>Ga0315910_10001755_pt1 | contig 19652 bp, 13 predicted proteins | sample EdamamesoilMG_FD_204470 | JGI IMG/M metagenome (GOLD analysis project Ga0315910, IMG submission 204470) | Garden soil microbial communities collected in Santa Monica, California, United States - Edamame soil | ecosystem: Environmental > Terrestrial > Soil > Garden | place: USA: California...
TCGTTGACGCGCACGATGAGCACGTCCTCGTAGTGCGAGCGGTTGAACACCGCCACCTCGCCCCGCGGCGGCACGTGCCGGTGGATGCGCCACAGGAAATCGTGGCGCAGCTCCTCGGCGCTCGGCGCCTTGAACGCGGTCACCGTGCACCCTTGGGGGTTGAACGCGCCGAACACGCGGCGGATGGTGCTGTCCTTGCCGCCGCCGTCGATGGCCTGCAGCGCGATCATCATCGCGAAGCGGGCGTCGGCATACATCTTGTATTGCAGCTCCTCGAGCCGGGCCAGGTTCTCGGTGGTGGCGGCCACCGCCTTGTCCTTGTCCCAGCCGAAGATGCGGTCGGCGTCCGCGTCGGACAGCTTGGGGCGCGCACCCGGCTTCACGCGGAGTGCGTCAGGAATATCGCGGCGCGGCGTCGTTTTTTGTGCCACTCGGGCCTCCCGATGGTTGTTCGTCGTCCAGAAATCGATGCGGCACGCGGCTCAGCGCGGCACCGCCGGAACCTGCTGCGTGATGCAGTGGATGTTGCCACCCCCTAACAGGATCTCGCGCGCCGGCACGCCGACCACCTTGCGGCCGGGAAAAGCACGCTTGAGCCGCGCCGCGGCGATCTTGTCGGTGCGCGGATCGAGCAGCGGCATGACGATGCCGCCGTTGGCGATGTAGAAGTTGACGTAACTCGCCGCCAGCCGCATGCCGGCGAGTCGCGCGCGGATGTGATCGCGCACCTGCACGCCGGAGGTCTCGTCGGCCGAATAACTCAGCGGCCCGGGCATCGGCAGCTTCACCACCGTGATGCGCCGGCCGCGGGCATCCCGCGCCGCGGCCAGGCGTTCCATCGCATCGCGCGACACCGCGTATTGCGGATCGCGGCGCTCGTCGGTCCAGGTCAGCGCCACGACGCCGGGTTTCACGAAGCAGGCCAGGTTGTCGATGTGCCCGCCGGTCTCGTCGTCGACCACGCCGTCACCCAGCCAGATGACCGACTGCACGCCGAGATAGGACATCAGGTGGCGCTCGATGTCGTCGCGACCCAGGTCCGGGTTGCGGTTGGGATTGAGCAGCACCGACTCGGTGACCAGCGCCGTGCCCTGGCCGTCGACGTGGATCGCCCCGCCCTCGTTGATCAACGGCGCGCGGTAACGGTCGTTGCCCTCGATCTCCAGCACCTTCTGCGCGACGAGGTCGTCCTGGTCCCAGGGGAAATACAATCCGCCCTGCAGGCCGCCCCAGGCATTGAAGCGCCAGTCGACACCGCGCCGCACGCCTTTCTTGTCGGTCACGAACGTGGGCCCCACGTCGCGCATCCATGAGTCGTCGTGGGCGATCTCGACCACGCGGATGTGGGGCGGCAGCTGCGTGCGTGCGAATTCGTAGTGCGCCGGCGAGACGCCCATGGTCACCGGCTCGAAACGCGCGATGGCCGTGGCCACCTCGGTGAAAGCGCGTTGCGCGGGGACGGCGCCGAGGCGCCAGTTGTCAGGCCGCTCCGGCCAGAGCATCCAGCAGCCGGCATGCGCGGCATATTCGGCCGGCATCGTGAAGCCATCGTTGAGCGGCGTGGAATTCAAGGTGCGGGCCATGAGACCCGCATCTTACCGTCACGTGCGCGTGGCGCGCACGATGCGGTACTCCCAGGCGCCGGAGCGCATCTGCTCGTACACCATCGATCCCGGCACGGCGAGGAAATTGTCGATGGCCGCGCCGCCATTCCCGAATGCCTGGGCACGCGTGGACGCAACCTTGTCGCAGGAGGCGAGCACGTTGGGCGTGATGATGCGATCGCTGCGGATGGCGAGTCCGAGCGGCGGCAGCAGCGCGCGCACTTCGTGCCAGCGTTCCACCGGGAGCAGGTCCGTATATAAGAAGAGTCCGCCCTTGGCTAGCACGCGCGCCACCTCGGCATAGAAGGCGCGCAGGTTCGGATAGGTGTGCGAGGACTCGACGTTGGTCACTACCTCGAAGGTCGCCGGCTCGAACGGAAGTTTCTCCGCGTCGCCGACTTCGAATTGCACGTCCTTGTGCCGATGCGTGCGCCGGCAGAAGGCCACGGCCTCGGGTGACAGGTCGACGCCGGTGGCCACGGCTTCGCAGCGCTCGGCGAGCAGGCTGACCGTGCCGCCACGGCCACAGCCCACGTCGAGCAATTTGCGCCCCTTGAGCGGGGTGTTGCCGATGAGCTCGAACGCCAGGCGGATCGAACTCGGATTGAAGGCGCGCTCGGGCACTTCGTGGGCGGCCTCGTCGCCTTCGCCCAGCGGGATATAGCCGTAGTTGAGGAAGAAGGACGCCTCCGCGACACCCGAGTTCTCGAGCTTGCGCGTGACGTCGTCGTAGAACTCGCGGTAGCTGGCCTTGGCGGCGACGGCGGGCGCGTCGCCTTCGAGACGCGTCGCCTCGGGTACCTGGGTTGCGGGCGTTGCCCAGAGGCGGGCGGCCTCTTCCTTCGCGCCGCTCTTCGCGCGCTCGACCACCACCGCCAGTTCGCCGATGGTCGGCGCCTGGAACAGCCGCAGCACCGGCAGATCGACTTCGAAACGGTCCCGGATTTCGGAGGCCACCTGCACGGCGAGCAGCGACTGCCCGCCGAGATCGAAGAACCGGTCGTGGATGCCGATGGGCGTGACCGCGAGCTGCGAGCTCCAGATCTCGGCCAGCTGGCGCTCGGTATCGCTGCGCGGCTCGACGAACGCGGTAGTTAGATTGGGGCGCGGATGCCGCTCGACCGCCAGCTGCTTGCCCGCGCCCTTGTCGGCATGCCGTACCCAGGCCTTGAGGCGCCCCGCCAGGTCGCTGACCACCACCAGCACGCGCTGCCCGACGTCCGCGCCGAGCAGGCGCACGAAGGACTCCGCGCCCTCCGGCGGATGAATGGCCACCGGCATTCCCGCGATGCTCGCCTCCGCCGCGTTGTCCCACAGGTCCCAGTCGACGCTCAGCCAGCGCGGACCACCGGCCAGCGCCCAGGCGTCGAGCACCGCATTGACCGCGGAGTACGCACCCAGCCCCAGTCCGCCCAGCACCGTGGAAATCGACGAGTGCAGCACCCAGCGCGCCGGCTCGCGATCCCGGAAAGCCTCGACCAGGTGGTACAGGCCACGCAGCTTGGGCGAGAACTGCGCTTCCATGACGGAAGTGCCGGTTTCGGCCGCGGAAGCGAACGCGCCCGCATCGATGCGCGCGGCGCCGTGCACCAGCAGGTCGATGCGCCCGAAATGCGCGAACGCCTCGTCCACGGCCTTGCGCACCTGCGCACCGTCATTGAGGTCGGCATTGAGCACCAGCACCTCGTCGCGTTGTTCGCGCAGGGTCGCGAGCCGCGCGAGCAGCTCGCGCAACTCGGGCTTCAGGGATTCATCCGTGCTCTTGTCGCGCCATGCGTCGGGCGGCGGCAGTTGCGTACGTCCCATCAACACCAGCCGTGCGCCGAGCTGGGTGAATACCGCCTCGGACAGGATCATGCCCATGTGCCCGAGCCCACCCGTGACCAGAACCACGGGCTTCTCCGGCAAATCGCGCGCCGGCGCCGCTGCGCGGATCACCAGCGGTTGATAGGTCTCGGCGAAACGCTTGCCGCCGCGCAGGGCCAGCGCCGGCTCCGGCGCACCCGCCAGGCATTCGGCCAGGATCTGCTCGGCGACGTCGGGATGATCGTCGACGTCGAGGTGCGCCAGTCGCAATCCCGGATGTTCCTGCGGCAATACCTTCGCGACGCCGACGCCGACCGCGCGTGGTGGATCGACCACGTCATCTGCGCCGATCCGGGTGCTGCCGCGCGCCACCAGCAACATCGGCAAGGGACGCGCGGTGGTCCGGTTGCCGAGAGCGTGCGCCAGGCGCATGGGCGCGAGGATGCCCTCCACGCCCGCCGTGTCGAGGTCGGTGACTCCCGGCGCTGCCGCGCTCCAGCAATCGATGACCGCGGCGAGCTTGTGCTCGGCGCCGCACACCGCGTCGGCGAGCCGCGCGAAATCTTCGGGATTGGCCGGATCGAGCGTGTACAACTGCGCGCCGACTTCGGCGAAGGCGGCGCCACGTTGCACGCAGCAGGGCTCGCCGCCCGCGGCGCGGACGCGCCCGGCGATGGCCGCGCCGAGCCCGGTGCCTTCGTCCAATACCAGCACGCGCTGACGGGCGAACGAGCGTTTGTCGGGCGACGGCGGTGCGATCTCGCGCCACTCCGGTCGGTGGAACCAGTTGGCCGTGTCACGCGCCTCGTGTTCGCGCGCGGGTTTGCGCGCGCCGCTGCGCGCCCCGATCCAGTAACTGCGCCGCTCGAACGGGTAACTGGGCAGGCTGACGCGCACGCGACGTTCGTTGCGGTGGTAGGCGGTCCAGTCGACCGGCGCGCCCGCGGCCCACAATGCGCCGAGCGAGTTCAGTATGATCTCGGTGTCGACGCGTGAATCCTGCGCGGCGGGGAGCGAGGTCACGCGCGGCGCCGACGGCGCGCCCGCGGGTTGCGTGCCATCAGGACAGGTCAGATTCGCGAAGGTCACCAGCGTGTTGCCGGGACCGACCTCGATCAACGCCTGGCTCTTGCCGACCAGGTCCGTTCCCTTCCCGAGCGTCAGCAACGCGTCCGCGAATCGCACCGTCGAACGCAATTGCGACACCCAGTATCCGGGTCGCGCCACGCGTGCGTCCGCCCACGCGGCATCGAGCGTGGCGACGAAAGGAAGTGTCGGTGCATTGAGCTGCACGGCGGCGAGGATCCTTGCGAATTCCCCGAGGATGGGATCCATCATCGCCGAGTGGAACGCGTGCGAGGTGTGCAGGCGGCGCGTCGTGACATGGGCCCGCGTGAGCGCGGCTTCCAGCGCGTCGATGTCCGCGTCGGGCCCGGATAACACGTAGTAACCGGGTGCGTTGCACGCGGCGATGCTGATCGTCGCGCTGACACAGCGCTCGATGACCTCCGCGCCGGCGACCACCGACAGCATCGAACCGCGCGGCAGCGTCGACACCAGCCGGCCGCGCAGCGCCACCACCTTGAGCGCGTCCTCGAGCGAGAACACACCCGCGAGCGTCGCGGCCACGTACTCACCGACACTGTGGCCGATCATGGCCGCGGGCTTGACGCCCCAGGATTGCCACAGCTGCGCCAGCGCGTACGACACCGTGAACAGCGCCGGCTGCGCCATGCGGGTGTTGCGCAGGTCTTCGGCGGCGCGCTCCGTCTGCCGGCCCGGCGGGAACAGCACCTTGCGCAGATCCAGGTCGAGGTCCGGCGTCAGTAGTTTGGCGCACCGGTCGATCGCGGCGCGCACTACGGGTTCGCTGCGATACAGGTGACGCGCCATGCCCGGGTACTGCGCACCCTGCCCGGGGAACATGAACACCGGCTGGATATCACCCGACTTGCGGGACTTGAGCTGCTCGGTCGCTTTCAGCCGCGTGACGAGACCCGCGCGGTCATCGCTGCCGGTGACCAGGGCGCAACGTTGCGCGAACGCGCGCCGCCCGGTCTGCAACGTGAAGGCCGCGTCCGCAAGATCGATCCCGGGATGGCTTTCGAGATGCTCGCCCAGCCTGCGCGCGGCTTCGGCGAGCGCGGTCTCGGTGCGCGCCGCGAGCACGATGACCTGGTGCGAGCGGCGCTCGACCGGCTCCTCGCGGCCTGGCGACTCCTCGAGGATGACGTGCGCATTGGTGCCACCGACACCGAAGGAGCTCACGCCCGCGCGGCGCGCATGGCCATTGCGCGGCCAGGGCGTGAGCCGGGTGGTCACGTAGAAAGGACTGTTGGCGAAATCGATGGCGGGATTCGGCGCCTTGAAATGCACGGTCGGCGGTATGGCGCCGTGCTCGAGCATGAGCACGGTCTTCATGAGGCCCGCGACGCCGGCCGCGCACGAGAGGTGCCCGAAGTTGGATTTCGCGGAACCGATGCCGCAGTAGCCGCGGCGCGAGGTCGCCGAGCTGAAAACCTCGTTCAACGCGGCGAACTCGATCGGATCCCCGAGAATGGTTCCCGTCCCGTGCGCTTCGACGTATTCGATGGACTCGACCGGCACTTCCGCCATGGCATGCGCCGCGCGTATGGCACCCGCCTGCCCGCGATAACTCGGCGCCGTGTAACCCACCTTGTCGCTGCCATCGTTGTTGATGCCGGCGCCGAGGATGACGGCGCGCACGTTGTCGCCTTCGGCCAGCGCATCGCTGAGCCGCTTCAGCACCACCAGCCCGACGCCGCTTCCCACGATGGTGCCCTGGGCGCTCGAATCGAACGGCCGGCAGTGCCCGTCGGGCGAGAGGATGGATCCGGCCGTGTAGAAGTACCCGCCGCGCTGCGGCACCCGCACCGTGACGCCGCCGGCGAGCGCCATGTCCGAGCGGCCCATCTGCAGGCTTTCGCACGCCAGCGTGATGGCCACCAGCGAGGTCGAGCAGGTAGTTTGGACCACCACGCTCGGTCCGCGCAGGTTCAGGCGGTAGGAAGCCTGCGTGCACAGGTGGTCCTTGTCGTTGGTGACCATGAGCTGCATGCCGTCGATGTACTGCAGCGAATCGGCGTTCTGGTACAGCTGGTACAGATAGGTGGAGGCCTCGCACCCGCCGTAGAGGCCGATGGCACCCGGGTACCGCGCCGGGTCGTAACCCGCGTCCTCGAGCGCCTCCCAGCAGGTCTCGAGGAACAGCCGGTGCTGGGGATCCGTCAACGCGGCATCACGCGCGGAGAAGCCGAAGAACTCCGCATCGAATTCGTCGATGCGATCGAGCAGCGGCGCGGCATTGACGTAGCCCGGCAGGCGCGAGATGGCATCGGGCACGCCGGCGGCGCGCATGTCCTCGGGCGTGAGCGTGGTGATGGATTCCACGCCGTTGGCGAAGTTGGACCAGAAGGTGTCGAGGTCATTCGCGCCGGGAAACCTGCCGCGCATGCCGATGACCGCGATGGGTTCGAAGCGCGTGTGCGCGGCGTGGCCGTTGCCCCGCCCGTTGCCGCGGCCCCGGGGGTTCGCCTTGCGCGACTCGTGGCGTTCGACGTGGATGACGCGTCCCGGCGAATCGTCGGCGCGGCGTGTATCGCTCATGGCAGCGACCCGGTGTCGAACTGCAGCGGGATGCGCACCTCGGGCTCGTCGCCGCGGCGCACATGCAGGTCGCCCACGTATCCGCAGTCCGGCATGAAGTTCCCGGTCGTCAACTCGAGCGACAGGTGCACGCGTGCCTCCTCGGACGGTTCGAGTGCGAAGTCGTTCGGCTCGATGACGACGTCGGGCGCGAACGCGGGCCCGACGCCGTTCACGCTGCGCAGCAGGGGCACCCGGCAAGAGACCACCGCCCGCTCGGCACGCGTGTTCTGCACCAGCAGCTCGGTGGCGATGGTTTCTCCCGGCGCGGCGCGCAGCCGGATCATGGGCTCGGGATATTTCAGCCGTTCGATCTGCGCGAGCACGTGCCGCAGGCCCTGCTCCTCGGCCTCCGCGCCGATGCGCGTCAGCGTGCCGACCAGGTCGAAATACGCGCGGCCGAATTGCAACACCTTCCGTGATGCGGTCACGCCGGCGCGCGGCGGCGCTGCCGCCTCCCCGTTGCCGTTCATGTAGTTAGTGAGCTGCGCGTGCCATTGCGCGACGTCGTGGCCGCGCAACTGCGGCGCCTCGTCGGCGGCGCCGGCCGCGAGGCGCGCGAGCTCGGCGACGAATCGCCCGCATGACGCAAGGAATTCATCGGCGTGACGCCGGGCGCGCGCTTCGGCGCCGTCGTCCATGGACGGCACGAGCCGCGCAATCGCGCCCGGATGCCGCGCCGCACAATCGAGCACGACTAGATAGAGGTCGGAATTGCGCGTGGCGCGCAGCGCGGCTTCGAGGAAGTAGCGCGTCGACAGTTCATTCCATTGCGTCGCTTCACCGGCGCTCGCCATCGGCATCTCCATCGCCGCGAGTGAGGCGCATGTATATACCAACGCACTGCGAGAGGACCACGGTGCGCGGGCATCTTTTCTCTGGACTCGTCGAACAACGCTCGTATACTCGACCCGACTGTTTCGAGCCGAGGAGAAGGAAATGCCCGGCGGAGGAAAAGGCGGCGGTTCCAGCAGCAGCACCGTCACGGTGCACAATGGGCCGATCACCGTGGATTCGGACAGCACGGTCACCGTCGCGGGGCTCGACGACATCTCGGTCAAGAGCGACGCCAAGCAGGAACTCATCGTTTCGCGGCCGATCGAGCTCAAGACCGACAGCGAAATCAAGACCTCCAGCGACATCACCACCAAGTCGCAGGTCAGCAGCAACAGCGACAGCAAGAACGCGCTGGCGGTGGATCTCAAGCCGGTGTCGGTGGACCTGTGCCTCAACTCGAGCACCAAACTACCGACCGGGGTGATCCACCAGCCCTTCAACGTGCACCTGGGCTTCACGCTGTTCGGCGTGGAATTCTTCGGCGTCAATTACGGCGGCGACTCGCGCGTCACCCTGCAGGAGCTGCCGAAACGGCCGGCGGTCGAATGGCCGGCCCAGCAGAACGCCCACCCGGGCTGCGAGCCCTGCGAGACGCACGCACCGCAACACGGCGGCCCGACGGTGCAGGAGCACGGCCTGCGGGTGCGCGTACGGTAACGGGCCATGAAGCGCGGTGACCCAGCGGTTTCACTGCTCTCGGCCGTCCCGCCTTCGGTCGTGCTGGTGGGACCGCCGCGCGCGGTCCGCGGCTCGATCACCCTGCACAATCCCACGGCCGAGAAGCGGGTCGTTTCGCCACCCACCCTCAGGTCCCAGCCGAGCGCGGGGCGCGGCGCCAAGGGTGCGAAGTTCGTGTCGCTGCCCGAAGCGGGATTCAGGATGCGGCGCATCATCGCGCGCCCGAACGCGCAGCGGCACGTGCCGATCGAGCTGAGCCTGCCGCCGTCGACCGAGCCGGGCACCTATCACCTCGAACTCGACGTCGACGGCGAGACGCGCCAGGTGGTGGCGCACGTCACCGAGCTGGTCGAATTCACCATCGAGCCCGACCACCTCACCATCCCGAACCGGCCCGGCGAAAAGGTGCACAAGCGCATCGTCATCACCAACCACGGCAACGTGCCGCTGCACGTGAAATCCATTGGCGCCGTGGTGCTCGACGAGGAACTGGCCCATTGCCGCGCGATCCGCGGCGCCCTGTCCGACGTCGGTGACGACGCGAAGAGCTTCGACGCGGTGCTCGGCGCGTTCGTGAAACGCTACCGCGACGTGTTCGAGACCCTGGCACTCAAGGTGCAGAACGACAAGCAGACCGTCGAGTCCGGCGCGACCTGCGCTTTCGATCTCACCGTCACGGTTCCGGAAAAAGCCAACGCGCGTGCGCGCTATTTCGGCTTCGCGGCCATTTCCCGCGCCAGCCTGTCATTCACCGTGGTACCCGATTAGGAGGATCAAACATGCGCACTTCCTGGGACGACGCGCCGCAGGCGAGCCGCGGACCCGCTATCTACTACGGCTACTGCGGCCGCACGAAACGCTACCGCATGATGGACCTGACCGACTACATGGCGAACATGCAGGAAGGCATGACGCGCATGATGGACGATGCGCAGGCCACCTATCGCGAGATGGCGCGCAGTTATACGCGCGCCCCCGGCATGGGCGCGGACGCCACGGACTGGATGCGCGGGCTCACGACGCGCGGTTGCTGCACGAAACACGACTGCGACTGCCACTGCGAATGCTGCGTGTGTGACGCCGACGTGCTCATCTACGGGCGCTGCGGGGAGATCCGCCGCATCCCGATCAGCTTCGACAACGATTCGCGTCGCGAGCGCGAGGTCAAGCTGGAGCTCGGCGAGTTCCTGACCGCCGGCGGCTGCAACCTCGGCTGGAAGGCGCAGTTGTCGGAAACTTCGTTCACGCTCAGGCCCTGCGATTCCCACACCGTGATCCTCACGGTGGGCATCGTGTGCGCCAAGCCGCAGACACAACCCACTCCCGGAACCACCGACACCGGCCGTCTCGCCACGACCGCGACCCGCGATACCGGCAGCGTCGACTCCTGCGAAGTGGGTTACGCGCCGCTGCGCGCCGAAGGCTGCTTCGTGCGGCCGATGAACATCGCCATCGCCGTGCTGCCCGACGACTGCGACTCCTATCACCGCTCCTGCGGCGGCTGCTGCAACTGACCATGACGCAACCCGCGGACTGGGCGCAGGGCTTTCAGCGACTGGCGGCGGATGCCGGCCAGAGTTATGCGCGCGGCATGCGGCGTTACCACGAGCTGCTGCAACGCGTGGCGAGTGGCGAGCTCAAGCCCGAGCAGGTGCAACGCCAGTACCGCGAGTATTTCCAGGAGCGCGCCACCGGCTCGACGCGCGAAATGGTGGAGCTGAGCGTGGGACTGCTCACGGGCCTGCTGCATACCGAGACGCGTTATCGTGATGGCATGCTCGATGGCCTGCTGCCACCGGCGGGCGCGGCTCCGCCGCCGCCGCCTCCCTCGGGCGTGGACCTCACCAACTGGTTCCAGGCACTCGCCACCTACACCAGCGAACAAGCCGCGCGCGCGCTCAAGCGGCAACAGCAGCTGGTCGAACGCATCAGCGCCGGGGAAGTGTCGGCGGCCCAGGTGCAACAGCAGGGCCAGCGGTTTCTCGAGGTGAACTCAGGGCAATTCCTCGCCGAGGTGATCGGGCTCGGGATCCAGTTCGTCGCGCAGATGCATCGCAATTCCGCGGCGCTCACCGACGGCCTGTACGACCGCGTGCTCGGGCCCGAACTCCATTCCAACGCCAATGGTCACGCCCCGGGCGCGTCACCCGACCCGCCGCTGTGCGTCGACCTGCGTGGCAGCGCCGGATCAGTCGCGGCCGCCTGCATCGTCGTGGAGAACACGCGGGCGACTCCGGCACAGGTGGAATGCCGCGCCTCACCCTTCGTGCCGCGCGGGGGCGGCCCGCGCCTGGGCGCGACGCTGGAGATCACGCCCGCCCGATTCACGCTGCCACCGGGCGGACAGGCCGAGGTCGATCTGCGGATATTGCTCGATCGCGAACAGTTCGAAGCGAATGCCGGCTACGCGGCCAACCTGGTGGTCACCGGCGCCGGCGAACGGGACCTGCACGTGCAGATCACCGCCCAGGCAAATTGAAAGCGCGGTAAACGGCCCGCTGCGGGCGTTGTGTTAGCATCGCGGCCCCTTCGACCGCCCTGGAAAGCACCGAAAGATGTCCACTCCGACGAGCCCCAAGCCCGTTGCTCCCGCGACCGGCGCAAAGATTTCCATTCAGAACGGCAAACTCGCCGTACCCGATCAGCCCATCATCCCCTTCATTGAAGGTGACGGGACCGGTCGCGACATCTGGCGCTCCAGCGTGCGCGTCATGGACGCCGCGGTGCAGAAGGCCTACGGCGGCAAACGCAAGATCCACTGGATGGAAGTGTACGCGGGCGAGAAGGCCTTCAACGCGTTCAAGAACTGGCTGCCCGACGAGACCGTCGAGGCCTGCCGCGAATACCTGGTGTCGATCAAGGGACCGCTGACCACGCCCGTCGGTGGCGGCATCCGCTCGCTGAACGTGGCGCTGCGCCAGTTGTTAGACCTGTACGTCTGCCTGCGCCCGGTACGCTGGTTCAAGGGAGTGCCCTCCCCCGTGAAGGCGCCCGAGAAGGTCGACATGGTGATCTTCCGCGAGAACACGGAAGACATCTACGCCGGCATCGAGTTCGAGCACGGCACCGAGGAGAACAGGAAGTTCAAGGAGCTGTTCAAGCAGGCCTTCCCGAAGGCGTACGCGAAGATCCGCTTCCCGGAGACTTCGGGCATCGGCTTCAAGCCCGTGTCGCAGGAAGGCACCGAGCGCCTGTTCAAGGCCGCGCTGGAATACGCCGCGATCAACAAGCGCCGCAGCGTGACCATCGTCCACAAGGGCAACATCCAGAAGTTCACCGAGGGCGCGTTCCGCAACTGGGCGTACGCCCTGGCGGAGTCGCCGGCGTTCGCCGACAAGTTCTACACCTGGGAACAGTGGGGCCGCACCAAGGCGGCTTCCGGTGAGAAGGCCGCCAACGACGAGCAGGCCGCGGCGCTGAAGTCGGGTCGCATCCTGGTCAAGGACGCCATCGCCGACATCGCGCTCCAGCAGGTGCTGACGCGCCCCGACGAGTTCGACGTGATCGCGACCACGAACCTGAACGGCGACTATCTATCCGACGCGCTGGCCGCGCAGGTCGGCGGCATCGGCATCGCGCCGGGCGCCAACATCAACTACGTGACCGGCCACGCGGTCTTCGAAGCCACGCACGGCACGGCGCCCAAGTACGCGGACCTCGACCAGGTGAACCCGGGCTCGGTGATCCTGTCGGGCGAGATGATGCTGCGCTACATGGGCTGGACCGAGGCGGCGGACGCCATCATCTCCGCGATGGACAAGACCATCGGTCAGAAAGTGGTGACCTACGACTTCGCGCGCCTCATGGAAGGCGCGACCAAGGTGAAGTGCTCCGAGTTCGGCGACGCCCTGATCCGGAACATGTAAGAAAGTGGTGCCGGGGAGGGGTTTTCGTGGTTCGACCCCCTCCCCTGGTCACTCGCGGCACCGCTAGTTGTTGGCGGCCAGGAAGGCTTCGAGCTTGGTGAGCAGGGTCTGCCGCCACTCGAAGCGCGACAGCGAGTGGTTGCCTTCCTTGATGACGACGAGTTCGTACTTCTTGTCGGCGCGGTCGAGCGCGCGTGCCATGTTCTTGCTGTGATCGACCAGCACCTGGATGTCCGCGTCGCCGTGGACCATCAGCACCGGCGCCTTGATCTTTTCCGCCGCGCGCAGCGGCGAACCCGCCTTGAGCTCATCGCTGTCCGTGCCCAGGATGTATTCCATCCCCTTGCGGCCGCCGTAGAAGCGGCTGTCCTCGCGCGCCAGCGCGCGCAGATCCGACACGCCGGCGATGCTCACCGCGCACTTGTACAGGTCCGGCTCACGTGCCGCGCTCATCAGCGCGGCGTAACCGCCATAGCTCCACCCGGTGATGCAGATGTGCGCCGGATCGGCGATGCCCTCGGCAATGGCCCAGCGCGTGGCCGCGGTGATGTCGTCGACCATCACCGTGCCCCAGTTGCGCAGCCCCGCCTGGTACCAGTCGGCGCCAAAACCCACCGAACCACGGAAGTTGACCTGCAGGACCGCGTATCCACGGCTCGCGAAGAACTGCACCATGGAATCGAAACCCCACCGGTCGCGCGCATGAGGTCCGCCGTGCGGATACACCACCATCGGCACCTTCTTGCCACTCGAGCCCGCCGGAAGTGTCAGGTAACCCGGCAACATGGCGCCATCCGGCCCCTTGATCTTCACCGGCTTCATGCGCGCCAGCGGTAACTGCGCGAGCGCGGGATTTGCGTTGCCGACCTTCGACATGCGCTTGCCGCTCACGTCGAAGACGTAGTAGCTGGTCGGGCTCACGTCGCGGTGCGAGGCGATCAGCAGCCGGTTGCCGTCGCGCGACGCACCCAGCACGTGGTTGTCGGCATTGGCCAGCACCGCGTCGATGGACTCGTACATCGCGCGCGCCGCGTCGTCGAACAGGTTGCGCCGCGGAAGATCGGTGTCGTAGCGGAAGCCGACGATGCGTCCGTCAACCGGCCAGTAGATAGGCTCGTCCACGTCGACTTCGGCATCCGAGAACAGCAGCTTGCGGTCGGTTTTTTCCGTCAGGTCCATCTGGAACACGGCGCTGCGGCCTTCGTGATCCGCGGACACCAGCAAGGTGCCGGGCGCCGGCCCGAAGCCGAGCACGTCGAAATCCTGCGCGCCCAGCTCCCACCTGGCGAGCGTGCGCCAGTCACCCTCGGCGGAATCCCGGGTGATGTAGGTGGATTTCTTGTCGTCATACCCGGCGCCGAAGCGTACGACGCCCGTGCCGTCCGTGCTCCACCTGAGGATCGGGTAGTGAGAACGCAGAACGATCCGCAGGCTGCCGTTGTAGACATCCAGTGCCTGGACGGCCGGAAACGGCCCGCTCTCGCCACTCAACGCGATCAGCACGTGGGTCGGATCGTTGACCTGCCAGTCCAGCACGCGATCCTGGAACTGCGAAGCCCATCCCTTGGTGGTGTTCTGAACCAGCACCCGCGGCTTGCGCTTGCCCGTGACGTCGATCGAGATCAGGCGCGAGACCGGATAGGGCTGGCCTTCCGCGTCGAATTGCGTCCCGGCCAGTCCGCAGAGCAGCCGGTCTTCGGCCTTGAAGCGGCACCACGTGACCTCGTACGTTTCGGTCGCCGCGGGCAGGAGCGGCAGCCGCTGGCGCAGCACGGTGTCGAGCACCACGACGGCACGCGTGCCCTGCACGCGCGTCACGAAGGCCACCAGGTTGCCGCTCGGCGAGAGTGTCGGCAGGCTGAAATCGGTATCCGCCGCGAAGTCATCGATCGTCGGCGGCGCCGCCGCCACCGGAAGCGCGCACGCCAGTGTCATCGTCAGCGCCAGGACGAGTGCGATGCCGCAGCCTGAGCTTTTCATGGGCTCGCGCACTTCACTTCGCGGACGCGGCCGCCTGGCTGGTGTTCTCGGCTGGCGCAGGCGAGTCCGCAGAAATATTGGCCGCGAGGAAGGTCTCCAGGCGGGACAACAAGGTCTCGCGCCATTCGGCTCGCGACAGGGAATGATTGCCATCCTTGATGACGACCACCTCGGGCTTCCTGTTCTTGACCGACAGCAATCGCGACATGCTGCGGGTGTGTTCCACCGCCACCTGGTAGTCGTCGTCGCCGTGCACGAACAGCACGGGGATCGTGATCTTGTTGGCGTTGCGGCGCGGTGAGCCCGCCTTGAGCTCCTCGTCATCGGTCCCGAGCAGTTGTTCCATTGATTTGCGGCCGACATAGAACCGCATGTCTTCGCGCGCCAGGGCGCGCAGATCCGATACGCCGGCAATGCTCACCGCGCAGTTGTAAAGGTCCGGCTCGCGCGCCGCGCTCATCAGCGCGGCATATCCTCCGTAGCTCCACCCCACGATGCAGGTGCGCGCGGGGTCGGCGATGCCTTCGGAGATCGCCCACTTGGTCGCGGCCGTGATGTCGTCGACCATCACCGTGCCCCAGTGCTGCAGTCCGGCCTCGTACCAGGCCTTGCCATACCCGGTAGAGCCGCGGAAGTTCACCTGCAATACCGCGTAACCACGGCTCGCCATGAACTGCACCATGAAGTCCCAGCCCCAACTGTCGCGATAGTGCGGACCGCCGTGTGGGTAGACGACCAGCGGCACCTTCTTCCCATCGGAGCCCACCGGCAGCGTCAGGTAGCCGGGCAGCATGGCGCCGCCTGGCCCGGGGATCTTGACCGGCTTCATGCGCGCGTATTGCTTCGCCGGCAACTGGGGATTCCCGCTGCTGACTCGGATCAATTTCTTCTCCTTGCGATCCAGCACCAGGTATTCGTTGGGCCGCACGTCGGTGACCGACTTGATCAGCACACGGTTCCCGTCGCGCGACGTGCCCAGCACGAAGTTGTCGGCATCGGGCAGGCTGGCGTCGATGGTCGCGTAGATACCCGCGATCTCGTCGTCGAAAATGACGCGCTTGGTGCGCTCTGTTTCGTACTCGAAGCCGACCAGGCGCCGATCCGCCGGCCAGTAGATGGGATCGCCCATGTCCACGTAGTCGTTGGCGAGCAGCAGCTTGCGATCTCCCTTCTCGGTGAGATCCGACTCGTAGATGGCCGCACGGCCCTGGTAATCCGCGGAGATCAGCAATGTACCCGGCTTGGCGCCAAAGCCCGCGACCTCGAAGTCGTTCTCGCCGAAATCCCACTTGGCGAGCGTGCGCCACTCGTCCTGCGCACTGTCACGCGTGATGAATATCGAGCGATGCACGTCGTAGCCCGAGCCGAAACGCACCACGCCGGCCGGGTCGAGGCGCCAGTCCATGATCGAGACGCGCGATTGCTGCACCAGGGTCTTGCCGCCCTCGTACACATCGAGCGACCACACGGCGGGCCAGTGTCCGCGCTCGTCGGCGAGCTGGATGAGCACGTGCTTGGGATCGTTTACCTGGTAGTCGAGGATGCGGTCCTGGAACTGGCTCAGGTTGTGATTGCTGTTCTGCCCCAAATCGTTCTGGAACAACACCTGTGGCTTCGGCTTGCCGACCGCATCGACCGCGACCAGTCGCGTCACGGGGTATGGCTGTCCGGCGACGAAGTCCGTGCCGAGGAACCCGCACAACACGCGCGCGTCCGACTTGAATCCGCAACGCCAGATCTCGAAACGGTCGACGGTCGCGCCCATCAGGCCGTGAGCTTCCTTGGTTGCGAGGTCAAGCGCGACCAGGGCGCGGCCCTGCGCGTTGCGCACGACCAGTGCGACCCGGCGACCGTCCGGCGACAGCGCCGGTGTGCCGTAGTCGACTTCGGCGGCGAACGCGGCCACCGATGGCGGCGCGTCGCCGGCCACCACCGAACCCGCCGCAAGCACGCACGACACCGCGAACATCGCCAGTCCGGAAAACTTCACGCAACCTCCCGGGCATGCGAACTACCCAATGCAGTCCGGGCCCGCGGAGATGGTCGCACCCGAATTCGGGGCTGACAAGCTGCGGGTGCGGCGCCGCCCGGACCGTGTCTAGGGCTGGAAGGTCGCCAGGCTAACTAACAGCATCGGAACCGACCGGTCGGCGCGAACCCGCGCCAGGACGGCGGGATTCACGCGCGCCTCCTCGACCGCGTGTTCGAGCACGCCGGGCGCGCAGAAATGCGGTGAGATCAATTCCAGGGCGAGCAGGCGCGAAAGGTACACGGTGGTCGCATCGGCGGCGGCGTCCGGAAAATCCCGCAGGCGGCGCCATTCGGCGGCGGTCGAGGCGGCGCGCGCCGGAATCCGCCAGGCCCTGACCACGCGCTCCAGTAGTTGCTCACCGAGCTCGACGCACAACTCGGCCTTGGACGGCCCATCGAGACGCAGGCGGGTGGCGTATTCCACCGCCCCGAGCGCGCGCAGCGTCAGCAGGTCGCCGATCCGGTGCAGCAGCCCGGCGATCGCGCAGGAATTCGCATCGGAGCCGAGGTGCGGCGCCAGGCGCCAGGCAAATGCCGCGGTGACGATGCTTTCGTTCCACATCGAGCGCAGCTCGGCGGAACGCGCCGGGGCATTGCAGATCATGCGCGACAGCTGCACGAGCCGCGGATCGGGCGCGGCACCCGCGCCCAGCGCGTTGCCGGGTTCGAAACTCGCCCACTCGAAGGGAGTCTCCGGCAACAGGCGCAGTTCTTCGTGAATCCCCGTGCGGATTTCGCGGCGTACATCCAGCGCTTCGCTGGAAGCCGTCTTCATTCTATTCAACATAAACTCTCAACTTTGAACCCCGCGATATCTTCGCGGCTCGGCATGCGGCGTGCTGTGATGCGGTTCCGTTAAGAGGCGAGAGCCTGGTCGATATCGGCAATCAGGTCCCCGAGGTCCTCGAGCCCGATCGACAGGCGCACGGTGCCGGGACCGATGCCGGACTGGCGCACCTGCTCGGCCGTGAAATCGCGGCTGCCGACGAGTTGCGGCGGCATCACCAGCGACTCGGTGCTGCCGAGGCTCGCCGTGAGCGCGAACAGTTTCAGGTTTTCGCTGAAGCGCCGCGCGGCCTCGCTGCCCTGCTCGAGATCGAAGGTGACCACGGTGCCGGCCTCGCGCATCTGCTTCTTTGCGAGTGTGGCCTGCGGATGCCCGGGCAGGCCCGGGTAGTGCACGCGCGCCACGGCCGGATGGGCCGCCAGGTGTTCGGCGATGGCCTGCGCGGCGCGCGTCTGCTCGCGATAACGCACGAAATAGGTCTTGAGACCGCGCTGGATCAGGAAGGCCGCGTGCGGATCGAGCAGCGCGCCGAGCACCGAGAAATCCGGGCGCATGCCCTCGATGAGCTCGTGCCGGCCGATCACCGCGCCGCCCATGACGTCGCCGGTGCCCGAGGCGTACTTGGTCAGGCTGTGCACGAACAGGTCGACGTCGTATTCGCCGTGCTGGTGGAAACCCGCGAAGGTGTTGTCCATCACCGCGAGCGCGCCGTGCCGGTGCGCAAGTTCCACCAGCCGCTCGATGTCGGCAACCTTGGTGACGGGGTTGGTCGGGCTTTCGAACATGACCAGCCGCGTCGGACGCGAGGCAAGCACGTTTTCCACGCCCGCCAGGTCGTCGATCGACAGCAGGGTGTGTTCGACCCCGAAACGCGCCAGCAGCCGGCGGATGATGTTGCGGGTCGGACCGTAGGTCTCGATGAAGCACAACACGTGGTCGCCCGCCCGGGTCAGCGCGATCAGCGTCTGCGCGATGGCGTTGACGCCCGAGGCGGTGGCCAGGCAGTCGTCGCGGCCCTGCAGCGCGGCCAGCGTCAGCTCGAGCTGCCGCGTGGTGGGATTGCTGGCGCGCATGTAGAAATAGCCGGGCTTCTCGCCGCGCAACATGCGCAGCGTCTCGTCGATGGTGTCGAACTCGTACTTCACGCTCTGGTAGATAGGCGCGATGACCGGCTGGTTGCCCTGCGGCGGCGTGGTCTCCGGCGGGTGATTGACGAGCGTGGGCTTTTTCATGCTTCGGGCCGATCCTATTCCAACGAGAAGGCATCCGCGTCGAGGTGCGCGGGAAACCGGTCGCGCCACTCGCGCAGGGCCTCGGGATCCACCGGAACGGTGACGACCAGTGCCTTGTCGTTGAGATCCGCCAGCGGCTGGCCGGTGAAATCCAGCAACACGCTGTCGCCGGCGTGCGCGACGCCGTTGCCGTCGTTGCCGACGCGGTTCACGCCCGCGACGAACGCCTGGTTCTCGATGGCGCGGGCGCGTAACAGGGTCGACCACGCGTAACGCCGCGCCGCCGGCCAGTTGGCCGAATAGATGAGCAGGTCGTAATCGAGCCCCGGCCGCCGCCGGCTCCAAACCGGAAAGCGCAGGTCGTAACACACCAGCGGGCACAGGCGCAGGCCGCGCCACTCGATGATCAGCGCGTGGCTGCCACCCTCGTAGTGACGGTGTTCACCCGCCATGCGGAACAGGTGGCGCTTGTCGTACCAGTAGGTCGGGCCTCCGGGCAGCGCCAGCATGAAGCGGTTGAAATAGCGGCCGTCGTCGTTCACCGCGACACTGCCGCCCACGGCCGCGTCGAGCGCACTCGCCTGCGCCAGCAGCCACGCGCGGGTTTGGCCGCCGGCATCCTCCGCGAACTGCTCCGGCTTCATGGTGAAGCCGGTGGTGAACATCTCCGGAAGAATCACCAGGTCGGTGGTGCCCGCGAGCGGCGCGAGCAGCGATTCGAAGTGCGCGCGGTTCGCCGCGGCGTCCTGCCAGGCGAGCGGCTGCTGCGCGATGCTGATGCGAAAGCTCATGGGGCACTCCCGCGCCGGTTGCCGGTGGTATACGCGGTGATGCGTTCGGCCGCCAGCGTGAGTGTCTCGTCGCGCTTGGCCACGCACAACCGGACGATGCGCATGTTCGCGGGCGCCTCGCGGAAAAACGGCGACAGCGGGATCACCGCGACCTTGGCGTCATTGATCAGCCGCTCGGTGAATTCGACGTCGCTGCAGGCGGCGAGCTCGCCCCCCAGCCCCGAGTAGTCCGCGAGCTGGAAATAGCTGCCCTGTGCGGGCGGCATCACCAGTCCGCTGCCGGCCAGCCCGGCGCGCAGCAGGTCGCGCTTGGCGCTGAAGAAGGCGCCCACGTTGCGCCAAGCCTGCGGCTGGCGGTCGAGGAAGAGCCGGAT
>Ga0315910_10001756_pt1 | contig 19635 bp, 15 predicted proteins | sample EdamamesoilMG_FD_204470 | JGI IMG/M metagenome (GOLD analysis project Ga0315910, IMG submission 204470) | Garden soil microbial communities collected in Santa Monica, California, United States - Edamame soil | ecosystem: Environmental > Terrestrial > Soil > Garden | place: USA: California...
GGAGAAGGCGGTGCGTGGTGGTTCAAGGTCCGCGCCCATGCGGTCGATCCAGCGCCACGCAGAGTGGCTTCAAGGATAACACCAGCTTCGCCTCGTGTCCTACCGAAGCGCTCTGCCAACCAGCGATGTCCGAGGGCGCAATTTGAGAACTCACTGCTCCGCGGAGACTCTCCGTTTCTCAAACGAGATGTCCAATGCATCGCGTTCCTCGCGTGCGGTGTGCACGACCCAGCGCGCGGTGTGCGGCGGTGCGCAGATCGCTGACTGAAACGCGCCCGCACCCACCAGACTGTGCCTCGAGAGCACGGGTTCAGGCGGAGTGGACTAAATCACGCTGGGGAGAACGCCGTTGTCTACCCATGAAGTGGAGGTTCCCCGTCCGAAGGCGGTGAGCGCCGCTGGGTAACAGCCACGTGCGTTCGAGCGGTGGCAGGGGAAGGTGTGTGACGTTTCGGGTATTGTTGATCGGAGTGTGCGCAATCATGGCGGGCTGCACGTCGGAGCCGGTGGCCGAGCTTCGCATCGATTCGAGCCTGCCCCTGGTCTGGCAAGAGGCCACCATCGAGGGAGCCGAAGCCTGGTTCGAAGCCGTGCCAGAGGCGCGTGTTCCCATCCTGGTCGTCGACGAGAAGCCGAACGTCACAGCCTCGCGTTGCGGACCGCGCTCGCTCGGGTGCCGTGACTGGCGCGGCAACGACCGCGGCATGATCTTCTTCGAGGTCGATCGCGTCGAAGGCATGGGTCGTGGCATCGAGGACATCGAAATGCGTGTGGCCCGTCACGAGGTTGGGCATTGGCTCGGCATCCGCGGGCATCTGGCTCCGGGCAACACCATGGCGCCCACCATTGGCGGGACGAGCGCAGCCCTGACCCACGAAGACATCGCGAAGCTTCGATCGAATTGGCGTTAGCGGACGACCACGTTCGCGTCGACCCAGCTGACGATCTCGTCCAGGCTGGTGCCGGGCAAGAACACCTTCTTGACGCCCGCCTGTTCGAGGCGCTCGCAGTCTTCACTCGGAATGATACCGCCGCCGAAAACCGGGATGTCGTCGGCGCCGCGGGCCTCGAGTGCGGCGAGGACCGCGGGAAACAGCGTGTTGTGCGCACCGCTCATGATCGAGAGACCGACGGCATCGACGTCTTCTTGGACCGCAGCGCTCGCGATCATGTCGGGCGTCTGGTGTAGGCCCGTGTAGATGACCTCGAACCCGGCGTCTCTGAGCGCCCGGGCCACGATCTTGGCGCCACGGTCATGACCGTCGAGCCCGGGTTTTGCGACGAGGATGCGCCGAGGAGTCATCGACTAGGTCTAACAATACTCGGCAATGGCTGCCAGCGCTGCGATGGCGGCAGTTTCCGTGCGCAGGGTGAAGGGGCCGAGCCGCACCAGCGAAAAGCCCGAGCGCGCGAGCTCGTCGAGCTCGGCGTCGCTGAGGCCACCTTCGGGGCCGATGCAGGCGGCGATGCTGGGCGGCGGCGCTGGCAAGCTCGAGAAGAGCTGCTTCAAGCTGGTCTCGCCGGCTGCGTGGAACGCAAGTTTCAGCGAGGCGCCGGCGACACTCGAGAGCGCCGCGGTGAGCGCGAGCGGACCCTCGAGCATGGGGACGTCGCCCCGACCCGACTGACGGGCTGCTTCGAGCGCGATGCGCGCGTAGCGGCGCTCTTTGTCGCGCTGTTTGCCCGCCAACTCGGGGATGCTGCGCTCGGTTTGGCAGAGCACGATGCGCTGAGCCCCGAGCTGGGTGGCGTCACGCACCACGCGGTCGAGCTTGTCGCCTTTGCCGAGCGCTTGGAGTAGCGTCACCGGCAGCGTCGAGACCAGTGTGGCCGCGACGGGCGTAGCGAATTCGCACACTGGCGCCTTGAGGTGATCGGTGACCAGCGTCGCCAGCGCCTCGACGCGGGCTTCGGGATCGAAGGCCATGAAGGCGTCGCCTTGGCGGAGCCGATGCACCCGAAGCAGGTAGCGAGCCACCTCGGGTTCGAGGGTGTGTCGGCCCTCTCGCAGCGGGACCACGGCGCAACGAATCGTGCGGCTCACTCAATCGCTCGCCGGTTGCCCGGGCCGCTGGCGGCCCAGATCTACGTAAGCTTCGGCGGCGGGCACCGAAACGAGGAGCTTTTTTCTGGCCTCGGGAGCAGGCACGGGCGCGCCTGCGGGGAGCACGAGCGCGCTGAGCGTGCTGCCATACACGCAGCCCGAATCGAGCCCCGTGGCGTGGGGGTGCAGCTGCAGGCCGCTGAGGGCGTTGTGCCCGAAGACGACGTGCGGCGGCCCCGTGTAGTCGACCGCCCACGAGCGTTCGCGCCAACTGGACGTCGCGCTCCCGTCGGGCTCGAGCGCGCGCATCTTCAATAGGTCGCGCCGGTGTTGCTGGGCGATCGGGACTCCAGGCACTACACCCGCGTGGACGATGCGAATGCCGTGTTCGGGGACGTCGAGCGAGAGCGGCAGCGCTTCCAGCAATTCCCAATCCTTGGTGGACAGCCGAGTCATGAGCTGTTCGTGGGAAGCGCTGAGGTGCGGCCCAGATCGCCCATTCCTGCGCGCCTCGCGCGCTTCGAGCACGCGGTCTTCGTGATTGCCGAGCACGCCCTGCGCGTTGATCTGCCGAAAGATCCGGAGCACGTCGCTGCTTTTGGGACCGCGTGCCACCAAATCGCCCACGAAGTAGACCCGGTCCGACGCGGACCACTGAATGGCCTCGAGCAGGTGCTCGAGTTCGTCCGCACAGCCGTGAACGTCTCCGATGAAGATGCTTCGCTGGGGCACGGCCGATGTTTGGCTTTCCCTGGCTGCTCTGGCAAGCGGGCCTCAGGTGTTGTCGCGGTGTCTGTTTTCACTACAGCTGAAATATCGCTCGTCGACTCGCTGGGAACCGAGCCGAAGTGCGGATTTGGCCTGACCTCGGTTACAGCCTGCTTGCAAGGCGGGTCCGGCGCAGACTACCGTCCGTGAACCCGATTTTCGAGGAGGCCCTCAAGAATGTTTCAGTCCCGTGCACGCACCGCATTCAGCATCCCTTCACTCGTGGCGCTTTGCGTCGGCATGGCGGGCTGTGGCGGTGAAGAGGTGAAGTATCAGCCGGTTCCCGCCGTGAGCGGTGCGAAGGCTAGCCTACCCGCTGTCCCCAACGTGGTGAAAAAACCCATCAAGGATGGGGATGCCTACACGATCTGGGGGGCTGCCTACTACCTGCGCAATCGTGTTCACCGCGCAGAGGTGGCGGAGAAGAAGATCACGCTGAAGGGCTACATCACGAAGACCAACCTGGAGACCGCTCCTGAGTGCGCGGTTCACAAGGGTGGTAAGGCCGATCCCGAGGGGTGTCAGGCTCCCATTCCCGCGTTCTGGATTGGCGACACCAAGGACGCGCCCGAAAACGAGTCGATCAAGGTGATGGGCTGGGCCTCGAACTATGCCCAGGTCTACGACGCGATCGAGACCTTCGACAAAGGCAAGAAGGACGAGGAGCACATGGACACGTTCTGGGGCATCAACACTCCGAACCCGCTCCCGGCCAAGGGCGCCAAGATTTCCGTGACCGGTACCTACTCGAGCACCTTCACTGGCTCGTCCGTTGGCACGGAGGCCGACCCGATCCAGGGCCTCATGGCTTATCAGTCGATCACCGTGCATGAGCCGGCGCCCGAGCTGGCGACCCTGCCTGGGGTCAAGCGCAAGCCCCCAGCAGAGTAATTTAGCGACGTCAGTAGCGACCTGAACGGGAGTCTCTGTTCTTTGGTGAAGCGCCAGCCGGCGTGAGCGCCGGACGGCGCAGCCTGCCGTTCGGTCCGTCACCGGCCCTGGCGGAATTTTAGCGTGTTTTTCGGGATTTCGCCTAGAGCCGTGCCAAATTCGCCTTCGTGATCGGTTTCGGCAGGTGGCGTACGACATGGATTGCCATTGCGTACGCCGCCGCGCTGTTCGGCGTGCTCGCGTGCGCGCGCCAACCGTATCCGCGCGAACCCGTGGTGGAGGCCGTCGAGTTCGAGGGCGTCTCGTCGGACGATAGCGAGGGGGTGAGGGAGGGCTTGGCTACGCAAGCCTCGGAGAAGACGCTGCTGATCTGGGACGGCGTCACCAACGACTACGAGACGTTCGACGACTCGGTGATGCAGTCCGACATCGAACGCATCGAACGCTACTTTCGAGCGAGGGGCTACTACGAGGCCCGAGTGCTGCACGCGCGCGTGATTCGCACGGATGAGCACCGTGTCGCCATCGAGGTGGAGGTGCAGAAGGGTGAGCCGGTGCTCACGCGCAAGATTCGCCTGCTGGGTGTCGAGCGCATCGACATCAGGGCAGCAACCGCGACGCTGACGTCGATTCAGCTGAAAGAGGGAGCCATTTTCGATGAGGAGCAGTTCGAAGCAAGCAAGACGGAGATCACCAACACGCTCGCCAACCGCGGCTATGCCTACGCCACGGTCGAAGGCAAGGCGGTGGTGGATGTCACGGGTCGCACGGCCGACATCGAGTTCAAAGTGGACCCCGGTCGCAAGGTGCGCATTGGTCGTGTCCAGATCTTTGGACTGCAGGAAATACCCGCCGAGCCGGTGCTCGACGCGTTCAAGGTCGGGGAAGGGGACGAGTATTCGCGCGAAACCTTGGAGGAGGCTCGGCGTGCAGTCTTCGATCTCGGTGTGTTTTCCCGTGTGGTCATCGATCAAGACCTGAGGAACAAAGAGCTCGAAGTCGTACCCATCACGGTGCGGGTGACGGAAACCAGCTTGCGGGCCCTCACCCTGGGCGTCGGCGGGCGCATGGATGTCGAGCGCACCACCGGTTACGTGAAGGTGAGCTGGGAACACAAGAACTTCTTGGGTGGGCTGCGCCGTCTCACGCTGAGCGAAAGGCCCGGCCTCACCGCATACCCCACACGCATCGACTTCCTCGTGCCTCCAACCAAGGCCCTATTCGAAAACGACGTCAGCGCGGAGCTGCGTCAACCGTCGTTCCTGGAGGGGCGCACCACCGGCTGGACTACGGCGCGTTACAGTGTGTATCCCCTGCTATACCCACTGGCCGATGGAGTGGACCCCGACGACGAGACCATCATCGGCTACAACGAGATCGCGAGCGGTGTCGGGCTGGACCGGACGTTCTTCGATGGCCACCTGCCCGGCTCGCTCTCGTATCATTGGAACGCGAATATTCCCCGTACCTATCAGGTGCACAGCGGGGTCAACGAGGACGGGGTCGACCTGTCCGCGACGGTCGACGCCCTCGACAACGTGTATGTGTCGTATCCGGAGCTGAATGTTGCGCTCGATTTTCGCAACGACCCCGTGAGCCCCACGCGGGGCATCTACCTGAACTCGGCGCTGCAGGTCGCCAATCCACTGCTCGGCGGCACCGTGAGTGACGTGCGTGTTCAAGGCGGGGTGCGCACCTTCTACCCGCTCACTGACGATGGCGGCGTGGTGCTCGCCACGCGCGTCACACTAGGTTTCGTATTCCCGAGTAACTACGGCGGAACGTTCGACAAGAACAACGAGCTCAGCTCGGAGCTGTTCTTGAACCCCTCGAACCCGGACGTGATCGACGACCAACAAAAGATCCTGTTTCGAACCTTCTACTCCGGTGGTCCGAACTCCAACCGCGGTTACGCCTATCGCCAGGTGGGCCCCCAGGGTCCGATCGGCTTCCTCTTGCCGCAGGGGCAAGAATGCTCCGTCGAAAACGCCGAGCGCCTGCCTGCCGAATGTCTGCGCGCCCTGGGTGGCTTTTCTTTGTGGGAAGCCTCGGTCGAGATTCGATTCCCGCTGGCGGGCCAGCTGTACGGCACGCTGTTTGCGGACACGAGTGATGTCAGCACCGAAGTTGCTTACATCGGATTCGATGCGCCGCACCTCTCGGTAGGCTCCGGCCTCCGCTATCACACGCCCATAGGGCCGATCCGCTTCGACGTCGGCTACCGAGTACCGGGCTGGCAGGTCCGCGATAGTAGCGGAACACCTCGGGTTTTTCCGGACATCGCCGAACTGCCGGAGTTTCAGGCGAAGATACCTTTTGCGTACCACATCGCTATTGGAGAAGCCTTTTGAAGCCACCCTTCTGGTTCAGAGCGACCCGGTTCGTGGTGGTCGTGACGGGCTGGCTGGTGTCCCTCGCGGTTTTCGGCGGGCTCGGCGTGCTGATCCACGTCAACTTGCCCGCGGGGCGTGCCGTCACCGCGGCGGTGCTCGACGAATTTCTCACGGACTTCTTTCAGGGCAGCGTCGACATCCAAGGTCTGCGTGCGCTGAGCTCCAACGGTCTCAGCGCCGACGTGGTTTCGGTCTATGACGTCTACGGCAATCGGGTGCTGGTGCTGCGAGGGCTGCGCGCTCGCGCGAGTCTGCGGCAGATCGCGAGCAAACTGCTCTCGAACGAGTCGAAGATCTCGCTCGTAATCAACCACGTGCGCGTCGAGGCTGCTGACGCACAGATCATCGTCGACCCGAAGAGTGGTGTACCGACGATCGGCGCTGCCTTCACCCCCACGCCGACTCCGGAAGGGCCCCCTTCGGAGCGCTATGTCCGGGTGTGGTTGCCCGTGATCGAGATCGGGCGGATCTTCGCCAGGGGCGAGGTTGCAAAGGGTGCACCGACGCTCGAAACGGACCTGACCAAAGTCCGCGGTTCGGTGCTGGTGACACCGAAAGGCACCGCGGTCGACGTGCCCGGATTCGGCATGCATCTGCGGGGCCTCGCGGGCGCCGATGCGCGCGGGCTGGGGAGGTTTCACCTGCGCTATCCGGGGGCGATCTGGGGCTTCTTCGACGGCTACTTCGGTGAGCTCCAGACCAGCGCGTTTGGCAACTGGGACGATGGCCGCTTGAAGGTGCGGCTCGACGTACCCGAGCTCAAGCCTGCCCACGTGCGCGCGCTCTGGCCAGTCTACCCACTGGAACGCCCCGCTGCCCTCCACGCTGAAGCCGAAGGCCCGCTCGACGAGCTCCAGACCAAACTCAACGTGCGCATCGGTGATGCCGTCCTCGACGCCTCAGGTCCGCTTGCGGTCACCGGAGATCCGGGGATCGAGCTCGATGTCACCGGGAAAAGCGTGGACGCGAGCGCCATCTTTCCGACGTTCCCGAAGACCTCGATCGATCTGAAAACCTCGCTCTCCATCTGGCCGGGCCCGCGGCAGACTCAAGTCGAGTTCAACGGGTACACCGAACCAGGGCTGGTTGGCACGGAACGCGTGCCTGCGATCGACATTCGCGGGACCTACGACGAACTCGGGCTCGTGAGTCGCGCAACGTTGCACGAGCCAGGACTCGCGACGAAAGTCTCGTTCGATAGGAACCCCGCTGGGGTGATCTCGATCGAGGTCGATGCGAAGCGCTTCTCGCTCGATCACCCGCGCTTTCGTCCCTACGTGACGGCCCACGGAACCGCTCGCGGTAAGGCCGTAGCGCGCATCGAGAACGATCAGGTGACGGGCAGCTTCGGAGCGGACGTCGACAACCTGCGCATCGAGGCGGTCTCGCTGGCGCGCGCGCACGTCGAGGGCAAGCTGAGCGGTCGCATCGACGCACTCGACGACCTCAAGATCCAGGCGTACGTGTCGGGGCAAAAGTTCGCGCGCGACGAGCTCCGCTTCGAGAAGTTCACGGCGACCGCGGCAGGGCCGCTGTCGAAGCCCAAGGTTCGGGTCGAGCTCACCAATCCCGGGGGGCAAGCCCTGAGCGCGAGCGGCAACCTGAAGACGCGGGACGGCGTGGCGATCGACGACCTCGCCGTCGCGCTCGCGAATCAGGGGGCTGATCTCTCGGTGAGCGTGGAGCGCATCCAGACCCAGGGCGGCAGCACCAAAATCGACAATCTAGTGTTCAAGCAAGGTGAAGCCGAGCTGCGCGGCGACATCGAGCTGCTTCAGCGCGGGATCAAGTTGAGGCTGAAAGGGCAGCACGTCGACTTGGAACGTGTGGCAGCGGCGCTAGGAGTGCGCTCGGATTCGCTGCGCGGGCGCGTGAGCATCGACGCCGACGTCGTTTCGACCGAGGCCAGGCAAGAGGGCGCTGTCGACGTGGCGTTCTCGGATCTCCACGTGCTCGGTGTGGAACCGGTGAGCGGACGCGCGTCGATTCAGTTCGAGGAGCATCACCTCTCCGGTCAGGGTGAGCTCGAGGTCGGTGGCCTCGGGCGCATGGGCGCGAACGTAGGGCTCACGCTAGGCGGGCGCGTCGACGACATCGAAGCTTGGAAGCGCGCCACGGGCAGCGGGCACGTCGAGTTTTACGCCATCGATCTCGGCTACTTCAATCGCTACCTGACGCCCGACATGCCCGTCCAGGCCATCAGCGGTCTGGCCCAAGCGCGCTTGCGGGTGGAGCGTTCGGAGCCCGAAAGTGTACCGCGGACCATGTTCGATGCCACGACGCAGGGTCTCGAAGTCCTGCTGGCTCAGAGTGACCCGAAAGCCGACCCAGAGGTGATACGCGGGATCGATCTGCAGCTCGGCGGGGCGGTGGATGGGCCCGCCGGGAGCGCTTCAGGGAGCGTGCGGGCGGTGGATCGGGTGGGGGCGCTCCTCAGCGCGAGCGGAAAGGCTCATTTGGACCTCGCCAGGCTCTGGCACGACCCGAGCGCAGCCGGCGAGCTTCTGCCTGCGGCCGAGTTCGATGCGGTGGCCGTGGTGCCCACGCGCGAAATCCAAAAGCTGCCTCCAGAATACAGGCCGGCAGGCGTCGAAGGCACGATCGCGGCGCGGCTCTCGGCGCGCGGTACTCCCAGCGAACCTTTGCTCAGCGCACTCGTCGACCTCGAGCGGTTGCGTGGGAGCGCCACGTCGTTGAGTTTGCCAATCTCGCTCAAGGGGCGTTTCAACTACGCCGCTGACACCGGTGGCTTCGGTGGTTCGATCGAGGCGAACCGCAAGAACGAGCGTATCGTGTGGGGTCACTTCAAGGGCACCGCCACGCCGGACCAGCTATTTGCGGAAGAGGTGAGCGGCCCGCGCTGGACGGGCGCCGGTACTTTTTCGCTGGAGGGAGTACCACTCAGGCTGCTCCAGCCGCTCAGCCGTGCCCGCGTGAAGGGGGAGGTATCCGGGGTGGTCGCGGTGTCGCGGCAAGCAGATCTGCCCGACGTGAAAGCCGATCTGGAGGTTACGCACGGCGACATTCAGGGCATTCCGCTCGGCACCGGCAAACTTTCAGCGCGCGCCGAAGGTGAGAACGTCTCGGCGCGCCTCGGTTTCAAGGGTCGCACGGGGCAGATCGATTTGAGCATGCGCACCCGAACTCACTGGCTCGACGACGCAGCCTTCGGTGTCGAACCGATTTTGCTCGATCTCGAGTCCAAGAGCTACGACGCCGTCCTGCTCTTGCCGTTCGTCGAAGACCTGGTTTCGGATCTGAGCGGACCCTTGGACGCTGATGTGAAGGCCCAGCTGCAGAAGGTGCCGGACGAGCATGCCCCCGGGGAGACCCGTTGGGACGTCGCGTTTTCGGGTAAAGCGCGTCTGAAGAACGGCGTGATCCGACCGGCGGTGTTGGGCATGCACCTCAGGGACACGAACCTGAGCCTCGTGGCGCGCCGTGAGGATGATTTCAGCGTGGTCGAGATCGCAGAAATGAGCGCGAGCGTTCGTTCGGACGAACCCAACCTGACGAGCAGAGGCAAACTCTACTTCAAGCGGGCTGCCTTGTCCCACGGCTGGTTCGGCGCGGGACTCGATCGAGTGCCCGTCGTCATCAACGGCGTGCGCTTGGCGGATGCTACGGGCCAGGTGGCGACTTCGTTTCGGCAAGACGCCGAACGCATGTCGATGCGAGTGTCGCTGCCACGGCTGCGCGTGCTCTTGCCGCGGTCCGCGGGGCGCGCGTTGATCGAACTACCTCCGAATCCCGATATCCAGGTGGTGCAAGAGCTCGGGCTCGCTGAAGCAGACACAGAAGAGCGACTGCCGTGGGTGGTGAAGATCGATCTCGGCGACGACGTGAGGGTCTCGAGCGCGACCCTGAACTTGAGGCTGACCGGCAACCCTACGCTGACGCTCGCCGACGAGCTCAGCATCGACGGCAAGCTCGTGCTGCCGGCGGGTGGTCGCGCCAACGTCGCCGGTAAGGTGTTCATCGTCGAGACTGGCTTCGTGCAGTTCGACACCGACGACTTCACGAACCCACACGTCAACATTCGTGCGGTCTGGCGTGCTCCGAGCGGTGTCATCATCACCGCCAGCCTCGCCGGCACCGCGCGCGAGCCCGAGCTCACGCTCACGAGCGATCCGCCTCTCGCCGGTGGCGAAGCCGAAATCTATGCGCTTCTGTTCGGAGGCGGCGCGGGGAACACGGAATCGAGCGCCGCAGATCCAGCGCTGGGCGCCGGCGCCACCATGCTCTCCGAGGTCCTCGGCAACACCGCGCTCCGCGGCGTCGAGCTGCGCGCGGGCATCGAGCAGCGCAGCAACAACACCAGCACTCAGAGCGCGCAGCTCACCTCGAACGAATGGCGCTCGTACGCGGCCGCCGTCCCGCTCTCCGACGACGTTTGGTTCGAGGGCAGCTACAAGCAAGAAGAGCGCTCCACCGCCACCGAAGGTCACTCGGGCTTCAGCGGCACCATCGACTGGCGCTTCAAGCAAGACTGGGCCCTACGCACCGAAGCCGGCCAACTCGGAACCGGCCTCGACGTGCTCTGGTACTACCGGTACTAATTTGCTGCGGCCTCGTCGTGAGCTAAGGAGACGGTTCGGGAGGGAGCGAGAGCGGGGCAGCTTGAGCTGCGGGGACCGGGGGCGAGGGGGCAGCGGTGGGTGCGACGGCGCGCTCGAGGATGTGGGGTGGGGGACGCCGCAGATCGCGCGCGAGGCCGAGCTTCTCGAACAAGCAGAGCACGTAGTAGCTGATGTCGATCTCCCACCAGTAGAAGCCTTGGTTCGCGGTGCTGCAGTAGTGGTGATGGTTGTTGTGCCAGCCTTCACCCAGGGTGACTAGGGCCAAGATCAGCGAGTTTCTGCTGGTGTCGCTGGTTTCGAAGCGCCGAGAACCGAACACGTGGGCGAGCGAGTTGATGGTGAAAGTACCGTGCCAGAGCACGACGGTGGAGAGGAAGAAGCCCGCCAAGAGGCCGTTGATGCCTCCGACGGCGTAGCAGACCAGCGCGAGCCCGAGCGGTGGGACGAGGTGGTAGCGGTTCAGCCAGCGCAGCTCGGGGTACTTGTCGAAGTCTTTGATCACCCGGCTGGGCGTCTGGGAGTAGGCATCGGCGAGGATCCAGCCCACGTGACTCCACCAGAAGCCGTGCTTCGGTGAGTGCAGATCGCGCTCGGTGTCGCTGTAGCGGTGATGCTTGCGGTGGTTACCGGCCCACCACAAGGGACCCTTCTGGACGCAGGTCGTGCCGCCGAGCGCCATCAAGAATTGCATCACGCGCCCCAGCTTGTAGCTGCGGTGGGCGAAGTAGCGGTGATAGCCGGCCGTGATGAAAAACATGCGCACGTAGTACAGCGCAAAGCACAGCGCGAAGTCTTTCCAGTCGGGCCCAGTCCAGAACAGCCCGAGCGGGACCAGGTGCATGAGCAAGAACGGGAGCGAAGCTTTCCAGTTGACGGGCTGCGCGCCTGTGAGCGCCGATACGCCGGCTTGTGGAGCCGTGCGGCGTATCCAGGAAGAAGAAGACATGTCAGTTCACCGTATCTCAGGGCGCGGTCACCCGCCGTCATAGCTCGGTCACAACTCGAGGGGGGCATTGCGACCGAGGGGGGCATTGCGACCGAGGGGGGCATTGCGACCGAGGGGGGCATTGCGACCCAGGCGGTGGTTTGTCAGAAGACTGCACGGCGTCGGTGGGCGGAGTGGGAGCGCTGCGAGGGAGCCGGGGCCACGGGAGAGCTCGAGAGCGGACAGCCGGGCAGATTCCGGCGGGTCGGTCGATGATCGAAGGTGCAGCTCTAGTGGGTGTTGGACCGTTCGGTGGGCGCTGGGAAGCGCGCTGTGCCAGCTCGGTGCCACGGCTGTGCCAGGGCAGCTGCATCGAACCTGGCCAGTTCGTGGCACACCCATGTGCCAACGTCGGGTTGCGGGCGGGGGGACACGCGTCGTGGTTCCGGCCCCGCAGTCGCAAATAGTGAAACTTAATAGTTTCAATATATTACATCCTGGTGTGCCGGTTGCTTTGGCAGTGGAGCATGGTGATCCTGAGTTGTTTTCCCGTTCTCTTGGCGGTTGGCTTGTTCTGCGGCACGCTGGCCCTGCGTCCCGGCCGAACACGGCGCGCCGGCACAAGCCGATAGGTCCCGGCGCTCGGACTACTGAATCGATGTCCATGTGGGTGGTAAGTCTACGGAAAGGTCAGTGATTTCCTCGGTTATCGAAACAAAGCCAGTCTGTTGACAGAGAGTTGCCATTGGCCGTAGGTTCGGCGAACCCAGTGGGAGATAGTGGATCTTAGTGTCGCTTCTTCCCATGGGACGACGCCAGCAATGTTTCGCGGTCAGTTCGCTCACTCGATAGATGCCAAGGGGCGTATCAGCCTGCCCTCGCGGTTCCGTGATGCGTTGATGCGCGATGGCGAGGTGCGGTTCGTGGTGACGCCGGCGGTGTTCGATCCCTGCCTGCACGTGTATCCGCTCGGCGCCTGGGAGGTCTTCGAGCAACGCATCGCCGAGCTCCCGAGCATGGACCCCCACGTCGTCCGATTCCGGCGGCTCTACGTGTCGGCTGCCGTCGAGTGTGAGCTCGACAAGGCACATCGAATTCTCGTCCCCCAAGACCTGCGCGAGCGGGTCGATCTGACCAAGGAAGCGCTCTGGGCAGGCGTGGGCAAATACATGGAGCTGTGGTCGAAGCCTCGGTTCGACCAGGCTTTGGAAATCACCGCGGAGGAGCAGGAAGCCTTCAAGCTCGCGGTGATGGAGAAGATCAAGGTATGACCATGCCAGGGTTCGAACCAGCCGCCTTCGAGCACGTGACCGTGATGGCCCAAGAGGTCGTGCAGGCGATCGCGCCCAGAAGCGACGGGATCTACCTCGACCTGACTGCGGGTGGGGGCGGCCACTCCGCGGCGCTGCTCGAAGCGGCCCCCGAGGCGCGCCTGATCGCCCTCGATCGGGACCCTGTCGCCGTCGAGGCGGCGCGCACGCGCCTGCGAGCCTATGGTCATGGCAGCACGGTCGTGCACGCAGCATTCACGGAGGTCGAGCGTGTGCTGCGGGAGCTCGGCGTGTCACAGGTCACCGGCGTCGTCGCCGACCTCGGGGTGAGCTCGCCGCAACTCGACAGCCCCGAGCGCGGCATGAGCTTTCGTCACGCGGGCCCGCTCGATATGCGCATGGACACCACGCGCGGCGAGACGGCGCGCGAGTTGATCGAGCGCGTCTCGCAGGACGAGCTCGCCAACATCATCTACCAGTTCGGTGAGGAGCGGCGTTCGCGGCGGGTGGCGCGTTGCATCAAGCAAGCTCTGGAAGCGGACGAGCTCGGCACGACCACCGACCTGCGGCGTGCCATCGTGCGCGCAGTGGGCCCGCGGCGCATCGCGGGCATGGACCCGGCTACGCGCACGTTTCAGGCGCTGCGCTTGGCGGTCAACCAAGAGCTCGGCGAGCTCGGGCGTGTGCTCGAGCTCGTGCCGGGCATCGTGGCGCCGGGTGGCGTCGCCGCGTTCATCAGCTTCCACTCGCTCGAAGACCGACTGGTGAAGCGTGCCTTTTTGGACCGAGACGTGTGGCTCAGGCTGAGCAAGAAGCCTCAAATCGTGGGCGAACGCGAGCGCGAAGAGAATCCTCGCTCGCGCAGCGCCAAGCTCAGGGCAGCCCGCAGAGTCCCGAGCGCGCTGGCCTTCGACGCGACCGCCGAGGAGGAGATCGATGGCATTTCGTAGCTCACACCCTGCGTTTGCGTGGTGGCGCAGGAGCTCGAGCTTCGTGCCGTTGTGGACCTTGGCGGTGATTGCCGCCACGACCGCATTCGTGCTCTACCTGGCCTTGCGCACGCGATCGATTGAACTCGGCTACGAGCTCGGACGTGCGCACGGTCGCGTGGCGCGCTTGCGCGAAGTGCGACGCGTGCTCGAACTCGAGCTCTCGAGCTACAAGACGCCCGAGCGTGTCGACCTCGTCTCGCGCACGTTGCTCGGCATGGATACGCCGGGCGCCGACCGCATTCTGGCTCTCGGGAAGCAGCCTGAAGAGCCGCGCGCTGCCGACGCCCCTGCCGAGACGGACGAATCCGAAGGGACCTCGCCATGAACCGCCTGCGCTCGCCGGAAGGCCGTTGGATCCGCCTGCGCATGGGCGTGCTGTGCGGGTTCTTGGGATTGGGGCTCGGGTTCATCGTATCGGCGGGTTACGACCTGATGGTCGAGGACGGGCCCGCTTGGCGCGAACTCGCGGAGAAACAGCGGCAACGCCGGCTGCAAGTGATTCCCAAACGCGGCACCATCTACGACCGCAACGGCAGCGCGCTCGCCGTGAGTGTCGAGGTGCCCAGTGTCAGCCTGGATGCCATCGAGCTCTTGCGTGGGGTTGCGCCTCAGCGCATTCCGCTCGTGGCACGCGACGCGGCCAATCGTATCGCCAAGGTGCTCGACCTCGACCCCGCGGTCGTCGAACGCAAGATCCTCGCCAAACGCCGCTTCACCTGGTTGAAGCGGCGCATCGACGGCACCGAAGCCGAACAACTGCGCATCCTCTCGTCCGAAGAAGAGAGCGGCGATTCCGTGATTCATGGCCTGCGCATCGACGGCGAAGCCAAGCGCTTTTATCCGCGCCGCGAGCTCGCAGCGCCGCTGGTGGGCTTCGTGGCCCCCGACGGGCAAGGCAAAGAGGGACTCGAGTATTCACTGGACTCGGAGCTGACCGGTCACATCGAACAGCTGCGCGGGCTCCGCGACAGGTCCGGCAGACTGATCTTTGCCGAGGGTATCAGCGACGATCAAGCCCTCGCGGGTCACAATATCTACCTGACGATCGATCAGGGCATTCAGTTCACCGCCGAGCGCGAGCTCCAGAACGCGGCGACGACGTTCGAAGCCAAGGGGGGCTCCGTGGTGGTGGTCGACCCGAACACCGGCGAGCTGTTGGCGCTGGCGAGTTGGCCATTTTACAACCCGAACGACTACAACGAGAGCGACCTCACGGAACGTCGCAATCGATCGAGTACCGATGCCTTCGAACCTGGCTCGACCATGAAGATGTTCACGGTTGCGGCGGGCCTCGAGCACGGCGCCATCACGCCCACGCAGAAGCTCTATTGCGAGAAGGGCACGATGGCCGTGGACAACGTGGTGATCAGAGACACCCACCCGGCGGAGTGGCTCAGCATCAGCCAGGTGCTCGCGCACTCGTCGAACATTTGTGCAGCAAAGATCGGCTTGAGTCTGGGAGACCGCAAACTTTACGAAGCTCTTCGCCGCTTCGGATTCGGGCAAGAGACGGGCTTGCCGTTGCCGGGCGAGTCGTCGGGGACGCTGCGTCCGCGTGGCAGGCCCTGGGTGCAGGTCGAGACGGCAGCAGCTTCCTTCGGTCAGGGTATCAGCGTCACGAACCTGCAGCTCGCCATGGCCGTAGCCGCTATGGCCAACGGCGGCAACCTGATGGAACCGTTGCTCATCCGCAAGGTGACCAGCGCGAACGGCGAAGTCATCCGTGAGGCGGCGCCGCGTGTGCGCCGCAAAGTGGTGCCAGCGCGGGTCGCGAAGACCCTGGCGGAGATGCTGGTGGCCGTGACGGAGGGCGATGCCACCGGGACCGAGGCTTCCATCGCCGGTTTTCAGGTAGCGGGCAAGACGGCCACTGCGCAGAAGACGGAGCCCAAGACCGGGCGTTACTCACTCGACAAGTACATCGCCTCGTTCGTCGGCTTCGTGCCGGCAAAGAATCCCGCGATTGCGATCGCCGTCGTGGTCGACGAGCCCATGCTCGATCACGCGGGCGGCAGCGTGGCGGCGCCGATTTTCCGCCGCGTCGCTGAGATGGCACTGAAGTATCGCGGCCTTACGCCCAAAGGTACCGAGAGCGTCGATCTGGCAAGACTCGCCAGCGAACCTGATCCAGCGCACCTCACCTACGCCGCCTTGCGCGAGGCGCGCGGTATCAAGCCCAGCATTCAGGAAGTCAAGGCGAGCGCCGCGCCGCACTCCGGCCAAGTGCGTGTTCCGGACATGACGGGCTGGCCCTTGCGGGAGGCATTGCGGAAGAGTATCGAGCTGGGGGCCGTTCCTCAGGTTCGCGGGACCGGGCTGCTCGCGAAACAGAAACCGTCGCCGGGCGAGGTCCTCACGAAAGGGGGGGCTCTGCTCTTGGAGTTCGAGCCGGCCTCATGAACCGCAAGGTGTCCATGGCGCAAGTAGACTCATCCGCTCCGCTGACCCTCCGCGAGCTCGGGATGCGTCTGTCTGCGCTCGATCCGCGCCTGGTGGGTAACCCGGAGCTCCGGGTGAGCTCGCTGTTCCAGGATTCCAGAAAGGTAGTGCCGGGAGCCTTGTTCGCGGCCCGCGCAGGCGCGAAGCACGCCGGACTCGCGTTCTGGAATGCCGCCGAACAGGCGGGCGCCGTCGCGCTCTTGAGGGCGCCCGGCGTGGCCGAAATCGAGCACGTGCCGGGGCTCGAGGTGGCCGACGTGCCCCGCGCGATCGGACTCGCCGCCGAGGCCGTCTACGGCGACCCCTCGCGCAAGCTCGGCGTCGTAGGCATCACGGGAACCAACGGCAAGACCACGACGGCGTGGCTCACCGCACTTTCGTTGAACCGCGCCGGGGCGAGCGCGGGGCGCTTGGGCACACTGGGGTTTGCCTTCCAGGGAGCGGAAGATCCCGGCGGACTCACGACGCCGGAGGCCGACGAGATCTCGCGGCGCGCGCACGAGATTTTTGCGCGCGGCGGCACGCACCTGGTGATGGAGGTGTCGAGCCATGCGCTGGCGCAGGCGCGCGTCGATGCGCTCACGTTCGCGGTCGCCGCCTTCAGCAATCTGACGCAAGATCACCTCGACTACCACGTCGACATGGAGGCCTACGCAGCGGCCAAGCGGCGGTTGTTCGACGACCTCGCGCCGCGATCGCGCGTGATCAACGTCGACGATGCTTTTGGCCGCCGTCTCGCGGACGAATACACGGCCGTCACCGTGTCGAGTCGCGGTCCGGCCGACATCTGCGCCGAAGACGTGCGCCTCACGGGGGACGGCATCGCCGCGCGTCTCAGCGTTCACGGTCGATCGCTGCCGTTCTCGTCGAGGCTCGTCGGCTGGCACAACCTCGACAACGCGCTGTTGGCTCTGGGCATCGTCGATGCCTTGGGCTGGCCGCTCGAGCAGGCGGTGCTTGCCTTGGAAGAGCAGAGCGGCGTCCCCGGCCGCTTCGAGCGCTGTGACGTGCCGGGCGACGACATTGCCGTTCTGGTCGACTACGCGCACACGCCCGGTGCTCTCGAGCGCGTGCTGCTCGCCGCCCGTGAGCTGCCGCACGACGAGCTCATCTGTGTGTTCGGTTGTGGTGGGGACCGCGATGCGAAGAAGCGCCCCCAGATGGGCGCAGTCGTCGGCCGGCTTGCCACGCGCTCGATCGTGACCAACGACAACCCGCGCAGCGAAGATCCCGAGCACATCGCGAGCGCCATTTGTGCGGGGCTCGACAGCGAGGGCGCCGACTACGAGGTCATCTTCGACCGCGCCCGCGCCATCGACCGTGCGGTCCTCGGCGCGGCTCCCGGAGACGTCGTCGTGATCGCGGGCAAAGGTCACGAACCCTACCAGATCGTGGGCGACCGCGTGCTCGCCTTCGACGATCGGAACGAAGCGCGCCGAGCCCTCGCGCTACGGAGGCTCGAGCGCTGATGGCCACGCCCATCCCCGACAACCGCGCGAGCTTCACCTGGGCCGACCTGGCAGAGGCGACCCAAGGTCTGTCGACCGGGCCCTGCCCGCTCAGCGTCACCGGCGTAACCAGCGATTCGCGGCGCGTGCAGCCCGGAAACCTGTTCGTGGCGCTTCCCGGAGAGCGCTTCGACGGGCACGCCTTCGTCGATCAGGCCGTGCGAGCGGGCGCCACGGGGCTGCTCGTCGAGCGTCAGGTCTCGGCGCCGCCAGGCGTGGGTGTCTGCCAGGTCCCCTCGGTCCTCGGCGCGCTCGGAAAGCTCGCTCGCCACCACCGTCGGCGGAATGCGTGCAAGGTGATTGCGGTGGCCGGCTCGGCTGGAAAGACCACCACCAAGACAGCGGTGGCTGCTGCGCTCGAAGCCGTCGCGCCCGGGTGCGTGCACAGCACGCAGGGCAACCTGAACAACGCCATCGGAGTGCCCTTCGTAGTCTTGGGCCTCGAACCGAAGCATCGTTTTCTCGTCGTCGAAATCGGCACCAATCAGCTGGGCGAGGTCGAACAACTGGCGCGTTCGGTCGAACCCGACGTCGCGATACTCACGCTGATCGGTCTCGAGCACACCGAGGGCCTGGGCGACCTCGACTCCATCGAGACCGAAGAAGCCGCGCTGTTGTTTCAAGTGCCGCGCAAGGGCAGCGTCGTGTTCAACGCGGACGATGCTAGAGTCCGACGGCAAGCGCTGGCCGCGCCGGCGCACAACAAAATTGGCTACGGCCGCGACAGCTACGCCGCTTACCGGCTCGACAAGCGGGTGACGAAAGGTCTCACCCACGCCGAGCTCCACGTCGAACGTCCCGACGGCTCGAAGGTCAAGCTGACGAGTCCGCTCTTGGGCGAGGCGGGGGCGCTCGCTGTGATCTGCGCTTTTGCTACCGCGGAGCTGTGTCAAGGGTCGCTGCTCGATGTGGCCGGTTTCAACGCGCACATGACGGCAGAGTCGGTGGCTCCAGCGGGCCGGCTCGAGCTCGTCGAACTCGCGGACGGATCGCTCGTGATCGACGATAGCTACAACTCGAATCCTGCGAGCGTACGCAGCTCGCTGACGGTAGCCGTGGAGCTGGCCGAGCAGCGTCAGGGACGTTTGCTCCTGGTGCTCGGCGAAATGCTCGAGCTCGGCGCCCTCGCCCAGAGCGAACATGCGCGTCTGGGACAAGATCTAGCGCCGATCCCCACCGAGTTCGTGGTCGCGGTGGCGGGCCACGCACGCGAACTCGTTCAGCCCGCGCGCGCGGCGGGCATCGAGGCAGAGTTTGCAGGCGACAGCGAGCAGGCCCTCGCCCTGGTGCTCGGTCGGCTTCGCCCGGGTGACGTCGTGCTCGTAAAAGCATCCCGCGGCGTCCGAGCCGAGGTCGTCGTGCGTGGGCTGATGGCCGCCCGAGGAACCGCCCAAGGAGCGAGCGCGTGATTTACGAGCTGTTCTACCCGCTCTCGAACCAGTTCGGCTGGGCCGGTGTGCTCAACGTGCTGCGCTACACGCCTTTCCGCGCGATCATGGCCACGATCACCGCGATGCTGATCAGCTTCTTGGTGGCTCCCTGGTTCATTCAGAAGCTGCGCGGCAAACAGATCAGCCAAATCATCCGGGAAGAGGGCCCCGCGACCCACCGCGCCAAGGCAGGCACGCCGACCATGGGCGGCGCCCTGATCCTGCTGTCGGTGCTGGTCCCGACCTTGCTCTGGGCCAACGCCACGAACGTGTTCGTGCTGGTCACGACCGCTGTCACCGCTGGCTATGGGCTGATCGGTTTCATCGACGATCGCATGAAGATCTCCGGAGCGAGCAGCCGCGGTCTGCCTGGTCGCTACAAGCTGCTCTGGCA
>Ga0315910_10001757_pt1 | contig 19627 bp, 12 predicted proteins | sample EdamamesoilMG_FD_204470 | JGI IMG/M metagenome (GOLD analysis project Ga0315910, IMG submission 204470) | Garden soil microbial communities collected in Santa Monica, California, United States - Edamame soil | ecosystem: Environmental > Terrestrial > Soil > Garden | place: USA: California...
AAAATTATTGTAACCATCATGTTTCAACTAAGATCACGGTCACAACACGTCAGTTTAAAAAATCAATATTCTAAAAAATAGTCTATCACTTTCCGTGTAATATTTGGTGCGAAAATCTAAAATTTCCGCTGTAGAATCTCACTCATAACGACTGCCTTCTTAAATCCTTCCGGATCGTTAAAGTCAGCTAGATACTCCTTCATCAAATCCCGCTTCGCCTCGGTTTCAAAAACCTTAAACCTTCCGTACTCCATTTTTGTGTCTCCAACCTTCATGGTCTCTTCCAGCGATGGCCTGTTGAAAGCTTGCTTTTTTGCTTCCTCGTAGACCTCATAAATCTTGTCCTGCTTCCGGTAGTTATAATCTACTTCCTCCAAATCCTTCGCCTCATCTTCAAGATTATCATCATAATCCACGAACTCCGGTTCCGGTTGCTTCGCGGATTTCTCTTGTGTAATTTCCCGAAGCAACTCTTCAAAGGTCATCCCTTTGGCTGGTGCAGAAGGTCTAGGCGATGGTTTATCGAAGGTCTGAACCGGCTTCTCCGGTTCAAAATCACTCAGATCTTTGGGCTGCTGTTCGGGCTTTTTCTTCAACCGGCTAAGGAAGTAGATAACACCAATTATAATATACAGCCAAATCTGAATATCCTTCATCGCAAACAAATCTATAAAAAAGTGGAAAGAAATGCAAAATGCCCTCAACCCATGAACGGGCAAGCCGGGCGGCTTCCTCTGGGCAAAGCCAGCCGGAGGCTTGGGGGTTAGTGGTCATTAGGCAGAACCGAGCAATACTTAACTGTACATTTTGGTTGCCGCTAAAATAACAAACCACCTTGCGCTAATAGGCACAAGTCTCGCGCATCGCGCCCACATCCTGAAGACTTGCGCCAGTTCGGTGTGGATCTTTTTTCCAACTCGTTACATCGAACATCAAGGGTTTAGTCAGTCCAGGATAAGCTGCACATCAGCCGTGGATAAGCCGTAGATGAGCCGTGGATGAGCCGAGTCGAGCGTGAGAAGCCGTACCCGGTTTTCAGGAACAGTCAACAAATTAAACTCTCCGCCCTCCGTAACTACCGTCTTATAACTGAAACATCAACACTCTGCCGGTTGAAGAAATAATTCTTTTTGACCTTTTGTTTTCACTACATCTTTAGCCATAACTTAATGAATTGAAATACTCTAAAATTGTACACAAAGAAAAATAAAATCGGTCCCTTATTTATCTTTTCCTAAGACAAGGGTGTTGAACACATACTTCCACGGTGTAAACAACATCGGCACTATAATCATAATAAAAATGGATGCCCAATCCGCAGCAGGTGTGCCGGCAAGCTGATTGATTGACCATAACGGATAAGCAACAATCAACAACCACAACCCTTTGTAAAAAAACATAAAAATCATAATCGGCATCATACGAAGCGTGTGAAATATACCCAATCCAGATAATGTAGTATAGGCAGCTATTGCACACCAGGCCACGGCTACTTCCACATCCCAGTTACCTTCATGCTTAAGCAGTTTCATCCAGGCATCTTTGGCTGCAACCAAAAACATAAGTGCAAAAAAGAGTTTCATTACATACACCTGTATTGGCCTTACTCCGCTATACCTTTCTGATGGCCTCACAATAGATTTGATTGATGATATCATGTTTGATTAGGGATTGTTTAAGTGTTAAGTCGAATTAACAAGCGCTTTGTTACACAATGGCTGCCGCGAACTTTCGAAAATAACTCTTACTACGCCCAAACGGGTGACGTGTCTCCTGCACTTTTCTTCTCCGCAGAGTCTCCCGCTTCGGGGACTCTGTCGGCTTTGGTTCGTCCCTACTTCAAACAAGGGCCACAAATCTCGCTCAACCCACCTACCTCAAAACTTGCACCCGCTCGAAAAAATCATCTGTCGTAGTAATTAAAACTGGAAGCCCAGAACTTGTATGGATACGTTCCACTGCAGAAATACGGAGGTGATTTAATTTTTGCCAGCGCGAAAAGTACCTTTCACGCGAGGCAAATGGCCTACAAGTAGGATAAGCCGAGGATAAGCCGTACATGAGCCCAGTCGAGCCCTGAGATGCCGTGACATCCTCCACTGAACTCCTCAGCATCATTATCACCCAAACAAATTGGATGGAATGATCTGAAAACGAGGGTAATTCAAACTCCAAAGTAAATGCATTAAAACATTCAACACCTTAATAATCAATCCAATAAACAAGTAATCAAGGTAAAATAGGCATCTAAAAAACCTTTACTTCTCCTCCAAACTTTTATTTTGAATTGCCAGACCCATAACCTTATCTTTGCCGACTTCCCATAACGGAAGTTTGAGGTTTGAGGTCTGAAGTCGAGGGTTTACACTTCCTTAGGTTTTTGTCCATAAATCAGCAATCTAACCACACAAGCTGTCGACCGTTGACTGTGGACTGTGGACTTTTTTTAACAACCACTAAGTAAGAAGAACATGCAATTAGCGAAACTGGAGATTAAAGGCTTCAAGAGTTTTGCCGACAAAGTTGTCATCAATTTCGATGAGGGAATTACCGGAATTGTTGGACCTAACGGGTGCGGAAAGTCAAACGTAGTAGACTCGATCCGCTGGGTACTGGGAGAACAGAAAACCAGTGCGCTGCGATCTGAAAAGATGGAGAACGTCATCTTCAATGGCACAAGCCAGCGAGGCGCTCAACAAATGGCCGAGGTATCGCTCACCATCAACAACACCAAGAACATTCTTCCTACCGAATATTCACAGATAACCATCACCCGCAGACTTTATCGCTCGGGTGAAAGCGAATACCTTCTCAATGGTGTGGTTTGTCGCTTGAAAGATATTACCAACCTGTTCCTTGATACTGGTGTGGCATCCAACAGCTATGCGATCATTGAGTTGGGTATGGTGGATGACCTTCTCAACGATAAGGACAATAGTCGCAGAATGTTGTTCGAAGAAGCGGCCGGCATTTCCAAATTCAAAAAGCGCAAGAAAGAAACGCTGAAGAAACTGGAAGATACCGATGCCGATCTTGAACGCGTAGAAGATCTTCTTTTCGAAATCGAGAAGAACATGAAGAGCCTCGAGAAGCAGGCCAAGCAAACGGAGAACTACTACCGCATCAAAGAAGAGTATAAAGACAAGAGCATCAGCCTGGCGAAAGTAGTTGTTAACAAGCAGAAGGATAAATTCAATACCATCACTGCGCAAATTGAAGCGGAGAACGATCGCAAGATTGCTCTCGCTGCCGAGATCAGCGAAAAGGAAGCCACGATTGAAAAAGCGAAAGCTGAATTAATCCTCAAAGAAAAAACGCTGAGCTCGCGCCAGAAAGCGATCAACGAATTTGTTTCGAAGATCCGCCAGTATGAAAGTGAAAAGCAAATTAAGAACGAACGCCTGAAGTATCTGAACGATCGGGCCACAGGACTTCGTGACCAGATCGAGCAAGACAAAAAGAGTAACGAGCGCGCACGCTTCAGCATTCAAAGCCTGGAAACCGAAAAGGCATCTGCCGAAACCATCTTCGCAGAGATCAACCAGAAATTAGAAACACTGAAGGCCGACTACGAAGAACAAAAGAAAGTTACTTCTGAACTACAAGTGCAGTCCGACTCGCTGCGCAGGGTACAACGCGAGCGTCAGGAAGAAAGCTTCCAGATCAACAAAGCAGTTGAAATTCGTGAAATCCAGGTGTCGTCATTTAAACAGGAATTAGAAAAAACAGCGTCAGACTCCAGCCAGCAAAGTGCCAGCCTCGTAGAATTCGAAAACAAGCTGAAAGTTCTTCAGGCTGAAATCGACACCAAGAATGCCACGCAGGAGCAACTAAAGAAAGACGAAGAAGAAGTACAGGAGCGCATTGTTTCAGTGGAGAAAACTATTGAGATGATTCGCGAGGAAATGAACGTAACCGGCCGAAAGCTGGACGCTCGCCAGAACGAGTACAACCTGACCAAATCGCTGGTGGAAAACCTTGAAGGCTTCCCCGAAGCCATCAAGTTCCTCAAGAAGAAGGTTGGTAAGAACGCCCCGCTCCTTTCCGATATCCTTACAACGTCTGAAGAATATCGTGTTGCGATTGAAAACTACCTCGAACAATACCTCAACTACTACATTGTTGATCACGAATCGGAAGCGTACGAAGCGATCAATATTTTGAGTGATGCGGCCAAAGGTAAAGCTCACTTCTTCATTCTCGATTCGTTCGAAAAGTTTGAACCTACTACCGGCCGCATTTACGATCACGCTTTCCCGGCAACGGAGATCATCGAGTACGATCCGAAGTACAAGAAACTGATGTCGTTCATCCTGGACAAAGTATACATCCATGAAGGCGATACCAAAACACTGCCGGCCAGTGACGACAACATCTTCATCACCAAGAACGGAAAACTGACCAAGCGCAAGTTCAGCATCTCTGGTGGATCGGTTGGTCTCTTTGAAGGAAAGAAGATCGGTCGTGCAAAGAACATGGAGAAGCTCGAAAAAGAAATTAAAGAGCTTACTACCAAGTTAGATGAAATCAGAGGAAGCTTGCTCGAAAAACAAGCCGACCTGGAGAAACTGCGCAACAACAAAATTCGCCAGCAGATTGAAGAAGTTCAGAATGCCATCCGCCAGGTAAGCGATGAATTTGTTTCGGTGCGCACCAAGCGCGAGCAGTTCTCGCAAATGCTTAACAACGCTGACTTGCGCAGAGAAGACATCATCGAAAAGATCGATACGTTACTTCGCGAGCTTGACGACCTGAAGCCAAAAGCACAGCAGGCGCAACACGACCTCGAAGAACAGGAAGAACGTCTGGCCACCATCACGCAAGACCTGGCTTCGAATAACGAATTGCTCAGTCAGAAATCGGCTGCGTTTAACGAACAGAATATTTTCTTCCACCAGCAAGACAACCGCGTAAAAAGCATTGACCAGGAAATCCGCTTCAAGCAGGAATCCATGGAACAAAGCAGTCAGCGCATCGAAGTCAATGTGGATGAGCTGAAGAAGAACGAAGATGAAGTAAAACGCATCATCGAAACCACGCAGAGCAATGACGATGAGTTGCTCGGTATGTACGAAGAGAAAGAAGGCATGGAAAAAGGCCTGAGCGAAGCAGAAAAAGAATACTACGAATCGCGCGGGCATATCGACCAGATTGAAAAGCAACTGCGCGAAGTACAGCACAACCGTCAGAATATCGATACTTTACTGATGGACCTTCAGGGCCAGTTGAACGAAAGTAAGATTCAGTTGAACTCGGTGAAAGAACGTCTTTCGGTTGAGTTTAACATTGACCTGGATGCGGTTGTTGGCCAGGCTACACCGGAAGAAGCCGAACAACTTTCCAAACTGGACGAAGATAAAATACGCAACGAAGTACAACGCATCCGCGATCGTCTTGACAACATGGGGCCGATCAACCCGATGGCGATGGAAGCGTACACGGAAATCAAAGAACGCAACGACTTCATCATTGCCCAGAAAGAAGACCTTCTGAAAGCAAAAGAATCGTTGCTCAGCACCATCAGCGAGATTGAAGGTGTGGCCAGCGAAACGTTCATGGATTCGTTCAACAAGATTAAGGAACACTTCATCAACGTATTCCGCTCACTCTTTACCGAAGGTGACGAGTGCGATCTGCGGTTGGTAGATCCGAACAATCCGCTGGAATCCGACATCGACATTATCGCGAAACCAAAAGGTAAACGTCCGCTCACCATCAATCAACTTTCGGGTGGAGAGAAGACCCTAACGGCTACGGCACTGCTCTTCTCCATGTACCTGTTGAAGCCTGCACCCTTCTGTATTTTTGATGAGGTAGATGCTCCGCTTGACGATGCCAACATCGACAAGTTCAATAACATCATCCGTACCTTCAGCAAAGATTCACAGTTTGTGATTGTAACGCACAACAAGCGCACCATGACCTCTACCGATGTGATCTACGGTATCACGATGGTGGAAAAAGGTGTTTCGCGTGTAGTACCGGTTGACTTACGCGAACTGGCCTAAGCAATCATAGTCAGAAGCATAATCAAGAAAGGCAGGATTTACGTCCTGCCTTTTGTTTTTTGAATCCCGAATGAATGGCATTGTACACGGAAGCTGAAGTTGTATCTTCGGTTCTCTTAAAAAATTATCCAATGTCGCAGGCGATTCAAAACAAACACCAGGTACTTCTTATCGGAGAAGGACGCGAAGAATCGATTGACGGAATTATTGAATGGCTGGAGTATTTAACCGATACCGGCAACCTTCAACCAGCTCTGCCTGACCTGACTATTTATCTCGGATCAACCGATTGGTACTTTATCACGGCAACCGTTGATCACACCACGGCATCACTGCGGTCGCTCAGCATACAATTAGATTTTCTAACCGAAGAAGAAGCGGTGGTGCTTTATCAGGAACCCGGATCCGACAATAAAAAACTCAGACCATGGATATCCAACTTGTTTAGTCATACCGCGCTCCAGAATCTGGACATCGATTTTTGTACGCCACAACTCCCCGATCTGTTTGACAAATTGCCTAACCTAAAGGTGGTGGATTTCAGTGACGCAAAACTACGCGAACTTCCGCCAAGCTTTTACAGGCTTCCTGCGCTGACCTTCCTTAACATCAGTGGCACGCCCATTGAAGCTTCGAATGAAATCAGGAACCTTCGAACGCTACATACCTTAAAAATCTCGCAGCCTCTCCCATCACTTGCCTGGATAGATTTAAACGGATTAACTGAGTTAGTTTGTTATTGTCGCAACTTCCAGATACCAGGCGAAATGGATCGCTTGGTAAAGCTGAAAACATTGTACATAGCCTCTGCCGCGTCTTTTCCAGATACGTTCCTGGACTATCCCGCCCTTGAAAAACTTCACATCCGCGCGGCAAACAATACCGCAAGCACAGACAAGTGTTCAGGATCGTTACCAAGCCTTACAGAACTTGACACCAACAACCCGAACGGATTTGCAAAAACCATCGGACGGTTTAAGTCGCTTCGGAAACTTACGATAAGTGGAAAATTGAGCGAGTCATCAAAACAAGTACTTGCCGAATCGCTCAGCCAACTGGTTAACCTGGAGTACCTTGAACTGGAAGGCATCGGCATTGATGACTTAGCCTGGTGTACTTCGTTAAGTAACCTGAAACATCTTGGCGTAGCAAAGAATTCAATAAGCACAATTCCCCACGGATTTGACACACTTCAGAAGCTGGAAACAATTAATCTGGAAAACAATCCCATAACAACCATTCCTCAACTAACCACCATGCCAGCCGTTACCTTCATCAACCTAAAAGACACCAGCATCATCGATGAAAATGGTATGACGGATATCCATCCGCGTAGAGAAGAACTGAAGAAACTTAAAAGTATTTTCCCGAATGTTGCGTACCTCGCCAGGATGGAAGAAGTATAACCAATTTTACTACCTCCGGATATTATCGCATACCACAGCCGTGGCAATCGCAGCGTTCAACGACTCGGCTTTTCCAAAACGGGGTATGGTAATCTTCTGCGTTACGAACGGTTCAACCGTGGCTGATATCCCTTTCGACTCGTTGCCGATCACAATCAACCCTCCCTTTCCAAAATCCAGTTCATGAATACTCCTTCCGTTGAGGAAGGTACCGAACACCGGAAGCTTAATACCCGCCAGGTACTGCTCCAGTTTGGTATAGTACATCGCCACGCGCGTAAACGAACCCATCGTAGCGCTGATCACCTTCGGATTATAAAAGTCGGCTGTCTCCTCGGAGGCAACGATCTTGCTGATGCCGAACCAATCGGCTGTGCGAATGATGGTACCCAGGTTACCCGGATCGCGAATGTCATCGAGCACCAGGGCAAACTCCTGATCGCCAACAGCAACCGGACGATTGTCTTTCATTCGCGCCACCGCCAGCACGGCATCATTCGATTGAAATTCTCCCAAGTCCTCCAGTTCACGTTCTGTTACTGTAACAATTTCTGCTTTTACATGTTGAAGTTGCTTGACGAAGTCAATGGTGCCCAGCACAGATTCCACTTCAAAATCGGAGGCCAGCAGTTCCAGCACACTCTTGGCACCTTGAACCACAAAACGTTGCTCCTGTTTGCGGTATTTCTTTACTTGCAAGGATTTGATGAACTTACTTCGCGCTTTAGACAGCATAGTTAACCATTGAAGACTTCGAAAAGTAAATATTTTATTCCAATCATTTTACTCCCGGTATTGCTATCGGGCTGCCTGGGTACGAAGCATCTCAAGAAGGGAGAAAAGTTACTCTACCGGCAAAGTGTCCAGGCGCCCAAAACGGTCGATACCGATGAAATAACAGACCTCTACGCCCAGCAACCTAACCGAAAGATCTTTAACCTTCCACTCGCCTACCTGGTGGGCATCTACTACTTCGGTGAACACTTTTACAATCAGGATAAAATGATTGCTAAAAAAGAAAAGCTGGAAACCAGGTTCGATACAAAAATTGCCAACACCAAAAAGGAAAAGAAGATCAGCAGTCTGCAATACCGCAAGCAGCAGAAGATGGACAAGATGAATACGAAGATTGAAGACGGTAACACCATTATGCAATGGGGCGAACCCATCTCGGTTTTCGATAGCAGTATGATCAGCCTCACCGAAGAGCACTTCCGCGATTACCTGTTTTCAAAGGGTTTCTTCAACAACCAGGTAGAATCCAAAGTACGATCGATCGGGCGACTAACCAATGTAAACTATCGCATCAACCCGGGCGTTGCGTATAAAATCGATTCTATTTTCTTCGACATCTCCGATACCACCATTTTGAAAATTATCCGGAAACATCAAAAGGAAAGTTTCCTAAAACAGAAAAACCAATACGATGAACAGAATTTCACCCGCGAACGCGAACGCATCGATTTACTATTGAAAGATAATGGCTACTATGATTTCAGCCGACAATACGTTGAGTTTCGGATCGACACCGCATCAAACCGCGACCCGCACGAGGTTGATATTAAAATCATAATTACTGACCCGGCCAAGCGCGATCACCACCGGCAGTTCATCATCGATGAAGTACGGTTTATGACCGATGCCGGAGCACTCAAGCCCGGCAAAACACGCCAGACCAAAACGTATCATGAAATCGATTATACCTTTTTCGAAGAGGATTACAAACTCCGAACACTTTCGCAACGAGTGTTTCTAAAACCAGGCCAGCAATACAGTCGCTCGCGCACATTGAACACACAGCGGCAGTTGGCCAATGTGGATGCTTTTAAATTTGTAAACATCAACTACGATACTACCGGAGGAAAATTTATCGCCAATGTATTTACCAGTCCCATGTCGCGCTACGAGTGGTCGAATGAAGCGGGTGTTAATGTTACGCAAGGATTTCCCGGACCGTTCTACAACATCACCTTTAAAAAGCGAAATCTCTTTGGAGGAATGGAAACTTTCGACCTGAACGGACGATTTGGATTTGAAGGCGTTGCCTCGGCCACCAGCGATCAGAATATTTATAAAAGTACCGAAGCCGGTGTAAATGCCTCGCTCACTTTCCCGCAATTTATCTTTCCTTTCAAAGAGGATGTTCGATTCCGGCAGGCACAGTACAACCCGAAAACAAAATTCACCGCTGGCTATGCCTACACCGATCGTCCGGAATACCGGAGAACCGCAGTATCCGTAAACGGAACCTATAGCTGGAACAACAAACGCAGCCGGCTTTACTCATTCACGCCCATTAGCGTCAGTGTGATTGATACCTCTAACCTGTCGCAAAGTTTCAGGGACCTGTTGGAGGAACAAGCCTCGTATGGTAATTACAGTTTGCTTAACTCTTTCCGGCCATCGTTTGTAAACAGCATGCTGTTCAGCATTACGTGGAATCACAACAATTATGGAAACGCGGAAATGAGTTCGGCCTTCGTACGGGCGCAAGTAGAAAGTGGCGGAACGATCTGGAATTTTATCGACCCATCCTTTCTGGAGAAAGCAGAGTTACAATACTTCAAATACCTGCGGTTAAGCCTCGACATGCGCAGGGTCAATGTACTGAAAGAACATGCAACGTTGGCGTACCGCATCAATACCGGTGTGGCGTACTCCTATGCAGACGATAAAAGTATACCCTACGAAAAATTCTTCTTTGCCGGAGGTAGTAACAGCATCCGGGCATGGCGTCCGCGAAGACTGGGTCCTGGTTCTTTTAAACCGCGCACCACACAAGAACCCGAATCAACAGGCGACCCGGTTAAAGATGGCTACTTTGATTACAGCTTTGAACAACCCGCAGAAATTCTGTTGGAAGGAAGCATTGAGTTACGACAAAAACTTTTTGGCTTTGTAAGCGGTGCCGTGTTTGTGGATGCCGGCAACACCTGGACCTTTCAACCGCGCAAGAAATTTGTAAACGATGTGGAAGTCGAAAACGGAAACTCTCAATTTAAATTCAATCAATTCTATAAAGAGATTGCCGTAGGTACTGGTGTGGGGTTGCGTTTTGATTTTTCGTTTCTCATACTACGCCTCGATGTTGGTATGAAAGTAATTGATCCGGCACAAGAACCCGGAAACCGCTTTGTGCTGGACAGGGTTCGCTTCTTTAAACCCTACGCCACCAAAGGCGAAGACAACTCCTACTCAAACTTCCGCGAGCCGGTAATTTACAATGTTGGTATCGGGTATCCGTTTTAGATTGATTCCAAGTTTATGGTTCAAGGTTTAAGGTTGAACCTGAAAATAGCTAAACCCGAAACCAGAAACCTTGAACTCGGAACCTAATACCCCAACAACTTCCCGATTTCAACACCAACTTTCTCCGCACTCGGCAACATCATTTTTTCCAGATCAACATTCAGCGGAACCGCAGGCAGGTTGGCTGAACCTACTGTACCCACCGGTGCATCGAGGTAACGAAAACATTCCTGCGAAATTCTTCCGGCTAACGATTCGGCAAAAGAATTCAATACTGGTTCTTCGGTAACCACCAGCGCACGGCTGTGTTTCTTCACCGCGGCTATGATGGCTGGCCAGTCAATCGGGTTTAACGTACGCAAGTCCATGATTTCAACCTGTCCGTTAAAAGACTTCGAAGCTTCCTTGCTCCAGTACACCCCCATGCCGTACGTAATCACCACACACGATTCACCCGCTGCAATCTTTTCCTCAGCCGCCTGCTGAACCACGGTTGCCTTCCCCAGGGGAATAATGTAGTCCTCATCCGGTTCAATAGTTTTGGCCTCGCTGGTTCCGGTTACTTTCGACCAGTACAAGCCTTTATGCTCTAACATCACCACAGGATTAGGATCATAAAAGGCTGCTTTCAAAAGACCTTTCATATCGGCTGCGTTGGATGGATAAACAACTTTGATTCCACGGATGGTTAGCAACGCAGACTCAATACTTCCCGAGTGATACGGTCCACCTCCGCCATAGGCGCCCACCGGAACACGAATCAATGATTGTATCGGAAACTTTCCTTTCGAGAGGTAACAACTTTTTGAAAGCTCTTCCACCAATTGATTGATGCCCGGCCAGATGTAATCGGCAAACTGAATTTCAACAATAGCCTTTGCGCCAACGGCCGACATACCTGCCGTAGAACCCACAATGTAGGCTTCCTGAATAGGTGTGTTGAACACGCGATCGTCACCATACTTTTGCGCTAAGGTAGCAGCCTCCCGAAACACGCCTCCTAATCTTCGCCCTACATCCTGTCCATAGAACAATGCTTCCGGATGCTTCTTCAGAAGTTCGTCAACTGCGTGAAGGGCCGCATCCACCATTACTACCTTCTCCGCATGTTGAGGCGAACGAATACCTTGCTCCGTTGTAATGGGTGTTGGAGCAAACTCATGCGAATCAAAATCATCAACATCCGGATCAGGGGAACTCAATGCTGTAAAATAAGCGTGCTGTACTTGCGCTGCGGCTTGCTGCTGTACTTCCTTCAATTGTTGTTCCGTTTCTCCGTGTTCAAGCAGATAGGCTTTTAACCGATCGATAGGATCAAACTTTTTATGAGCATCCAGATCATCACCCCGATACCATTCCCTTCGCACACCGGATGTGTGGTGCCCCAGCAACGGGCACTTGGCGTGAACCAGGATCGGCCCCTTTCGTTTCCGTACAAACTCAAATGCTTTTTTTAATCCCAGGTAAGCATCAACAAAGTCTGATCCGTCAACCCCCATGCGCTCAAGACCTTTAAAACCGGCCGCGTATTCGTACGCATCCATGGCGCGCATCTCTTTGCCGGTGGCGGATATGCCCCAGTCGTTGTCTTGCACCAGGTAAAGTATAGGCAGCCGCTTTAACACTGCCATTTGAAAGGCCTCGGCTACTTCACCTTCGGTAACCGAGCCATCGCCCAGCGAACAAAGTACTACGGGCTTCTCATCATGCTTGCTTAATCGTTGTGATTCAAGGTATGCTATTCCATGTGCCATGCCCGTAGCCGGAATGGCCTGCATACCCGTAGCCGAACTTTGATGCGGTATAGTAGGAAACCCCTCACGCTTTAAAGAGGGATGACCATAGTACGAACGTCCACCGGAAAACGGATCATCCTTGCGCGCCATCAACTGAAGCATCAGTTCATACGGCTCAAGGCCCATACCCAACAGCATGGATTCATCGCGATAGTAAAGCGAAGCGTAATCGCAGGGCTTCAATAAAAATCCGGCAGCCAGTTGAATAGCTTCGTGACCGCGTGACGTGCTGTGCACGTACTTGCTGCAAACATCGCGGTTCTCTTCATACGTTTCGGCCATTCGCCTGGCCGTGCACATCAGGTGGTAAGCTTTTAAAAGAATATCGCGGTCAACATCAAACCGGATTTTTCTTTTGGCTCTTGCGGTCTCTTCAACAGCCATAGTATGTTGGTTGGTCTCGTGTTAAAGTTAAATGTTAATCGCCATCCATTGTAACGTTTGCCCATAAAAGTTACTTGTAAAACGTTAGCTGATACCGGTTAATTGTTTGATTGGTTTGCTTTCACGTATTGAAAATTATCACAGCAGGAAAGATAAGATTAGTGTTAACTCGTACCTTTACCGGCCTGTCAAAAAACATAACCGATAACGAAACCACATGCCCACAAAAGAAGCGATACGCAATTGGTTTAGCGAACTTCAGCACCACATCTGCACACAACTGGAAGAGGCCGATGGAAAAGGAAAATTTATTCGCGATGCGTGGGAACGTCCCGGTGGTGGTGGTGGTGTAAGTGCCGTACTTACCGATGGAAACATAATTGAAAAAGGTGGTGTAAATTTTTCGGCTGTGTGGGGAAACCTGCCGGAACATACACGCAAGTCGATGAACCTGCCAGCCGATGACAGACTGGAATTCTTTGCTACCGGAATATCCATTGTGATTCATCCTTGCAACCCGATGGTGCCCATCATCCACATGAACACCCGCTACTTTGAAATCATGCCGGCCGGCAGCCCGGGAGAAAGCAAGCAATGGTGGTTTGGTGGTGGCATTGATCTTACGCCTCATTATATCGATGAAAACGATGCCCGTTACTTTCACCAGCAGTTGAAGACCGTTTGCGACAAGCATCATCACACCTACTACCCGGAGTTTAAGACATGGGCCGATGAATACTTCTTCATCAAACACCGGAACGAAACACGTGGAGTAGGCGGAATATTTTTCGATTACCTGAAAGGTGAAAACGATTTCACGAAAGAATCAAGGTTTGCGTTTGTAAAAGATGTTGGTTTGGCTTTTGCACCGGTGTATACGCATTTCATGGAAAAGAATTACGCCTTGCCGTTTGGTGACCAACAAAAGCAATGGCAATACCTGCGCAGGGGTCGTTACACTGAATTTAACCTCGTGTGGGACCGTGGTACGAAATTCGGGTTGGAAACCGATGGTCGAACAGAATCCATCCTGATGAGCTTGCCGCCTCAGGCACAATGGGTATATAACCACCAGCCAACACCCCATTCTCCCGAAGAAAAGACACTGCAATTACTCCGAAAAAATATTGATTGGATTAGCTAGGAAGGAGCCGTACTTTTAATGTACCGGATGAAATCCATGCTGAAGAAAATTATCCATGCTGGCACCACGGAGTCCATGTCAAAACTGGAAGTCCGGGCAATCATCCTGACGAACAGTATTGCGCTGATTGCAGCGCTGTTAACGAGTGCATACCTGGCCTACCGACTTCAAAACAATTGGTCGCTTTCTAATTTTCTCATCGCGCTAACTACGGTAGCCATGTACAGTGTTCCGTGGTTAATCCGTATAGGGCTGATCAATACCGGTAAAATTCTGCTTACCATCGGCATTCCCATTACCAGCTTCACGTTGATGTTTATGCAACGCATTCAGCATCCTGATAACTTTCAATACGCTCCCGGCTCAGGAATCTATGCCGTGCTGCTGGCTACTTCGGTCTTCCCGATTCTGATCTTCTCAAACCGCGACAAAAAATTCATGTATGCCAGTCTCATTGTAAACTTACTGGCGTTTAGTGCGCTCGATACCGGATTGCGCTACTATAGCACCTTGCATGAACTTCCATCGTTGGGGCAGTACCTCGCCTCAAACCTGGCGTTGATCCTTTCATACCTGCTGCTAACCGGAAGTGTGCTGTCGCTAAAAAAGATTGTGGATGAGTTTGAAGCAAGCAACAACGAACTGATCGAAAATCTGAACCAGAAAAATTTCAAACTCGAAACTCAGAATTCAGAAATTCAGGCCCAACAGGAAGAATTGATTCAAAGTCAGGAAAGTCTCATTCTTGCCAACAATGAAATTGAGCGGCAAAAAATTGCGTTGGAGCAACACAACCTATCGCTCGAAATATTACTGGACGAGAAAAGTAAAAACCTGCTGTCGACCAACCAGGAGCTGGTAAACCAGAACAACGAATTGCAACAGTTTTCTTATACCCTGTCGCACAATCTGCGTGGGCCGGTGGCCAGCATGCTGGGCTTGTTTACCATTCTGCGCATGGCCGAAACCGAAGAAGAGCGGAACAATTTTCTTACCCTGCTGGAGCACTCTACCCGCTCATTGGAAACGATCATTCACGACTTAAACAAAATTATCGACATCCGTAACGACAAGTTTACCTTGTACGAAACCGTTTCGTTTGAAGATGAACTGAAGTTGATTCGCGAATCGTTGAATTCTTTCATCACCGAAAATGAAGTGCAGATCGATACCGACTTTCAGCTTCAACAGATGACATCCGTAAAAGCGTACGTCAACAGTATTCTGTACAACCTGGTGAGCAATGCTATTCAATACCGATCGCCCGAACGGAAACCACACATCAACATTACGACCACCACACTCAACGGCCACGCAGTTCTTTCGGTGGCGGATAACGGACTTGGTATTGACTTATCGAAATTCGAAGACAATCTGTTTAAGCTTTACAAGCGCTTCCACGTACACACACAGGGAAAGGGACTGGGCCTTTTTCTGGTAAAACAACAGGTGGAGAAATTAAACGGACGCATTGAGGTAGAGAGCAAACCCGACCAGGGTGCAACCTTCACGGTATTACTTCCGACCAAAGCAACAAATGTCGAAAAAAATTAAAACCAAGCATGTGCGTATGAATGGCTGTTCTGGCTCTTATATGCTTTTCTGTAATTGCTGCTCTGGCATTTCATCATAGGTTCGTCCGTTTAAAAGTCTACCGTTAGCTTTCTTATTTCGGCCTCCCCATTGTTTAAAGAAAAATGCTACATCAGCCTTTTCACTTTGATCTTGAATGTCCAATACCCAATCTGCCTCCATAGGCCTTGGCTTATGTCCGCTTTCACCGCCAACTATTACCCAATCAATTTTCTTTAGATTTAATTTCGGCAACGGTCCAATCAGTGGTTCACATGAAAGGAATTTTACTTTCGCGTTAATCTTCCGAAGGTAATCAACACGGTCTAACACCAAATTATTTTCAACAGAAACACCCATCCAAATATTATGTGTCCACTTCAGTTCCTTATGCACTTCAAAAAGTCGTTCTGCTCTTTTTGTCAGAACTTGAAAAACATGATTTGGATTGTCGTTCATAACCTTAAAGACCTTCTTAATAAAATCAAGCGGAATGTCTTTATGAAACAAGTCACTCATTGAGTTTACAAAAACTACTTTCGATGACTTCCAAGTGTAGGGAATATTTAGCTGGTCTTCGTGAGTCCTCACCTTAAAACCATCTTTATACTTAGGAAGTCCCATTGCCTTTAACCGCTTAGACATAATTTCCGCGTAGCAAAATTTACATCCTGTTGAAATCTTGGTACAACCCGTTGTTGGGTTCCATGTCATTTCTGTCCATTCGATGCTTGATTGTGCCATATGTCAATTAATTTTTAATCTAATTTTGTTAGGTTCATTCTTGTAGTCTTGATAGTTAATGTAGAATGACGATTTTCTGGCTTTAGTACCATCAGGCTTAAGTGCTTTTAACTGGCCATTTGTCTGCAACTTCATTAGAATTTCATTTGCGTGGTTGGGTAAGTGTCCATTGTGCAATGTGAATTGATAGATTTGGCCATTTGTTCTATCTGTTCTAAGAAAGGCAATTAGCTTTCTTTCGAATTTAAAAGTATTAGCTTTTTTCTCTACCTGATCAAATAACGTATTTTCGATTACGTGCTGCCATCCCCGTCCCTCCTCTTCATCAATCTTCCATTTAGCGTCCAGCATTCTGTCAAAACCATAGATATGGCTTGTAAAAAAGAATAAGCAAAAGAACTGGTTCTTTTCTCTTGTGATAATGAACGAGTCAACGTAATACTCATTTCCGAGGGAATTCCTGAAAGCTTCAGTAAGACTTTCAATAAATCCAACTCCAGTTTCACTTTCTGGCCATTGTTCAATTGGCATCAACTCACCAATGAAATCTATTAAGCATTCTGGAGTTCCATGCTTTTCGAATCTAAACATGAATTGAGTTGGCAAAAACAAAAGCACTTCTGATCGATTAGATCGAAGTAAACTTTTTATGTTAGCTACTTTTATATCCTTGTATCCGTATGGGTCAATAAAAACGAATGCTTTCTCTTTTTTAAATGAATCAATCTCATTAACAATACCTGGCAGGAGTACTTTGTAGTCTGTTACGGAATACTCTAGTTCACCAATGTCCGAGTAGTGCAATTTACGCTTAGTGATCTCCGTTTTTAGTTTTTCAATTTTCCATCTTTCAATGTCGTTAAATCGGCAATTGAATTTATCAGTCCTAATACCTTTGGCTTTGTTTGCGAAGTATGTATTCTTAATTGTCTCAAGAATTACAATAGGACTTCCCTTCCCATTATTCTCATAAATACCCTCTCCACAGAAGAGATCATATAAATGGATATTCCCAAAAAACTTAGAAACAGACAGCACATTTAAATAACGTTCTAAGTACAACTTCAACAATTGAATTTTAATCTCGGAATGGTGCAGCATCATTTGTTGAGATTCCTTCATGTTGGCTAATTTTAGGTTTTCAAATACAAAAATATAGGCTATCCGCGTGACTATTGAGATAGTTTGAGTGTCGCGGTATGCAGTGCTTTATTTTCAAAGTCCCACATTATCAGAATTCTGATATACATATTTCACTTCTTCTTACTCAACATCTCCCCCTGCAGTTTCACCAACTGAAAAGCAAGCTGATCCGATAACGACTGATTACTGCTATCGCCTTCCGGGAATTGATTGGAGAAGAACGCTTTCGCTGACCATATCTCCAATACATCATCGGCATTAACAGCATACGGGGGATAAATCCGGTTATCGGAAACAAGTAAAAACTTTCCTTCCCGATCGGCAAAATCAAAAATGCGCTTGAAGACAATACCATCTTGCTTCGTTACCAGAATGTAAAGCTTTCCGTTTTTGATTCCTGAAACATCTTCCAGGTATTCACCAAAAATGATACTGCCCGGTTGAACGGGAAGCATGGAATCACCCTGAATTTCGAAAGCACGATAGGTTTTGTTTTTCGGCAATACCGGCATGCTGATCTTCGGCAAATCTTTCACAAACTCCACATCCTGATAGCCCGACAAATAACCGGCCGATGCTTTTTGTGTTACTAACTCAACGTTCTCCTTGTCGTTGCTATCCACCGTAATGGCCAGCACTTCCTTTCCCTTGCCGGTACTACCTCTTTTTCCTTTGCCCGGCTCGCGACTTAAATCTTCGTTGACCAGCGCATCGAGGTTTACATCAAATATTTTAGAGATGTCGAGCAGGGAAGCCAGCGGTGGTGTAGAGCGTTCTTCTTCATACGCACCAATGGCAGCTTGCTTCAAGCCAAGTTTTTCGGCCAGTTGTTTTTGCGTTAGCCCTTTTTGTGTGCGAAGAAATTTGAGATTCTTGTTTATGGTTGCCATAGCTAGTTAAGTACGAGGTACGATTTACCTGCCTATCGGCAGGCAGGCGAAGTACGGTTCAATTTTTCAATTGATCAATAGTCTATTATCAATCAGATATCGTCTGCTCTAAATACTCCCTCTCCTTTGGAGAGGGCTGGGGTGAGGTCTCCGAAAACCTCTCCGCCAACAACGTGGCAAGAGAGGCCCAGAGAGAATCCAACTATAAACAGCCATCGTTGAGAACAAATAAAATCCGCTATGGCAAAGCAAAATTCCTGTTGTTCTCAATGATGATTCAAAACTAAAATAATTAGTTTAAAATAAAAACTATTAACTAATATTTTTAGTTAATTAGCGTCATGGATCGGAACATTATTCACCTCGACCTTGATGCCTTCTTCGTAGCGGTAGAATGCAAGCGAAACCCCAAACTGAAAGGCAAGCCTTTAATAGTAGGCGGTAGCAGTCGCAGAGGCGTGGTGGCGGCCTGCAGTTATGAGGCGCGCAGATTTGGTGTACACTCGGCCATGCCCATGTACCTGGCGCTTCAGCTTTGTCCGGATGCCACGGTTATCTCGGGCGATATGGAAGCCTACAGCCAACACTCGCATTTAATAACCCAAATCATCAGCGACTCCGCTCCCATGTTCGAGAAAGCGTCCATCGATGAGTTCTACATTGACGCCAGCGGTATGGATCGCTACGTTGGTGCATTTAAGTGGGCCGTTGAACTGCGTAAGAAAATTATTAAAGAGAGCGCCCTTACCATTTCGCTGGGGATGTCGGTAAACAAACTGGTATCGAAAGTAGCCACCGGAGAGTTTAAACCGAATGCCGAGAAGCTGATTGAAGCCGGAACCGAGCAAACATTTCTGGCACCCTTGTCTGTAGAAAAGATTCCGATGATCGGAAAACAGACAGCTTCCTTTCTATTTGATATGGGTGTGCGCACCGTAGCCACACTGCGCGAAATGCCGGTGAATTTTCTGGTGAGTGCTTTCGGCAAAAATGGTATAAGCCTTTGGAACAAGGCACACGGCATTGACGATTCGCCTGTGGTTCCATACGCTGAACAGAAATCCATTTCGACTGAAAGTACTTTCGATCAGGATACCATCGATGTTAAGCATCTGAAATCGATTCTTACGGCTATGGTGGAAAAAGTTGCTTTTCAATTACGCAGTCAGAAAAAACTGGCTTCGTGTGTTACGGTAAAAATCCGCTACTCCAACTTCGATACCGAAACCCGGCAAATTCATATTCCTTATACATCGTCCGATCACACCATACTTCGGGTAGTAACCGAACT
>Ga0315910_10001758_pt1 | contig 19624 bp, 11 predicted proteins | sample EdamamesoilMG_FD_204470 | JGI IMG/M metagenome (GOLD analysis project Ga0315910, IMG submission 204470) | Garden soil microbial communities collected in Santa Monica, California, United States - Edamame soil | ecosystem: Environmental > Terrestrial > Soil > Garden | place: USA: California...
CCCCCGCGGGTTGTTCTTACTCAAAGGCAATTCCCGAGGCGCTTTCGACGAGCCGGGCGGTCTGGCGTGGACGGCGAATCCGCCCTTGAAAAACACCATGGCCCTGACCTGCGACGACGTCGACCACGACGGTGATTTGGACGTATTCCTCGGCCAATACCGGGTTCCCACCCTCGGCCAGGTTCTGAGGCCCTATTACTATGATGCGAATGACGGCTTGCCTTCCTACCTTTTGCAGAACGATGGCCACGCAAACTTCGCTGACGCGACCGACGCGGCTGGCTTGGGCCCAAAACGTTGGCGGCGCATTTACAGCGCATCGCTGGCGGACCTCAACGACGACGGCCATCTCGACCTGGCGGTCGTGAGTGATTTTGCCGGCCTTGATCTTTACCAAAATGACGGCAGCGGCCACTTCACGGACGTTACCCGCACTTCGGTTGCCGAGCGGCATGGTTTCGGCATGGCCCACGCACTGGCGGATTTCAACACCGATGGCCGGCTCGACCTGTTGATGATCGGAATGCCCTCGCCCACCGTGAACCGCCTGGAACACGCGGGCTTGCAGCGTTCCTATTCGCCGGACGATCGCCAGAGGCGATTGGCGATGACTTTTGGAAACCGGCTTTATCTTGGACAGACCAAAGGCGGTTTTGAACAAACGGCCTTGAATCATTCCGTTGCCCGCTCCGGCTGGTCCTGGGGGTGCAGTGCGTTTGATTTCGACAATGACGGTTTCCCCGATGTTTACATCGCCAACGGCCTTGAGAGCAAACAATCGGTCCAGGATTACGAGTCGGAGTTCTGGCTGCACGATATCTTTGTGGACGAAACGATCGACGATGTCAGCGCCACCCGCTATTTCATGGATAAATTCAGTCGCACGCGCGGTTCGGGTTGGTCATACGGCGGCTATGAGAAGAACCGGCTATACCTGAACCAGCGCGGAGAATCATTCGTTGAAATCGGCCACCTGTCGGGCGTGGCGCTCGAACAGGATTCGCGCAATGTCGTCGCTGAGGATCTCGATGGCGATGGCCGTGTGGACCTGCTGGTCACGACGTTCGAAGTCTGGCCGGAAATACAGCAGACCTTGCAGGTCTATAAAAACCGGCTAGACGATGCCGGCCATTGGATTGGTTTCCGTTTCCGTGAGGAGGGTGGAGGCAAATCACCGGTCGGCGTGCGCGTGACGATTCATTACCAGGGTCGCAACGTAACCCGGCAGATTGTGACGGGGGATTCCCACCGATCGCAGCACGCGAATACGATGCACTTTGGACTGGGCGCAACCGAGCAGGTGGAGTCGGTGGAAATTCGGTGGATAAACGGGCCAGCACTTACCTTGACTCAACCGGCCGTGGATCGCTATCACGAGATTCGCGCCCCGCGGCAGGAATGAAACAAAACGGAAGTTCAAAAAGTGCGCTACCGAAAACTTGCCGTACACGAACTCCGTTTCTCGGTGCCAAAAGCTGCCGACGATGAGTAGCTGCGATTAGACCGGTCGCAACCGCGCCGGGAACAGCGTCTGGATTAGCGATTCAAAGTGTAGCCGGTCCGTTCCTTGTACCATGCGAAATCCTTGAAGCCGGCAGCATCGAAGCCCAATGTGCCGAAACCGACAGTTGTAACAGGGTATTTGGAAGTCCGGCTTAGCCACTTATGAACTTCAGCATGGCCATCAGCGAAAGAGAACCCGCAAGCGCCGTTGTGCATGGACCCTGGGAGATCGCCCCACTGAGTGGCATTAATCCCAACAATGAAAAAGGCGTCATTGTTTGAATCGGGGTGTTCATCGACCGTCACCCAGGTCATCGCCGGCCGGGGAACATGCGACTGCTTGATAAACTGTCGGTACGCCTGGTCGAACCAAGCCCTGCCGTCCCGGCTGTCGTGCCCATCGGTACCGCTGTAGCCGAACAAGGCATTCATGGAATTACTCCGTAGTCGGCCACTCCAGCCCGCTCTTTTTTGAATTGCGCTCAGATAGTTATCCGCTGGGCACCGATAGATTCCCAGCGAATTGGCTGCGTACGGAGACAGGACGCCCTTGGTTACATAACTCACATTCGTATTACTTTCGTCCAGGTCCCAAGACATCACATTATTGACCCAGTTGTCGAACTTCGCATTCGGCCCAGCAACGGCAGCGCGCGTTCCGGGAATCGTGAAATTGTTGCAGACCCGGTCGTTGGAGTCATTTGAATACAGTTGCCACGCCAGGATCAACTGCTTGTTATTGCTGATGCACGAAATACCTTGAGCCTTGGTTTTGGCCTTGCTCAGTGCTGGCAAGAGCATGGCGGCCAGGATGGCGATAATGGCGATGACTACCAACAGCTCAATGAGGGTAAAAGCGGGCGCGACTTGCGCTCGTTTGTTGGCGGAATCGGTGACGCGCCGACTCGGCTTCAGGGTGGCGGGTAAATAAATCATATCCCGTTACTTTGTTCGTGAGGTTGACTTAACCATGCTCCCACCGAAAGAGCTTGGCAAGCCTGTTTTGGCCCGTTGCCGAAGGGCGCCTGATCGGCTTAATGTGACGGAACTGCGGGCGGAGGTTCCGCCAGGGAGAGAAGTGGCGTAGGAAACTCAACTCTGCAATGCGGAGAACCCAGCTTGACTTGTGTTGCGGGGTGTTTTAGGTGAGTAACCAATTCCAGCGGTCGGTGCGGTGCCGACTCAATACCGAAATAGGTTCCTATGAAAATGCGCGCTGTTTGGGGTGGTATGTGCTTGGCCTTTTTGGTGGTGCTGGGCGCTTGCAGTAAATCGAGCGAGGCCGACAAACTGCCGTCCATGGAATTCGAGGGAGTAAAAGTGGATACCCCGCAGTTAATGGCGGCATTTGTGGAGGCTTCACCCGAACTCCAGAAGCCGGTGAGCGACGCGGTGACAAACATGCGGTACCGGAAATACCTCGAAGCGATGAAGGGGTTGGATGCAGTTCTCAAAAGCCCGGGCTTAAACGAACAGCAAAAGAAACTGCTGACGCAAGTCCTCGACCAGCTTAAAGAAGTACTTGGCAAAGCCTCTCCGCGACCCGGCCAGTAAAATCGCACTGGAAAAATCCCCCCAGAAAAATCACGGGTGAGCGGCGACTGCTACCGCATGGACCTCCGCCAGATGGAATCGCACGGGCGCGACGGCGAACACGTGTTGCGCAAATGAACTGTCGGAGCGCGATTGTGTCCACAGAACCAGTCGCAGCCGGTGGGGCGAGCGTCCCCGCGAGCCGGCTCGTCAGGAGCTTCGCCCCACCAACCGAAGTTTCTGTTCCCGCGGCGGCAACGGCAAAGGCCCGCAACTCATCGAAATCACGCGCGACAAGAAGGTCGCCTAGGTCTTGCAGGATTGCGCAACGCTCGGCCCGGGCGGCGGCCGTCCAGGTGTCAGATCACCCGGGCGTGCCTGAAAATCCGGCAGAGTAGGAGCATTGATCGGGCGGCAGGGACATAGCGTGATCACCAAGATTACTTAACAGTCAAAGGCCAAGTCTTTGCAGCAATTTCCGCGAGTTCTAACTGCCTCTCTGCGACTTCATCCGCTCCCCAGCGCGACGATTTCGCAACCATCTTCGTGAGCGCAAATGGAGCTTCAGCAAGTACCTTCCTCTTCTCCTTAAACCCATAATCGCCAATCTTCGCATTCCTCTTCGCGCTCAGCAGAACCATATTGCCGATGCGGTTGTACAAACTTGTTGCCATCTCTGCATCAAGATCTTTCCAGTGAGCCTTAAAATTTAAGGGAATGATGTGTTCAAGATTCACCTTTGCCGTGTCGTCATCAGGAACAAGTCCCGCAGCGTCATCGTCGCCTGCGTTCTTACGTTCCATCGCATCCAAATAATAGCGGGCCAATTTTGCTTGGCTGACTCGAGCTCCTGCGAACGCGAGTTTGAACTCCTCATCCCCAGCAAGGATCGGAGCCATCTTTTTGGCAAGTTCGGCTGCAGTTTTGATTTCGCGCTTGCTGTGGATGGCATGCGCTAAGTTTGCGTACTCGTAATCGACGCGCCCCAGCCGGTCCGTTCCAGCAATAAAAAACCTGACAGTCCAATTGACGAACAAGTTAAACGCGCGCGATGCTTCCAACTCCCCGAAGTAATGAGCAACCGCAAGCATCAGGTATCTGATTTGAGATACCTCCATTAGGTCGAGGGTGCGAAGCGAGCGCCGGATACATGGTGGATAATCGTTCCATTTCGGATGATCCGGACTGAGCATCGCGACGTAATCGAGCGCGTATTCTTCGAGCTGGTGGACGAATTGAACAACGCGGGTTTCGGACGTCACATTATCCTTGATGACGTCGAAGACCTGATGTTTACGGGTCATTCCGTAAAACATCGTGCAAAGAATTCTGAGATAATCAATCACGTCTTCCCCTAATCCCAGCGACTCCATCATTGTAATCATCGACGCCCACTTCGCCTGAACTTGCGGCAACTTATCGCCGCTCAAACCGAAAACGTAGTTCTTTACCAAGTCCGCTTGCGAAACTTTCAGCCCGCGGTCGTTTAGTGTTTCGAACATGCGATATGCATTTCGATCACTCGGAATGGTCAAAACAATCAACTGCGCGTTGTGTTTTAGGAAATCAACCCATTCTTTCAAGGTATCTTTGTGCGTGGGCTTTGGTGTGGCGGCAAGCATGTCTTCGAACTTTCCCCGAATCGCACGCGTAACGGCCGCCAACCTTTCGTTAGAATGAATATTCGTCTTCTTACGGTGGTTTTCTTTTCGGCGCTCTGGATTCCGCAGAATATGACTTTCGAAGAATTCACGGTCTTTGAGATTCAATGTCAGCTTGGGAACAACTCCTTCGGTGTGCGGGTCAATCCTGAACAGAAATCCGTCCTCAAGATAGCGCACCATCATCACCTCTTGTCGTGCGACAAAAATGTCGCGAATGACGGAAAGAATGATAGTGGTTGTAGCGAGGCGCTGCTGGCCGTCGACAACTTCGAGCGTGTCCTGTTTTGGCTTGGTAAGAACGACGGTGCCGAGGAAATAGGATTGCTCGCGTTTGGAAATGGCATTCTGAAAATCGTGAAAGAGATCAAGCGCGTGCTCCAGTTCCCAAGAATATTCTCGCTGATGGCTGGGAACATGAAGACCACCACCACCGATAAGATCGGCAATCCCTCGATCACTAAAATTAAACGCGTTCATCGCTTTTCATCACGTTAATTACCAGCTTGGTGAGATTCCAGCGAGACAAAAGCGTGCGATATGTTCCGCTGCTCTAAAGAAAAAACTTCAAATCCCCTGCCCGGCTCATGCACCCTTGCGCCACGATGAATACCGTCACTCAGCTCAGAACCATTTCCAAGAATACCCAATCCAAAGTCACCGCCGAACTCTCGCGCACGGGCGGCTTGTTGCGGCTCGCGCCGGCTTGGGTGCCGCGCTCGTTTCTCCAGCCTGGCCTGCGCATCAAGTTGCACCCCGATGACACTTACGCCTACGGCTTGAATCGCGGCGGCATTGACGAGCGCTGGTTCGCGTCCACCACAGTAACGGCCAACGAAGGTCGCGCGGCGGACGAGGGCTTGAATTATTGCGTCGTGGGCAAGGAACGCTTCACCCTCAAGCAGGCGGTGGTGGATTGCGGCGCGACGCTGGTCGGCAAAAGCATTTGGAAGAAGTATGGCAAGTGGCCGGTTTACTCGAAGTTCTTCGACAACATGGGGCCGATTCCGCATCACATGCACCAGTCGGCCAAGCAGGCCAAGCTCGTCGGCCAGGAAGGCAAGCCGGAGAGCTATTATTTCCCACCGCAGCACAACAACGTCGGCAACAACTTTCCTTACACATTCATGGGCTTCGAGCCGGGCACGACCAAGGCGCAGGTCCGTCGCTGTCTCGAAAACTGGAACAAGGGCGACAACGGCATCCTCGATCTCTCGAAGGCCTACCGCCTCAAGGTCGGTTCTGGCTGGCTGATTGATCCGTGCATACTCCATGCGCCGGGCAGTCTTTGCACCTACGAGCCGCAATGGGGCAGCGACGTTTTCGGCATGTATCAAAATCTCGTCGAAGGCCGTGAAGTGCCGTGGAGTCTGCTCGTGAAGGACATGCCCAAGAGCAAGCACAAGGACCTCGACTTCATCGTGGACCAGCTCGATTGGGAAAAGAACGTGGACCCGAAATTCAAGGATCATCACTACCTCGAACCTGTCCCCGTCGCCGACACGCGCAAGGAAGGTTTCGTGGACCGCTGGATCGTCTATGGCAAGGTGGACGGCGAACAACTGTTCACCGCGAAGGAACTCACCGTTGATCCCAGCGTGAAATGCACCATCAAGGACACCGGCGCCTACGGCCTCATCTGCGTACAAGGCAGTGGCAAGATCAATGGCCAGCCGTTGGTCAGCCCCAAGCTCATCCGTTTCCATGAACTGACCGAGGACGAATACTTCTGCACCGAAGACGGCGCGAACGTGGGCGTGACGTTCGAGAACACGAGCGAGACTGAACCCCTCGTCACGCTGCGCTACTTTGGTCCTGAAGTGAATCCCGATGCCCCGGCGATGGGCGCGTATCGGAAGAACAAGTTTGATTGATCGGCGAGTCCGGCATCCAGACTCGTGTGCTCTCCTCGTGTCGCGGCGTAATTGACGGCTCGCTTGGAACGTGGTATGGCCGTCGCATATGACTCGTCGCAATTTCCTGAAAACAACTGGTGCCGGAGCAATTGCTTTGGCGGTCCCGAAACCCACCCTCTTTGCCGCCGACGAAGATAAGCCATTGCGCGTCGCGCTCATCGGCTGCGGTTGGTACGGAAAAACGGACCTGTTTCACCTGATCCAGGTTACGCCGGTCGAAGTCGTCGGCCTGTGCGACGTGGATAGTCAAATGGTAGCTGCTGCGAGTGAACTCGTCGCCACTCGCCAGCCGTCCAAAAAGAAACCGCCGGTGTTTGGCGATTACCGCAAATTGCTGGCCGAGACACGGCCCGAAATCGCGCTCATCGGCACGCCCGATCATTGGCATTGCCTGCCGATGATCGATGCCTGCAAGGCCGGCGCGGATGTATACGTGCAAAAGCCGATTAGCTATGACGTCGTCGAAGGCCAGGCGATGGTCGCTGCGGCGCGCAAATACAAGCGCACTGTCCAGGTCGGTCTGGAACGGCGCAGCACGCCGCATATTCTCGAAGCGCGCGATCGCTACATCAAGAGCGGTGTACTTGGCAAAATCGCATACGTGGACATTCACAGCTATTACGGCAGCGGCAGAAGCTTTCCCGCGCCGACTGCGCCGCCTTCCACGTTGGACTGGGAGCTGTATGTCGGCCCGGCGAGCTGGCGCGATTACAATTCGGGAATCCATCCGCGGCGCTGGCGTGACGCGCGCGAATTCAGTAATGGGCAAACGGGCGACCTCTGCGTCCACCTCTTCGACGTCACGCGCATGTTCCTGAATCTGCGCTGGCCGAAGAGTATTTCCGCGACGGGCGGCATTTTGATGCGCGACCGCAGCTCAAACGTAAACGTTCACGACACGCAGACGGTTCTGTTCGACTACGGCGAGGTCCAGGTCGTTTGGAGCCAGCGCAATTGGGGTCAAAACCCTGAGCCGGATTACCCGTGGGGCGTCACCTATTACGGCGACAAAGGCACGTTGAAGCTCAGCGTCTGGTCCTACGATTACATTCCCAAAGGCAGCGGGTCGCCGGTGAAGGTGAAGGCCGTTGAGGAGCGCGAAAAATATCCGGAAGATCTCCAGCACAAGGAGACGGAGCTTTTTGCTGCGCCCGCCAATCGCGCCCAACTCTTGAACTTTGTGCAATGCCGCAAAAACGGCCAGCGGCCCGTCGCCGATATCGAGGAAGGCCACATCTCCAGCGCCTGTTGCATCCTGGCAAACCTGTCCATGGAGCTTGGCCGGGGCCTGCGTTGGGACGCCGAGGCCGGCAAAGTCATTGGCGACGATGAAGCCAACCGCCGCCTCGCTCGCGCGTATCGCTCACCCTGGACACACCCGACGCCGGAGACAATTTAGACGCGCCACTGACACGCGGAGCTTTGAATCGCATGTCTGCTAGCGAAGCTTGATCTGCATCCGAAAGTTCAGATCATTGACGGGCGGCCGATGTCGAAATTCGGTTCTGACCCACCGGCGACAAAGGTGTATCGGAGGAACAAGTTTAACTGAAGCGCGACTCAGTTCACGAAACGGCGGCAGACGGGAGCGTCAGTCGCCGTATCGCTTTTCGCTGAGCAAATCTGTTTAGACGTGCATTGAATTCCGCGAGCCGATATGCAGATGGCCGTGACCTCCTTGTTATTGTGCCGCGCCATTCACTGCTTCACCAAGCTGGTCGTCCTCTTGCTGTGCGGCCTCGTTGTCAGTGGCGCCGAGACACCTCCGGCGGAGGAGGCGATGGATCATGCCGGCATGATCCGTTCGTGGAATGCGGAGAGCCTCGCGCGCGGGGAGAAGCTCTACAACGGCATTTGCATCACCTGCCACGGGAATCTGACCCAGGCCGGCTCGCTGCCCACCTCGCGGCCGTTTTGGAAGGAGCCGTTCAAGAATGGCAGCGACCCGCTCAGCATTTACCGGACGCTCAGTCAGGGACTCGGCCAGATGCCAGCCTGGACGTTTCTCACACCGGAGCAGCGCTACGACGCCATTCACTACATTCGCGAGACGTTCGTGAAGCCGCACAACCCGGCCGCTTACTTCGATGTGACGCCGGAATACCTCGCGACCCTGCCCAAGGGCACCGGCCGCGGCGTGAAGACCGCGGAAATGCTCGAGTTCGAGAAGGGACCAAAGCATCTGCGCATGGATTTCGGTCCAGCGCTGTTCTGGACGTTGCAAGTCGAGCCGGACAACATCGCCTACAAAGGCATTGCCATTCGTCTGGACGAGGGACCGGGTGGCGTCTCGAAAGGTCACGTTTGGATGCTTTACGATCACGACACCCTGCGCGTGGCCGCAGCTTGGACCGGCGACCAGTTCGTGGACTGGCGTGGTATCGCGTTCGATGGGTCGCATGGATCGCACACCAGCATCGTAGGGCAAAAGGCCTTCGTGAATCCCGTCGGCCCCGGGTGGGCGCACCCGCAGACGGCGACTTTTGAAGACCCGCGCTTTCGCGGACGTGACGGCAAACCCTACGGTCCCCTGCCCCGCGATTGGGCGCATTTCCAAGGCGTCTATTTTCACAGCAACAAAGTCGTGATTGCCTACACAGTCGGCGATGCACGCGTGTTCGAACTGCCCGGCTACGAACGCAGCGGCGAGACCATCGCCTTCTCGCGCACGCTCAACATCGGCAAGTCTTCGCGCGACCTGGTGATGCGGATCGCACCGGAAGCCACCCCGGTTTCGCTGGTCGGGACAAGCGCCGCGAGCTTGGTCACGACCAATGGCTTCCGCCTGTTGCGCGTCCCGGCATCCGCCACGCCATTGAACGTGAAGCTGCTCATCGCCAATCCCGGTTCGGACGTGGACGCGGGCACACTATTCGCTTTTGCGCTCGTGTCGGCGCCGGCCGCCGACCTCACAGCCTTCACCCAAGGTGGGCCTGCGCGCTGGAACCCGCCCCTCGCTACGCGCGGCAAGCTGGGTCACGAAGCCGGCCCGTTCGCGGTGGATGAACTCACGCCGCCGCCCGACGCTGCGAACCCGTGGGACACCTGGATGCGTTTCGGCGGTTTCGATTTCTTCAAGGACGGCCAGCGCGCCGCGATCTGCACCTGGAATGGGGACGTGTGGACCGTCAGCGGCGTGGACGGCGACCTGGCGCAATTGACCTGGAAGCGCATCGCATCCGGGCTCTTTCAACCGCTCGGCGTGAAGATCGTGGATGAAACCATCTACGTGACCTGCCGCGACCAGATCGCCCGGCTGCGCGACTTGAACGGCGATGGTGAGATTGACTTCATCGAGAACTTCAACAACGACCACCAGGTCACCGAACATTTTCATGAGTTTGCGATGGGCTTGCAGACCGATCGTGAAGGCAACTTTTATTACGCGAAGTCCGCCCGCCACGCGCTGCCCGCCGTAGTGCCGCATCACGGCACGTTGCTCAAGGTCAGCCCGGACGGGGCGCGCACGGAGATTGTCGCAAACGGTTTCCGCGCCGCCAACGGCGTGTGCATTAACGACGACGGCACCTTTTTCGTCACGGACCAGGAAGGGCATTGGACACCGAAGAACCGCATCAATTGGGTTCACCGGGGCGGTTTCTACGGCAACATGTTCGGCTACCACGACCGCACCAGCAATGCGGACAGCGACATGGAGCAACCGCTGGTCTGGATCACGAACGACATGGATCGTTCTCCGGGCGAACTGCTGTGGGTGACGAGCGACAAATGGGGACCGCTCAAAGGCTCATTGCTCAATCTCTCCTATGGCACCGGACGCATCTTCGTAGTGCCGCATGAGAAGATCGGCACACAATTCCAAGGTGGCGTGGTGCAGTTGCCGATTCCTGACTTCCCGACCGGCACGATGCGGGGGCGGTTTCATCCGGGCAACGGTCACCTCTACACCTGTGGCCTCTATGCGTGGGCCGGGAACCGCCAGTTGGACGTCGGATTCTATCGCGTGCGCGCCACCGGGAAGGCGGTCAACCTTCCCATCGGTCTGCATGCCCGTCCCGACGGAATGGCACTTCATTTCAGCGATGCACTGGATTCAGGCGCAGCCAGCGATCTTAATAATTACGTCGTCAAAGTCTGGGGCCTCAAACGAAGTGCGGACTACGGATCAAAGCACATTAACGAGCACGGCTTGAACGTTACGAAGGTGACGCTCGCGACGGATCGGAAGTCGGTGCTGCTGAGTATTCCCAGTCTTCAGCCGACCTGGTCCATGGAGATCAAAGTAAAACTGCGCGGCGCGGATGGCACGCCCTTCGCGCGGACGCTGCACAACACCATCCACCAACTTGGCAGCGCACCGCCCGGTCAATAAACCGGCTCATCAGACATCGTTCTTTACACGGAATATTTCCGCAACAGTGGCAACGAAGTTAGGGGCTCGTGACCGCTGCCGGCGTGACCATCATGGAATTGAACAGTCGGACTCCACCAGGCGGACCTTGTGTGATGTCGTCGTACTGAGTGGCATCGTCTGGCCCTGGCGCTGCCGGAAGTGATGACTTCTGTTGAATAATCACGGACGCTTTACGAGCAGTCGGGGAGTTGGGGAGTTGCCGCTGAACGACTTACTTTTTGACCGTTCTGCATCCTTGCATCTCTCCGGCGGAGGGAGTATCAAGTTGTGTCGTCACCAATTTGTCACACAAGCGGCGTTGTGCCGACACCCTTTGGGGTGAAGATTATGAGCGTGAAGCAAGTGATCAACATCGATGAAAACCTGCCCCATTTGGATGGGGACCGGCAGTCGGAGGGAACGTGTCACATCACGATTGCATCGGTTACGGCAACGGCCCCGCCCGCTGACATCGCAGAGCGCGTGGACCCGGTCGTGCTTGCGAATTGCGTGATTGAGGAAGTTGCGCATTTCTGCCAATCGGGCGAAGTGCCCGAGGATTTTTCCACCAAGGAACCCAATCGCCGCGAATTGCTGGGCGTGTTGACTTTTGCTTACGCACGACGGATTTACGACAGTGAGGAGATCGCCCAGCACTGCCAGACCGAATCCGCCTTCCGCAGACTGTGCAATGATCACACGCCGTTCACCAGCGAACTCATCCGGTTCAGACGGCACTATCGCCCGCTGCTGGTAACCGTTTTGGCCAATGTGCTCATGCGGGCAACGAAAACCGCGTTGGAAGGAGCCACGCCGTCGTCATCGGCCGCCTTGAAAAGGCAGTTGCTTTGCCAGGCCACCTCCCGACTTGACATGGCGAGGCACTTGGACAGCGAAAGTGAGTAAGGGAAGGGTCAGTCATTTCTCGAAACCAGCCGAACATCCACCAGTTCCCCGGGACGGACAGTCAGATTCGGCGGCAGCGTGATGTCCACCGTCAGACCGAGTTCCGAACCAGCGGGCTTGAGCGGATTCTGGAGGACCAATGGCAGCGGTTCAAGTTGGGCGCCCACTTTCACAATCTCCGCCGCGCCGGTTTCACGGCGAAGTCCGCGGGTACGAACTTCGACTTTCATGCCCGGCTGGGGTTCTTCAAGCAACGGCGGACGCAGATAGCCAATGATGCGGGTGGAGTGAGCCGAAGCAATCGAGAGAATGGGCATCCCGGCCGTCACGGCTTCACCCGAACGAAAGAAAATGGCGGAGATAATGCCGTCGGTGGGCGCACGCAGGAGAACCGGCGCCAGTTCGGCTTCGACCTGACGCAACTGCGCTTCATAGGCCGCGATGGTGGCGCGCATCGGCTCACCCGTGAGTTGAAAAACATCCTCCCGGTTGGTGGTTTGCAGGTTTTTAAAGCTCTGCTCGCCATCCGCCACCAACTTTACGAGTTCCTCAACCTGCTGTTGCTGCGCGTCCCGGCTCGCCCGGGCGATGTCCATTTCACTGGCGGAGGCCACGTGGCTCTTGAACAGTTCCTCGAACCGGCGGAATTCGGCTTCCGCCAATTGCAGATCAACCCGGGCGTTGGCCAGTTCCACGCGCTGCCGCATCCAGTCAATGCGAAGCTGCGCGTAGTTTACGGCGTTGCGCTGTTGCGCGGCGATAGGATCCTGGGTCGCCCGCATCATCTCCAGTTCGGAGCGGACGACGGCGAGGGAGGCTTCCAGCAATTTGGGATCGGCCGTGATCACATGGCCCAGCGCATCGCCGGCCCGGACGGATTGAAAGCGTTGAACATTCAACCCGGCCAGCACGCCGGGCAGATGGGAACTCACGTTCGCGACCACCGCCTCAACCTGCCCAACCATTGAGGGCGCGGCAACGTGGTCGCGCCAAAGCACGGCCAGAGTTGCCAGGACCGCGCTAAATACCACCAACGGCAGCACGCTCATGCGCGCGTGCCGTAACCGTTGGGCCAACGGAATGGGAATCGGTCGTGGCGCGTCGGATTTCATAGTTCTGATTCGTCTCCGGAATTCACACTGGAGGCGCGGGCCACGCCGTTGAGCGATTTGAGTTCGTCCATCAGTTCGTGGGTGCGGGCAGGATCGCGCAGTAGCAGGCGGTACGAGAGGTCAAAACCACTTTGCCCTTCGCCAGAGCGCTGGCTGGCGCAGACCACGCCGCGACTGTAGCGATGCAGCAACTGCAACAGGTCCGGCAGTTCGCCCGCCGGGCGCGTCCATTGAAGATTCAAAATGAGGTCGTACCGCTGGCGGGTGCCGAACCCGGTGACGCGAAAATACACCATCAGGGCGACGATGGCCAGACACCCCAGTACGGCGGACGTGAATTTCAACGTGCCGCACGCCAGTCCGAGCACGATCACGGACAGCACGTAGGATGTGTCGAGCGTATCGCGCAGAATGCTGCGGAAACGAACCATCGAGAAGATCGCCATCAATCCGAACGCGATGACGAGATTGTTGGAAAGCACAAGCATGACCAACGCGACCAGCACCGGCAGAATGATGAGCGAGTTGACGTAGGAGCGGGAATAGGACAGCCCGGTGTGCGTGAACATGTACGTCCACGCAATCGCATGGCCGCACGCGAAGGCCAGCAACAGGGCAATGGCCAGCGATGCGTAATCGGTCGGCGACACGCCGTAGTCTCCCCGCAAGAACCAGTCGTTCATACGCGTCTTATGCAGGATTCGAGCCAGCCGCGCCAGTCAACATTTGGTAAAACGCGCGATTTTCCCCGTATGAATCGTGGTACGCCGGGCCAAACCTGTGCTCGCCCAGGAAGGCGACTCCCCCGCAGTACTTGGAGGCCGTGCCGCGCATCAACCCGAATCGTTCAACGAGATCGCGGAACCAGTTCGGATAACGACCGGTGAACTTCAATTCGAGCACCAACTTGTCCGGGTAAATCTGTGTGGCTGTGGCCATTTCCGTGTTGAGTCGTGTGTGGAAGCAGGTTTCCACCCGGATCTTGCGGTCGAAGGTGACGCGCACCGAGTTGTCATGCGGGCTGACCCAGGCTTCGCGCAGGTAATGATTGTGCAATCGGGGTCCGGCCTGAAGGTTTTGCTGGAGCGCGATGAAGCGTTGCAACGCGGCGAGGTGACGCGGCTCGCGCGAGATCAGATGTCCGGGTTCGGGCAACTGCCCGGCCAGCAAGCCCGACGCGGCCTCCCGGCGGACGGCGCAGCGCTGCTTCAAAATGCAATCGTTCTCACGCTGCTTGATTTCAAAAAACACGGGCGAGCCGGGCCGGTCATCGTAATAACGGAGCCGGAGCTTGAACCGGTTCTTATCCCCGTTGACCGTGGCGTGGTGGGTGTGGAGGTTGTCGGAATCCAAATATAAATTGTGAATCGAGTAGGAAAGGTTGGGGCGTCCCACCGAGTAGTCGTCTGGCTCGAGGTAGCAGGCCACGAACTCCCGCATGGACCGGGCGATTTCGGGTGGAATAAGATACTTCAACTCAAAACGCTGCGCCTGGAGGTGATGGTCTTGCGGCATAGCTTCAAAAATCACCGAAACATTCGCCGGAACCGCATCCAGCGCATGAAGCGGTAATCGCTCTCAAATTTCAATATGTTGTCCGCGTCATCCATTGCAACACTTGCGACCCTTGATGATCCTAGGTTGCGCCAGTTCTTTGAAGTAGTCACCATCGTTCCCATGCCTGTCGCCGCCCGCTCCACTGAACAATAAGCGCATAACCCCCGCCCTGTCCAGATACCAAAGTTGGCAGCCATCGTGCAGCAGGAACCTGCGCCCGCCACTCGGCCTCGCCACACTCCTGCAACGGCTTCACCCGTTTGCGGCGCCGGAACACCGTCACCAATCAGTGTACGACTGCCGGAGTTGACTGGCTTGGCTCCGTCCCTATCAGACGTGACATGATGCGCTCGCCATCCCGCTAGACGTAAACCGTCCCGACTTCATTGAATCCCAAGGAGCGATTAACGCACGCGGTATCAGTATGGACAGTGCGGCCATACTTCCGACCAAGAATTGGTCGGCGATAATAAACCGGGCCTTGCCGACCGCCCCGCTAAACCGCCTAAAAAAACGAGGTGGCCCGGAGACAGGGCCACCTCGCGATGGTTTGAGTTGACGACTAAATTACTCGCGCCTTGCTGCGCGCAATGGTGGCGTGAATGGAGTTACCGGGCAGCCCGAAGCCTCGCTTACACTGGTAAAGTTCACACGCGTATTAACCGTGGAGCGTTGCGGACTGTAAATGGGCCGAAAGTTCCATCCCGCCCTCCTCCCGATAATTGACCTTAAAGACAGGCGCAAAAAACGTTTTCCAAGAATTCGAGAATGACGTGCATCAGAGCGTTTACGAGGAGTTCTTGTCATGTAAAATATGTGTGACGAATCGGGGAATCAGCTTGTCAATCCCTGACTTCCGGCGCAGGCTGGCAAAGCAGTCCGCGAGGAATCTGTCGCTTTGGGAGTCATCAGGTGAGCATGTCACCGGTTTCCGAATCACGTTCCCCGGCTAACCCAAACTCATGACCCAGACGATGAAGTCCCTCAATTCTCCAATCCGCAGGCGACCCGTAGCCTCCCTCCGCCAAACAACGATCGCAGCTATCCTGTCAGCCTGTCTGGTTTCCAGCCTAAGCCAGGCGGCGGATTCGACCGTTGCCTGGGGAAACAACAACAATTCCCAAACCGTTGTACCGGGAAATGTCACCAATGTGGTCGCGCTGGCTGCCGGCACATTGCACAGTCTGGCGCTTCGAGCAAATGGCACGGTGGTTGGTTGGGGCGATAACCTATTTGGACAGACGAACGTGTCGGGCCTCAGCCAGGTCATGGCGGTGGCTGGCGGAAGCACTTACAGTCTCGCTTTGTTGAGCAATGGCACGGTGGTGGTTCGCGGCACTCAACCAGCCCCACCAGCAGGCCTCACCAACGTCACCGCCATCGCCGCCGGGTGGCGACATTGTCTGGCGCTCAAGCAGGATGGTACTGTGGTGAGTTGGGGCGACTCTAATTCTGTTCCCGCGGGATTGAGTAACGTTGTAGCCATCGCCGCTGGTGATGGAAACAGTCTCGCCCTACTGGCGAACCGCACGGTGGTGGCTTGGGGTGACACCAATTTTAACAAAACGGTCGCACCACCCGGGCTTTCCAACGTCGTGACCATCGCTGCGGGCAAGGACCATTGCGTGGTCCTCCAATGGAACGGCAACGTCGTGGCTTGGGGGCGCAACGAAGACGGCCAAGCCACAGTGCCGCCGGGACTTTCCAATATCGCGGCGGTAACCGCCGGAGCTTTTCACACGGTTGCCCTCCGCGCCAATGGCAGCATTATCTCCTGGGGCAACAATACGTTTGCCCAAAGTGACGTGCCGGGCTGGACAAGATTCTATCAAATTGCGGCGGGCGGTTACCACAATCTTGGGCAGATCGGCGATGGACGGCCAGTCATCACTGCGCAACCCTTCAATCAAACCGTGCCCGTGGAAGCGACCGCGCAATTTAACGTTCTGGCGGTCGGTTCCCAGCCGGCAATTTATCAGTGGCGGAAGAATGGAACCAATATTGTCGGTCAAACCAATAACGCATTTGTCCTGCCCGCAGTGCAATTGAGTGACGCCGGCGATTACTCGGTCCACATCGTCAACTCAAATGGCGCAATCACGAGTGCCAGTGCAACTTTGACAGTGACGGTGCCCATGGATCCACCAGAAATCACCAGTCCGCTCACCGCCTTCGGCCGTCAGGGGATTCCGTTCACCTATGCCATTATCGCCAACCGCAACCCCATCCGGTATGAAGCCGCACAACTCCCGCTTGGATTGTCCATTGATGCTGACAGCGGAATCATCTCCGGCATTCCGTTGGAGGACGGCACTTACACACCCATCATCACGGCGATCAATCAATATGCCGCCCAAAGCGAAACGCTGACACTCGTTTTCAATTCAAGCGCTCCGGTAATCACCAGTCCTCGCACTGCTGCCGGCAATGAAAACGTGCCGTTCTCCTACCGGATCACCGCCGCCCCGGCGGCAATTACTTCTTTTGGCGCCCAAAATCTGCCGACCGGCCTGACGCTTGATCCTGACACGGGCTTCATCTCCGGCACGCCGGTTTTCGCCGGAACGCACGCTGCCACGATCTTCGCGACCAACCAATGGGGCCTCGGCTCCGCCCCCTTGACCATTATTGTCACCAACCGCCTCATTACGGGGCTGTCCATTGCGAACGTCACTTATACCTATTCCTCGCCCTACCTGGTGGATTTCGAGTTTTCGCTACGGGACAACACCAACGAGTTGGTGGGTAACACCGTGGTGGTGCCACCCAATTTGCTCGTCGCCATCAGCATGGAAAACAACCGAACCAACAGCCCCAGCGAAACCGGCACCCGCATCGCGCTCGGCAGCACCAAGCAACTCAAAGTCAACCTGGTGCTCGACTTCACTGAGAGCCTTGCCAATCTCGCCGGTGGCGACAGCGACGGCGACGGGATTTCTGACGCGGTCGAGCAAATGGTTGCCAGCGCCCAGTTATTCGTCAATCAACAGTCCACCGCCGCCCAGATCGGGGTTTATGAATTCCATCGCGAAGACCTGGAGCCCCGGCAGGTCCTCCCGCTCACCACGGACAAACAGCTCATCAACGAGGCGATTGCCGGCATCTGGACCAATTATGTACAGAACTTTCCGGCCTCCTCGCGCTGCTGGGATGCGCTGCAACTGGCGATTACCGACCTCGGCCCCGCCAATCCGGACGAACAGCATTACGTGGTTTTCATTTCCGATGGCGAGGATGAATCCAGTTTAAACACGCTTGAGGATGTCACTCAGACCGCGACTAACGCCTCGGTGAAAGTATTTGCGATCGGCTTCGGCGACGCTGTCAACACGGCCAACCTGACCAGTCTCACTGATGCGACCAAGGGCCGTTACTATCCAGCACCTGACGCCACCTCGCTGGGCGAGCAATTTGCGCTCGTCAGCAAGGACATTTACGGGCTATACGTCCTGCGCTGGGCCACGTTGAAGCGAAGCAGCACGGCTTTTCTCCCGTCCTTCACCATCATCCTGGGCACCAATGAAGCGACCGTCCCCATTCCTCCGTTTACCACGTTCGACGTAGAGGAAATTGACCCGGACACAGGCGAAACCAATATCGTGACGATGACCAATTACGTCTTCGAACCTTACATTCCCACGGACCACGCCGGCCCGGTGAGCGCAGGCTTATTGCGGCTCACTCCGGACGCCGCCGTGCAACCGACCGCCATGACCCTCCGCGCAGCCTACGTGCCACGCTTCATCCGGCAATTGCGCATTCGTTACCGCGCCAACTGGCCTTGCACCACAACCATCCTCTCCACCGGCCCGGGCGAAATCCTGGAGGGTTGGAGTCTGTCCGAAACCAACGATGGCACGGGCGGAAAATGGCTTCTGCTTTCCAGCCCGAATCCGCAAACCACCGCCAGCAGCATCCCGTTCGCCTCATTTGGCGACCTGGTCCGCTTCAATTTCAAGGACGTCTTGAGCACAAGCAACGCCTTCACCATCCTGACGATTGACAATACCATCTACACCAACACCGGTGGCCAGAGTTTCGTCATGCTGAATACAAACTACCTCGCCGCGTATCCCGTCCTCCCCTTCGGCACACCCGTGCCCTGGTTAATGGCCAATGGGTTCACCAGCAACTTCACTGTTGCAGAAACTTCCGATCCGGATGGCGACGGCGTGCCCACCTGGCAGGAGTACCGCGGCAACACTAATCCGCGTGACGCCAGCTCCAAATTCATTCTGCGTGAACTGTCGAACGACATTTACGGCCGTTACCAGATTACCTTCAGCACCTCCGTCAATCGCAATTACCGCGTGGAAACTTCAGCCGATCTCATCAACTGGGAAATCGTGGAGGAGGACATCGCCGGCATTAACGCGGACGTAACCGTGCTCGACCACCGCTACCAACCGTGGATCACGCAAGTGTTCTACCGGGCGGTGGCGTATTAGCCGCAACCGGACTCATTTAGCATCCAGACGCGGCGCTGACATTTTGGCATTGCCTGCCGAAAAAGGCTCCTGCTAGCTTGCCAGCGCACTTCCGAAACCGATTATGAGCGCAAGCGTGACCAACAACTTTCCTAAACTTCACAACGCCATGTGGCCCGGCCTCGTCGGCAAAGGCAGCCCCGGCGCGGAACCATTCATTGACCTCGATACCATGCTCGACCTCACCACCAAGGCCGAGGTCAACGGCGTGAAGTTCGACGGCGTGGACTTGTTCCTCTACGACCCTCATACCTCGATTGATATTGATGACGACGGCATCAAGAAGCTGGCGGACAAGATTCGCGCAAAGGGCTTCGTGGTCGGCTCCGTGGTTGCGCCCGTCTGGTTTGACGGCTCGGCCATGGGCGACGAAACCAAGCGCAAAGGCTGGGTCACGGCCGTGGCCAAAGCGTGCCGCATCGCGAAGAAGCTGCGTGAACTCGGCATCCGTCCTTACGGCATCGTGCGGATTGATTCGGCAGCGGGTGTGACCGATTGGGACAAAGACCCGAAGAACAACACCAAGCTCATCGCGAAAACTTTCAAGGAGGCGGCGAAGGTCGCGAAGGATTCCGGTGAACGCCTCGCTGCCGAA
>Ga0315910_10001759_pt1 | contig 19611 bp, 15 predicted proteins | sample EdamamesoilMG_FD_204470 | JGI IMG/M metagenome (GOLD analysis project Ga0315910, IMG submission 204470) | Garden soil microbial communities collected in Santa Monica, California, United States - Edamame soil | ecosystem: Environmental > Terrestrial > Soil > Garden | place: USA: California...
GCGTTCTCGCGCCAGTCCGGCGCGCTGGTGCCCGCCATCGAGGCCCTGCAGCAGTTGACGAATCGCGCGCCGGAAATAGAGCTCGCGTGGACCTCGCTCGCACGCCTCTACCTCATGAACCATTCGTTCGAGCTGTCGAACATGTTCACGCCGGTGGAAATGGCCATCGGCTGCGCCAACCAGAGCGTGTTGCTCGAGCCCGCGAGCGCGCGGGCGCGCTGCCTGATGGCCACGGCCCTGCTGGTCAAGGGTGAGCTGGCGTCGGCGCGACGCGAGCTGGAGCTCGCGCTGCGCCACAACGGCGAATCGCTGGCCTACCGCGAAGTGATCGGTTGGCTCATGGCGCTCTGCGGCGACTGGGACCAGGGGACCGCGCTGATGCGCGCGGCGCTCGAGCGCAATCCGTACTGCCAGCCCTGCGTGAATCACGGGCTGTGGGCCGACGCCATGCGTCGCGGCGACTTCGCCGCGGCCTACGCGGCCGCGCTCGACTACCGGGATGCGAATTTCTTCTGGCGCGACCTCATGTTGACGGCGTCCCTCGGCCACCTGGGCCGCATCGAAGAAGCCGCGGCCAGCGCCGCCGAGCTGCTGCACTCCAAGCCGCAATTCACTTATCGCGGCCGCCGCCTCATCGCCCACTACATCAAGTCGGACGAGATCCGCGCCACGATCGTCGACGGCCTGCGCAAGGCCGGCGTCGAAGTCGCCTGAGACTATTCACCATGCTTGCGGCCGACCCTGGGGCCGCTCCCGGACGGTGAAGTTTCCATCGGCTGCAGCGGCGAAGGCGCGACGTCGAACGGCGTGCGCAACACGAACGACGGCAGCATGGTGTTCAGGGCCGCGTACAGCAGCAGCCCGCCGAACAACGCATCGGAGATCGCGCCGCGGCCGCGCAGGATGGTGGCCAGCACCAGCGTGAAGATCAGCGTCGGCGTCAGCGCCGCCGCCACGCGCAGGCTGCTGCGCGTATCGCCGAGCTTCAGCATGCGGCGCTTCGCCCAGATGGCGAAGGCGCGTAGCGGCACCAGGGTCGCCGTCAGCGCCACACCGATGCCCAGCGCCTCGAGACTCAGCGCATCGGCGGGCACGGCCGCGCCGCGCGAAAAGAAATAGAACGGCAGGAAGAACGACGAAAACAGTTTCACCGCACGCAGGTTGTCGTGCGAGGCCAGTGCCGGCACCCCCGTTTCCATCAGGCGCGCCACCAGGCCCGCGAGAAACGCGCCCAGCAGGTATTCCACCCCGAGCCGGTCGGTCACGAAGGCCGCGGCGAAGCCGACCATGACCAGCAGTGAAAATGCCGAGCCCGAGCCATAGGGCACGATCCAGCGCCCGAGGGCGAGAAAGGCCAGCGGCAGGGCGACCAGCGTGGCGCCCAGCGCCAGCGTCGCGAGCGCGAGGCCTGCCGGGTCCGTGGCCTTGAGCACCACGAACATGATGGCCAGGGCCAGCAACTCGCCGCTGATGGCGTTGTTGGTGACCCAGAAGCGTTCCTCGGGCGCGAGCCCGAAGCGGTCCAGCGAATCGATGATGAACCCGGTCGAGGACGTCAGCAGCGCCAGCGCCAGCAGCATGGCGTCCTGCCAGCCGAGCGCGAGGTACCGGCTGGCCAGCCAGGCGAGCGCGCTCACCGAGCAGGCACGCGTCAGTAGATAGACAGCCAGCGGCCCGGCGGCACGGCGCAGCGTGGCGAGGTCCACCTCGAGCCCGGCGTACAGGAACAGCGTGGAAATGCCCAGTCCCGCCAGCAGGTGCACGGCGTCGTCGTGGCGGTGGACTCCGGGCACGGCGAGGACCAGCGCCAGGCCCAGCATGAAGCAGGTCAGCGGCGGCGGTATGCGCAGGCGCTGCAGCAGGCCCGGCACCAGCAGCAGGGCGCAGATCAGCAGCAGGTAAGTGAGTTCGCGACTCATCGCTTGTCCGGGTCCCGGTCGAAGTGGCGACCGAGCCTGCCACGCCCTCCGGGCGCGCGCGTATGACACCGTAACTTACCCCTCGCCACTTCCGCACCCACGCGTGACTCAAGAATCATCCGGGCGAATACGCCGTGTCGCGGGGTGGCTCCATGCGAGCACACCAGCTTGCTTCCGACGAACGGCGCCCAGGATCTTCCACAGGAGTGTTTTTCATGAAAAGTCGTTACATCGTCGCGCTGGCCGCCGTGTGCAGCGCCTGGTCGCTGGGCGCAAACGCCGCAGGTCGCGACACGGGTTGGGAATTCGGCGGCGAGCTCATCTATCAGAACTCGCTGGACATCGATTTCGAGGGCGGCTCGAGTGCCTCGCTGGACGGCGACATCGGACTCGCGCTGACCTTCCTCTATCGATTCAACGAGCGCCTCGAAGTCGGCTTCGGCCTCGACTGGAACACCATCGACTACGACGCGGTGATCCAGTCCGCGGATTTCCCCAACCTCTCCGCGACCGTCAAGGGCGACATGGAGACGTTCACCCCGCGCGTGTATGCGAACTACAACTTCATCGATGGCCCGATCACGCCCTTCGTCACGGGCATGCTCGGCTACAGCTTCATCGACACCAATATCCCCGACGGCCCCGCGCAGGGTGGCTGCTGGTGGGATCCGTGGTTCGGCGAGGTCTGCACCGTCTGGCAGCCGACGCACAGCGTCGATGAGTTCACCTATGGCCTGGGAGTGGGTGTGCGTTGGGATGCCTCGGACACGATTTCCGTGCGCTTCGCCTATGAGAAGCACTGGCTCGACGTGAGCACCGCCGACGGTGCGCCGGATCCGGACCAGTTCAAGATCGGCGTGTCGATGATGTATTGATCACCTGATGTCGCGCGCACCCGCGACGTGCGGGTGCGCGCGCCGGAGCCACGATGCACAACCAGCCATCGCGTCGCACGGCGACGCCCCGACCTCGCTCGCCATGGAAGGCCGCGGCAACGCTCATCGCGACGGCACTGGCGGTCGCCGTGGCGCCGCCGGCGCACGCCTCGCTGTTCTCGGGCGACACGCTCGACGCAGTCGCCAATGGTGCCGCGTGGGTGGTGCTGTTCATCGCGCCACTCGCGGCCATCGGCATATTCCTGATAATCCACATCCTTCCGGAAAAGATCGCCGAGAAGAAGCAGCATCCACAACTCGACGCCATCAAGACCTTGTGCCTGTTGTCGCTGGTGTTCGGCGGGATGTTGTGGCCGCTGGCCTGGTTGTGGGCTTACACCAAGCCCGTGGGTCACAAGCTCGCCTACGGCACCGACAAGGCTCCGTTGAAGGAGGAAGGCGGCGCGCTGCATCTTCTCGACGACGCCAACGCCCACGAAAAGAAGGAAGGCTGAGCCATGGAACTCATTCTCCTTGGCATCTACTCCTACATCGTCTGGCTGATCTTCTTCAAGTTCAAATGGCTGCCGTGGAACTTCATCAGCCAGGTCATCGTGGTCACGATCCCGATCGTGGGGCTGACGCTGCTGATCCTGATCCTGAACATCGTCGCGCCCTCCTCGGCCGACGTGCGCGTGGTCAACTATGTCACCGCGGTCAATGCGCGCATTCAGGGCATGGTGGTCGACGTACCGATCACGCCAAACGAGCACATCAAGAAGGGTCAGGTGTTGTTCCGCCTCGACCCGCGCCCGGTGGAAATCGAGATCGCCGGCGCCAAGGCGCAGATCGAAGCGCTGCAGGCCCAACTACTCTCCGCGGGCGCGAGCACGACCGGCTTCGGTGAGCAGGTACGCAATGCACGCGGCGCGCGCGAGTCCATCGCGGCGCAACTGCGCCTGGCGAAGGAGCGCGAGAACCAGACCCGCGAGCTGGCCGCCACCGGCGCCGGCAGCCAGTACGACTACCAGCAGGCGCAGACCAACGTGACGAACCTGCAGGCCCAACTCGATGCTGCCACCGCGACCGAGCGCACCGCCCAGGCAAAAGTCGGCTCCAAGAACGCCAAGGGCGACCAGGACGAGATCGCCAACGTGAAGGCGCAGATCGAAAAAGCCCAGGCGCAACTCGCCGATGCCGAGTGGCGTCTCGAGCAGACGATCTATCGCGCACCCGCCGACGGCACCGTGGTCTCGCTATCGCTGCGGCCCGGCGCCATGGCGGTGCCGCTGCCCATCACGCCCGCCATGACCTTCGTCGAGGACGAACAGTGGGTCATGGCCATCTTCAAGCAGAATGAAGTGCGCAAGATCAAGCCAGGCCAGGAGGCCGAGATCGCGCTGAAGATGTATCCGGGCCGGATCATCAAGTGCAAGGTGGACTCCATCATGTGGGCCACCGCGCAAGGACAGCTGCCCATCGGCTTTGCGAGCAACACGGCTGGCGTGGCCCCAGTTCCGCCCAACAGTCTGGCGGTGCGCCTCCTCAAGGACCGGAAAGACGTCGATCTCTTCATGGCCTCGGGCGCCGGAGGCATGGGCGCGGTGTACACCGATAGCGGCGCACCCATCCACATCCTGCGCAAGATCCTGATCCGCGTCAGCGCCAAGCTCGACTGGCTGATCCTGAAGTTGCATTGATCATGAGCGAACGTGCCATGCGGCGAGTCTCCACCCTGGCCGCTGCCAGCGCGGCTGCATTCCTCGTTGGCTGCGTCGCTCAGCCGCCGGCGCCCGAGGAAATCCGCAAGCAGTCACTGGGCACCGTGGCGGTCGACCACCCGTGGAAGGCCGACGCCGCCACCGCGGCCACCGTGCAGGACAACTGGCTCGCGAGCTTCAACGACACCACGCTGAATGCACTGGTACGCGAAGCACTCGCGGCCAACCCGGACCTGCGCGTCGCCGCGGCCCGCATGCGCCAGGCCGGCGCGTACCTCGTGCAGGCCAAGGCGCCGCTCTATCCCTGGGTGGGCATCGGCGGCACCGGCGGCGTCAAGGAATCCGGCGGCGGTGGTGATCCGAGCTCCGCGATGCAGGGCGTGGTCGCCGCCGCGTCCTGGGAGCTGGATATCTGGGGCCGCGTGCGCTACGGACGCAATGCGGCGCACGAAGACAACATTTCGGCACAGGCGGACTACGAATTCGCGCGGCAGTCACTGGCCGCCGGCGTCGCCAAGGCCTGGTTCACCGCCATCCAGCTCTCGCAGCAGGCGAAGCTCACCGGGGAGATGGCTGCCTCCGCCGCGCAACTCGCGAGCCTCGCCGGGGATCGCGAACGCGTCGGCGCCGGCTCCGACGTCGAGACCGCGCAGGCACGCGCCTCGGCCTACAACCTCGAAGATGCGCGGGCGCAAAGCGAATACGCACGCGACCAGGCGCTGCGCGCGCTCGAGTTGCTGCTCGGTCGATATCCCGCGGCGGAGATCGCCGCGAGCGAGGATTTCGTCGCCATGCCGCCGGCCCCGCCCGTCGGCGTGCCGCTCGCCATGCTCGAACGCCGTCCCGATGTCGTCGCCGCCGAGCGGCGCGTGGCCGCGGCCTTCGACCGGGTCGGCGAGGCCAAGGCCGCGAGACTGCCGCAGATCAAGCTCAACCTGAACTTCGGCTACTTCGACAGCGACATCCTGCAACTCCGGGAAGACTTCGAAAATCCCACGGGGGGCGTCGGCGCCCGCCTGCTCGCGCCGATCTTCTCGGGCGGCGCGCTGAAGGCCCAGGTGCAGATCCGCACGCTGCAGCAGCAGGAGGCGTTGGCCGACTACGCCGGCACGGCGCTGCGCGCGCTCAACGACGTCGAGAACGCCCTGGCCGCGGGTCGCAGCATGACCACGAGGGTGCGCAATCTCACCGACGCCTACCACGAGCAGAAACGCGCGCTCGAGCTCACCGAGACCAGCCTGCGTGTCGGTCGCGCCGATCGGCGCGGCCTCGAGCAACAGCGCATCAACGCGGACAATGCACGCATCGCCCTGCTGGCCGTGCGTGCCGAGGAACTCTCGCAACGCGTGAACCTCCACCTCGCGCTCGGCGGCAGCTTCGAGACGCTGCCGCCCCCGCCCGCCCAGTGACGCCATGGCGGTGCGCAAGTCCATCGAGGTCCCCCGCGCCGCGCTGCGACGAGTCTTCTTCCAGCGTTGCTTCTATCTGTTCATCGTCCTGCTGGCGCTGATCGGCGTATCGCCCTTCATGGAGGGCATGCGCGGCACCTACCTGCTGGCCGGATTCAACGCCTTCATCGTGCTGGCTGCCGCGGCCGCCCTCGGCCGCACGGCGCTGTCGTTCCTGCTGGTGTTCGTGCTGATCGCCGCGGCGGTGGGCCTGCGTTTCGCATCCATGGAGGAAGGCCGCGCCGCTCTCTTCAATTGGGCGCTGCTGCTGTACGCAATCGTCTACCTCTCGGTCCTGTTCCTGCTGCTGCGCTACGTGTTCGGGCCGGAGGTCATGGACGGGGATCGCCTGTGGGGCGCCGCGTCGGCCTACGTGATGATCGGCATCCTGTGGTGCTTCATCTACGCGCTGGTGGAACTGGAGCACACCCAGACCTTCCTGGTGCGTGGCGATCCGTCGAACCTGCAGCTCACCGAGCTGCTGTATTTCAGCTTTTCGACGCTGACCACCATCGGCTTCGGGGACATCGTGCCCCTGTCACGCGGCGCGCAGATAGCCGCGATGTTCCAGGGCATCGTCGGCACGCTGTTCCTCGCCATCCTCATCGCCAAGCTGGTTGGCGTCTATCCACCGCACGCACCGCGTGAAACGGCACCCAAGGAATGAATACCCCACGCCCCAGCGGAGACATCACGCGCATCGTGCTGATGGTGCTGTTCATCGGCATGTTGCTGGCGGGCAGCTTCTGGACGTTGCTGCCATTCCTCGGCGGCCTGATCTGGGCGGCCACGGTGGTGATCGCCACCTGGCCCCTGCTGCTGCGCGTGCGTGCCAGGACCGGCAAGCGCCCCTGGCTGGCGGTCCTGTTCATGACCACGATCATGCTGCTCGCGGTCATCCTGCCGTTCGTGTTCGCGGTGAGCACGCTGCTCGACGTGGCGCATCGCGGCCCGGAGGTCCTGGGTGACTTCATGACCAAGGGGCTCGGGCCGCCGCCCGAGTGGTTAGGCAAGATTCCCGCGGTCGGCAACCAGCTGGTCGAAAAGTGGCGGGAAATCGCGGCCGGCGGACGCGACGGGCTCATCGCGGCCGCGCAGCCCTACATGGCCACGGTGGCGCAGTGGGCCGTGTCGATCACCGGCGGCATCGGCATGCTGGCCATCAACATCCTGCTGACCATCATCATGATCGCCATCCTGTATTCGCAGGGTGAGATCGCGGCGCGCGGCGCGCTGGCCTTCGGCTTCCGCCTCGGCGGCGAGCGCGGCATGGAAGTCATGCGCCTCGCGGCGCAGGCGGTGCGCAGCGTGGCGCTCGGCGTCGTCGTGACCGCGCTGGTGCAATCGGTGCTCGCGGGCCTCGCGCTGTGGATCTGCGGCATCCCCGCCGCCGGGGTGCTCGCGGCGCTGGTGTTCATGCTCGGCATCGCGCAGCTCGGCCCCCTGCCCATCCTGCTGCCGGCCATCGCCTGGCTGTACTGGACCGACCAGTTCGTGTGGGGAACGGTACTGCTGATCCTCGCCATCCCCATCGGCGCGCTCGACAACGTGCTGCGGCCCATCCTGATCCGCCGCGGCGTCCAACTACCCATGCTGCTGATCATCGCCGGTGTCATCGGCGGCCTCATCGGCTTCGGCGTGATGGGGCTGTTCGTGGGCCCGGTGATCCTGGCCGCCAGTTACACGTTGATCAAATCCTGGGTCGCTGAAGGAACGCCGGCCCCCACCGACAGTACGAGGCCGGCGACATGAAACCTTCCATCAACTGGCTGCTGGTATTCATCCCCATCGCGCTGGCGGTGGAGCACTTCCACGCCTCGCCGCCGGTGGTGTTCTTCTGCGCCGCGCTCGCGATCATTCCCATCGCCGCGCTGATCGTGCGCTCGACGGGACAGCTGGCGACCTACACCGGCGACGCCGTCGGCGGCCTGCTGAACGCCACCTTCGGCAATGCACCCGAGCTGATCATCGCTCTCGTGGCGCTGCACGCCGGGCAGCTCGAGATGGTTCGCGCCTCGATCATTGGCGCGATTCTGGCCAACCTGCTGCTCGCGCTGGGCATCGCCTTCCTGATCGGCGGCCTCAAGCACCACGACCAGACCTACAACCGCGTGGCCGCGCGCACCTACGCGACGATGATGCTGCTGGCCGCGATGAGCCTCGCCATCCCGAGCGCGTTCAGCCGCGTGCTCGCGCCCGACGAGACCATTCGCGCGGAAGCACTGCTCAACGTGGGTGTCGCGGCCGTGCTGCTCGCGATCTACGTGCTCTACCTGGTCTATTCACTGAAGACGCATCGCGGCAGCTTCGCCAGTGAAGGCGGCGACGGTGGTCACGGCCATGGCGACGGAGGTGCTCGCTGGAGCCTGCCGCGGGCGCTCGGCAGCCTCGTGGTCGCCTCGCTGCTCGCCGCATGGATGAGCGAGGTGCTGGTCGGCGCGGCCGACGGCACCGGCAAGGCTCTCGGCATGTCCTCGGTGTTCATCGGCATCGTCTTTCTGGCCGTGGTCGGCGGCGCCGCCGAGAGCGGCTCGGCCATCGCCATGGGCGCCAGGAACAAGCCCGACCTGTCGATCAGCATCGCGCTGGGCAGCTCGATCCAGATCGCGCTGTTCATCGCGCCGGTGCTGGTGTTCGCCAGCTATTTCATCGCGCCGGTGCCGCTCGAATTGTCGTTCAGCCGCGCCGAGGTGGGCACGCTGTTCATCGGCGTGATCATCGGCGCCATGGTCTACGGCGATGGCCAGGCCAACTGGTTCAAGGGTGTCCAGCTGATCACTATCTACCTGATCATCGCGATGATGTTCTATTTCATGCCGGGAGTTTCCTCATGAGCACGCAGACCGCGTTGGCCGACGCATCCGATACCGCGCTCGATCCTGTCTACCGCTCCTCCGAGGTGATCTTCGGCTTGCTGATGGCCATGAGCTTCATCGGCTCGATCAGCGTGGCCACCGACGGACAGGAGGAAGTACGCACGCTGCTGGTCGCGGCGCTGGGCTGCAACCTTGCCTGGGGACTGGTGGACGCCGTGATGCTGCTGGTCGCGGTCAAGACCGAGAAGCGCCGCAACCGCATGTTGCTGGAAAAGCTGCACGGCGGCGGCGATCACGCGGCGGCGCGCGCCGCGGTCGCCGACGAACTACCCGGCGCGATGGCCCGCAGCCTCGGCGAGGACGGACTCGAATTGCTGCGCCAGCGGCTTACCGCCTCGCCGCCCTCACCCTCGACACGCCTTCGGGGTCGCGACTACGGCGATGCCGTCGTCGTGTTCCTGCTGGTGGTGCTGTCGACATTCCCGCTGGTCATTCCCTTCATGATCTTCGACGACACGGCGCGCGCGCTGCTGTGGTCGCGGCTCGTGGCGGTGGGCATGTTGTTCCTGGCCGGCGGACTGCTGGCGCGCTACTCGGGCGGCAACGTGTTGCTCAACGGCCTGACCATGGCGGCCGTCGGCGCGCTGCTGATGGCGGCCATCATGGCGCTTGGCGGATGAGCACCGGTCGTGACGCGTATGACACCGTACGTAACCTTCGGCCACTTCCGCGTGCCGGCACTGCGCTGAATCATCCGGTTCTCGCAGGACGCAAACCGATGCCGCATTCGGAAGACAACAATGCCAATCAGGACGAAGGCAAGGTACGAGCGGAGGCCTGCATGAAACTCTTGCTGGATCGTTTCCCCTACGTCCAGGCGCTCGCGCTCAAACGCTGCGAGAAACAGGACTCGTTCCGCGAGCTGTGCGAGGAGTACTGGGCCTGCAGCCAGGTCCTGGAACGGCTCGAGCGCCCGGGCGCCGAGGAAAGCCTGCGCAGCGAATACGGCGCGCTGCGGCTGCGGCTCGAAGGCGAGCTGCTGCGCTACATCGCCGAGCAGAGCTCGCGCGCCGGCACCCATCATTCCTGAGGCCACGGAGGCCCGTCATGCAGACTTCCGCGAAGCGCCCCCTGCGCGAAGTGTTGATCGTCGACAGCGGCCTGTCCGCCAACTCCGGGGCGGCCGCGCGCAGCGTGCGCGCGCTCGCCAGCGAGTTGCGCAGCCGCGGCATCGAAGTCATCGAGGCACACAGCTGCGAGGACGGCATCGCCACCGCGACCTCGGATGCCGGCATCGACTGCATCCTGATCAACTGGACCCAAGGACCGAGCAACAGCGCCAACGACGGCAAGGTGCACCAAGAGGCCACCGCGCTCATGCGCGCCGTGCGCAAGCGCAACGCCAAACTACCCATCTTCCTCATGGCCAGCCGCGGCATGGCCGGCACGGTGAGCGTGGAAGTCGCGCAGCTCTCGGATGAATTCATCTGGATCCTCGAGGACACCGCGACCTTCATCGCCAGCCGCGTGGTGGCGGCCATCGAGCGGTACCTCGATCAGCTGCTGCCGCCGTACGCCAAGGCGCTGGCCAGCTACAACCGCGACGCGGAATATTCCTGGGCGGCGCCCGGGCACCAGGGCGGCGTGGCTTTCCTCAAGTCGCCGGTCGGCCGCCTGTTCTTCGACTTCTACGGCGAGAACCTGTTCCGCACCGACATGGGCATCGAGCGCGGCGCGCTGGGTAGTTTGCTCGGCCACAGCGGACCGGTGGGCGCGAGCGAGCGCTTCGCCGCGCGCGTGTTCGGCGCGAATCGCAGCTACACCGTGTTGAACGGCACCTCGGCCTCGAACCGCACCATCATGACGGCCTGCGTGGGCGACGGCGAGATCGCGCTGTGCGACCGCAACTGCCACAAGTCCATCGAACAGGGCCTGGCGCTCACCGGCGGCATCCCGGTGTTCATCACGCCGACGCGCAATCGCTACGGCATCATCGGCCCGGCCGCGCCCGCCTCGCTCGAGCCCGCGGCCATCAATGCCTCCATCGCCGCGAACCCGCTGGCGAAGAACGCCACCAGCAAGAAGCCGGTGTACGCGGTGCTCACCAATTGCACGTACGACGGCATGTGTTACGACTCCTCCGAGGTCGAAGCGCGCCTCGGCAAGAGCTCCGATCGGGTGCACCTCGACGAGGCCTGGTACGGCTACGCGCGATTCAATCCGCTGTACGAGAAGCGCTTCGCCATGCGGGGCGATCCGGACAAGCATGCCAAGGACGCGCCGACGGTGTTCGCGACGCACTCCACGCACAAGCTGCTCGCCGCCCTCTCGCAGACCTCGTGGATCCACATCCGCGACGGCAAGGGCGCCATCGACCACGGCCGCTTCAACGAGGCGTATTGCACGCAGGCCTCCACCTCCCCGCTCTATCTATTGATCGCTTCCAACGACGTGGCGGCCGCGATGATGGACGGCCCGGGCGGCCATGCGCTCACGCAGGAGACCATCGACGAGGCCGTGGCATGCCGCCTGGCGACCGCGCGCGTGCACCAGGAATTCAAGTCGAAGAACGACTGGTTCTTCCAGCCGTGGAACGCGCCCGAGATCAAGGATGCGAAGTCCGGCAAGAAGATCCCGTTCCACGAGGCGTCCGCGGATCAACTCGCCACCGACCCGGAGTGCTGGGTGCTGCATCCCGGCGAGAAGTGGCATGGCTTCGACGGCATTCCCGACGGCTGGTGCATGCTCGACCCGATCAAGTTCGGCATCGTCTGCCCGGGCATGCAGGACGACGGCAAACTCGCCGAACACGGCATCCCCGCGGACATCGTCACCGCCTATATCGGGCGCCACGGCATCGTGCCCTCGCGCACCACCGACCACATGGTGCTGTTCCTGTTCTCCGTCGGCATCACCAAGGGCAAGTGGGGCACGCTGCTGAACACGCTGCTCGACTTCAAGGCGGACTACGACCGCAACGCGCCTCTGAGCGAAGTGTTGCCCGGCATCGTGGCCGCGGGCGGCGAGCGTTACGCCGGCATGGGCCTCAAGGATCTCGGCGACGAGATGTGGAAGTACCTGCGCACCAGCCAGATGGGTCACTGGCAGGCGCAAGCCTACGCCACGTTGCCGAAGCCCGAGATGGTGCCGCGCAAGGCCTTCCAGAAATTGATGGCCGGCGACGCCGAAAAGGTGCCGCTCGCCAAGCTCGCCAACCGCATCGTCGGCGTGGGCGTCATCCCCTATCCACCCGGCATCCCCATCGTGATGCCGGGCGAGAACATCGGCGCGGCCGACGCTCCCTGGATCAAGTACCTGCACGCCATCGAGCAATGGGGCCACAAGTTCCCGGGTTTCGCCAAGGAAGTCGAGGGCACCGAGGAACGGGACGGCACCTACTACGTGTACTGCCTGAAGTGAGGAGGGAGCCGTGCTTCAGTACGTCGCCAGCGTTCCGAAGATTCCGATTCCATTCAATCGGCTGCTGAAAATCGTCGCGCTGGTCGACGACGAGAACGCCGAGGTGCGACAGCTGCTCGACCTGCTCTCGGCGGAGCGCTACGAGGTCGAAGTCAGCAACGACTACGACCGTGATGCGTCGGAGGATGCCGGCGTCGGCGCGTACATTTTCGACGTGGACGGCCCGCATCGGGACAAGGCGCGCGAATTCGGGCTCGCGGTGCGCCGCCTCGGATTCCGCACGCCCATCTGGGCACTGGCGGATTCGCGCCGCATCGCCGACGTGCTCGTGTCCGGCACCATCGGCGAAGTCGACGGCTTCATCTACCTCGGGCAGCAGACTCCCTCGTTCTACGCCAAGCAGATCATCGCCAACATCGTCGACTACGGACGCAGCCTGCTGCCGCCGTTCTTCGGCGGCCTGGTGGCCTACGACGCGGCGGCCAACATCTCCTTCGCCTGCCCGGGGCACCAGGGCGGACAGTTCTATCGCAAGTCGCCCGCCGGCCAGCTCTTCTACCGGCATTTCGGCGAGCAGATCTTCCGCAACGACCTGTGCAACGCCGACGTCGAGCTCGGCGACCTGCTGATCCATGTCGGCGCCGCGGTCGAGGCGCAGAAGCACGCGGCCCAGGTGTTCGGCGCGGACCGCACCTACTTCGTGCTCAACGGCACCACCACGTCCAACAAGATCGTCACCGGCGCGACGCTGCGCCGTGACGACCTGGTGCTGTTCGACCGCAACAACCACAAGTCGCTGCACCAGGGCGCGCTGGTCCAGGCCGGCGCCATTCCGATCTTCCTGCCCACCGCGCGCAACTCCTTCGGCATGATCGGCGCGGTCGACTGGGATGCGTGGGACGAAAAGACGCTGCGCGAACGGATTCGCAATCACCCCCGCATCAAGGACAAGAAACGCGCCGACGCCGAACGGCCGTTCCGGATGGCCTGCATCCAGCTCTGCACCTATGACGGCACGGTCTACAACGTGCGCAAGGTCATGGAGAAGCTGGGCAAGCTCTGCGACTACGTACTCTGGGACGAGGCCTGGATCGGCTACAACGCATTCCATCCGCTGTTCGAAGGCCACAGCCCCATGCGCCTCGAGAATCTCACGCCCGACATGCCGGGCCTGTTCTCGACGCAGTCGGTGCACAAGCAGGGCGCCGGCTTCTCGCAGGCGTCGCAGATCCACAAGCGCGACGAACACATCAAGGGCCAGAAACGTTTCATCGAGCACAAGCGCTTCAACGAATCATTCCTGCTGAACGCCTCGACTTCGCCCTTCTATCCACTGTTCGCCTCGCTCGACGTGAACGCCAAGATCCACGAAGGCAAGGCCGGCGAGATGATGTGGGACCGCTGCATTGAGCTCGGCATCGAGGCGCGCAAGAAACTGCGTGAGTTCGGCCAGCGTTACGCCAAGTTCGGCCGCACCGAGCAGGAAAAGTGGTTCTTCGATCCTTTCGTGCCGGACGTGGTGAGCATCAAGGGTTCGAAGTTCACCCAGGACGTGACCAACGTTCCCTGGGAGAGCCTGCCCACCGAAGTGCTCAAGCGCGAACAGCAATGCTGGGTGTTCGATCCGAAGAACCCCTGGCACGGCTATTCGGGTTATTCCGAAGGTTATGCCATGGTGGACCCGAACAAGCTGATGCTGCTCACGCCGGGCATCAACCGCAAGACCGGCGAATACCTCGACTTCGGCGTGCCGGCCACCGTGCTGGCCAACTACCTGCGCGAGCAACGCATCGTGCCGGAGAAGTGCGACCTCAACAGCATCCTGTTCCTCATGACCCCCGCCGAGGACGAGAGCAAGCTGAATTCACTGCTCGCGAAACTGGTGAAGTTCAAGAACCTCTGGGATCGCGACGCGCCGCTCGGCGAGGTGTTGCCGACCATCCATGCGCAGAACAGTGCGCGCTACGCCGGCTACACCATCCGCAAGGTGTGCAACGAGATGCACGCCTTCTACCGCGAGGCCAACATCAAGGCGCTGCAGCGCGCCTGCTTCCGCGCCGAGAGCTTCCCCGAGTTCGCCATGTCCTCGAAGGACGCCTACGAAAAGCTGGTGGCCAACGAGGTCGACTACGTCCCCATGAGCGAGGTCCAAGGTCGTATTGCGGCCACGCTCGCGCTCATCTATCCACCCGGTATTGGCGTGATCGTTCCCGGCGAACGCTGGGACGACCGCGCCAGGCCAATGCTCGATTACTTCAATGCTTTCGAAGAGTCCTTCAATCGTTTCCCGGGCTTCAGCTACGAAGTCCAGGGGGTCTACCAGGAAATGGTCGACGGACGCATCAAGTTCCACACCTACGTTGTCAGGCCGGACTGACAAGAATGGGAGCGACCTATGTCTGAACCAAAAAAGAAGATGAATCTCGTCCAGCTCACGTTCATCGTCGCGGTGAACATGATGGGCTCCGGGATCATCATGCTGCCAACCAACATGGCCAAGGTGGGCGCGATCTCGCTGCTGTCGTGGATCGTGACGGCACTGGGCTCGATGGCCCTCGCCTACGGCTTCGCGCAGGCCGGCATCTTCAACCAGCGCGCCGGCGGTCTCGCGGCGTATGCCGAAGACGCCTACGGCAAGGACGGCTACTTCCAGGCGTTCTTCCTCTACTTCCTGTCGCTGGCCATCGGCAACGTCGCCATCGCCATCTCCGCGGTGGGGTACCTGGCGACTTTCTTCCCCGGCATGTCCGCGACCCCGATCGCCACCTGCGCGAGTGTCATTGCGCTCCTGTGGATCACCACCGTGGCGAACTTCGGCGGGCCGAGCATCACCGGCAAGATCGGCTCGATCACGGTATGGGGCGTCATCATCCCTGTGGGTTCGCTGTCGTTCATCGGCTGGTTCTGGTTCAACTCCGACACCTTCGCCGCCGCATGGAACCCGCAAGGCCTGTCGCTGGGTGAAGGCATGGGCTCGAGCATCGCGCTCACGCTGTGGGCCTTCCTTGGCATGGAGTCGGCGGCGCAGAACTCCGACGCCGTCGAGAACCCGAAGCGCGACGTGCCGCTGGCCTGCCTGTTCGGCACGCTGGGTGCCGCGGTGATCTACGTGCTGTCGACCACCGTGATCCAGGGCATCGTGCCGAATGCCGAATTGGCCGAATCCACCGGGCCCTTCGGTCTCGCCTTCGCCAAGATGTTCAATCCCATGGTGGGCTCGATCATCATGGCGCTCGCCATCGCCGCCTGCGTAGGTAGTTTGCTCGGCTGGCAGTTCACGCTGTCTTCGACGGCCAAGTCCGCCGCGGAAGGCAACATGTTCCCCAAGGCGTTCGCCAAGGTGAACAGCCTGGGAGCACCGATCACCGGCATGATCATCCTCGGCGTCGTGCAGACCGCGCTGGCGCTGTCGACGATCTCGCCGTCGCTGTCCGAGCAGTTCGGCGCGCTGGTGAATCTCGCCGTGGTCACCAACGTCATACCGTACATCCTGGCGCTGTCGGCGTTGCCGGTGATGATGAAGGCGGCCAACGTGGCGAGCGGCGTCTACACGCGCAACATGGTCATCACCGTCATCGCGATGCTGTACAGCGTCTATGCCCTGTATGCATCGGGCGGAAGCGCGGTGATGGGCGGCATGCTGGTCCTGGGCCTCACCTACGTCATCTGGGGCTTCATCTCTAACCGCTTCAAGGCTCCCGGCGCGGCCGCGGGCACGCTCTGATTCATCGGGCACCAAGGAGAATTCCATGACTAACAAACATCACCTTCGGATCTCGATGGCTGCGTTCGCGTTTGCGGCACTCACCGCCGGCGCCGCGTTCGCCGGCGCCACCGCCGACCGCATCCGCGAGAACAACCGGCTGCGCCTCGCCTACATACCGCAGGCGCGGCCGTTCACGTCGGCCTCCGGACAGGGCGCCGACGGTTATGGAGCGGCGCTGTGCGGCGAGATCGCCTCACGCGTGAAGGCGGAACTGGCCCTGCCGCAGCTCGCGGTGGAATGGGTGCCCGTGAGCCTCGACACGGCGATCAGCACCGTGTCGAGCGGCAACGCCGACGTGTTGTGCACGCCCGCGAATGCCACGCTCGAGCGGCGCCGCACGGTGGCCTTCTCGATCCCGACCTTCGCCGGCGGCATCCGCGCCGTGGTGCGCGCCGACGCGTCGACCGCGCTGCGTGACGTGCTGGAGGCGACGCCCACGACGAAGAACGTGTGGCGCGGCTCGCCCGCCTTGAACCTGCTGGAGAAAACGCGCTTTGCAGTCGTCGCGGGCACGAGTTCCGAGAAAACGCTGGCCATGAAGGTGTCGAGCTTCAAGCTCAACACCGCCACCGTGTCGGTCCCCGATTACGCCAGCGGCATCAAGTTCCTGCTGGAACGAAAGATCGACGTGTTCCTGGCCGAACGCGACGTGGTGATGGCCGCCTTGGACGAGGCCACCGCGCAGAAGGTCGTGATCCTCAAGCGCCAGCTCACGCACGAACCCCTCGCGCTCGCCTTGCCGCGCGGCGACGACGACTTCCGCCTGCTGGTGGATACCGCCCTTGCTTCGGCCTACAGCTCGCCGCAGTTCGCCGCGACCTACAGCAAGTACTTCGGCGCGCTGGATGAGAGCTCGAAGCAGTTCTTCTCCTGGGTCATCCCGCCGCCCTGATCGAGTCAACGGAGAATCCAAGATGATCACCCGCAGCATCAAGCGCATTTCACTGCGCGCGCTCATTGTCGACGACGAGCTCGGAACCCCCACCGCGGAAGGCCGCGCGGCGCGCGCGCTGGTCACGGAAATGCAGGGCCGCAACATCGAAGTCGTCGAGGCGCTGTCGGCCGAGGACGGCCAGGCGGTGATCACCTCGGATTCGGCCATCCATGCGTTGCTGATCGACTGGTCACTGGGTGATGACAAGAACCACGCCCGTGCCCGGGGTCTGATCGAGTACGTACGCTCGCGCAACGACAAGATCCCGATCTTCCTGCTGGCCGAGCGTGGCGAGGCTTCGAGCATCCCGATCGAAGTCATGAGCACGGTGGACGAGTTCATCTGGACGCTCGAGGACACGGCCGCCTTCGTCGGTGGGCGCGTGTCCGCCGCGATTCGCCGCTACCTCGACGTCATGATGCCGCCGCTGGCCGCCGCGCTCATGAAATTCACGCTGGACTTCGAGTACTCCTGGCACACGCCCGGCCACCAGGGTGGCACGGCCTTCCTCAAGTCGCCCGTGGGCCGCATCTTCTTCGACTACTTCGGCGAGAACGTCTTGCGATCCGACCTGTCGATCAGCGTGGGCAGCCTGGGCTCATTGCTGGATCATTCCGGCCCGATGGGCGCGCACGAGCGTTATTGCGCGCGCGTGTTCGGCGCGCACCGCAGCTACTCGGTGACCAACGGCACCTCGATGTCGAACCGCGTGATCTTCATGGCCGCGGTGGCGCGCGACCAGATCGCGCTCTGCGACCGCAACTGCCACAAGTCCATCGAGCACAGCCTGGTCATGACCGGCGGCATCCCGCAGTACCTGGTGCCGCTGCGCAATCGCTACGGCATCATCGGGCCGATCCCGCCGGAGCGGCTCTCCAAGGCCGCGATCGCCAATGGCATCAAGAACAATCCGCTGGTGACCCGGGGCGTGAGCACGCGCGCGGTGCATTCCATCGTCACCAATTCCACCTACGACGGACTGATCTACGACGCGCGGCGCGTGCAGGAACTGCTGGATCCCAGCGTCGACCGCATTCACTTCGACGAGGCCTGGTACGCCTACGCGCGTTTCAACCCGATCTACAAGGGTCGCCACGCCATGCACGGCGACCCCAAGGACCACAAGGGCCCTACGATCTTCGCCACCCATTCGACGCACAAACTACTCGCCGCGCTGTCGCAGGCCTCGCTGCTGCACATCCGCGACGGCCGCAGCCCCATCCCGCACTCGCGCTTCAACGAGTCGTACATGCTGCATGCGTCGACCTCGCCGTTCTATCCCATCATCGTGTCCAACGACATCACCGCCGCGATGATGGACGGGCCCGGCGGCCCCGCGCTCACCGGCGAATCCATCGCCGAGGCCGTCGCATTCCGCCAGACCATGGGACGCGTGCATCGCCAGTTCGCCGCGAAGAAGCAGTGGTTCTTCAAGACCTGGAACCCGGACTTCATCAAGGGCAAGGGGGGCAAGAAGGTCCGATTCGAAGAGGCCTCGCCCGACCAGCTTGCCACCGACCAGAATTGCTGGGTGTTGCATCCGAAGGAGAGCTGGCACGGCTTCGGCGACCTGGAAGACGGCTACTGCATGCTCGACCCGATCAAGGTGTCGATCGTCACACCCGGAATCGCCGACAAGGGCGGCCTCGAGAAGACCGGCATTCCCGCGACGCTGGTCACCGCCTACCTGCACTACCGCGGCGTCGAGGTGGAGAAGACCACGGACTTCACAGTGCTGGTGCTGTTCTCCATCGGCATCACCAAGGGCAAGTGGGGCACGCTGCTGAACGCGTTGCTCGACTTCAAGAAGGACTACGACAACAACGCGCCGCTGGAGCAGGTATTGCCGGGCCTCGTCGCCGACCATGGGGCCACCTACGGCGGCATGGGCTTGCGCGATCTCGCCGACCAGATGTTCGAGCAGCTCAAGACCTCGAAGCAGACCCAGTGCATGGCCGAGGCCTTCTCCACGCTGCCCGAACCGAAGCTCTCGCCCAACAACGCCTACCAGTACCTGGTGCGCGACGAGATCGAGCACGTGCCGCTGGAGGAACTCGCCAACCGCGTGCTGGCCACCAGCGTGGTGCCCTATCCACCCGGCATCCCGATGCTGATGCCCGGCGAGGACACGGGACCGGACGATGGCCCGTACCTCGGGTATCTGCGCGCGCTGCAGAACTGGGACAAGCGCTTCCCGGGCTTCGGCCATGACACGCATGGCGTGGAGAACCGGGATGGCACCCACTTCATCCAGTGCCTGAAGAGAGGCTGGGAGAAGGCGTGAGCGCCGCCGGGAGGAAGATGTCGCTGATGCAGGCCACGATGCTCGTGGCCGGCAACATGATCGGCACAGGCATCTTCCTCCTCCCGGTCAACCTCGCGCAGGTTGGCAGCATCTCCATCTACGGCTGGCTGATCGCGACCGCGGGGGCGGCCGCGCTCGGCCTGGTGTTCGCGCGGCTGGGGCAGATCAACCCGCAGCAGGGCGGGCCCTATGCCTACGCGCGCGATTTCCTGGGGCCGTTCGCCGGCTTCCAGACCAACTACATCTACTGGTTTGGCAACTGGGTGGGCAACATCGCGATTGCCGTGGCCGCGGTGGGTTATCTCGCCGAACTGATCCCGCACATCGACGGGCCACCGGCCAGCACCATCGTGACGGCGCTGGTCATCTGGCTGCTGACCTGGGTCAACATTCGCGGACCCCGCCTC
>Ga0315910_10001761_pt1 | contig 19603 bp, 13 predicted proteins | sample EdamamesoilMG_FD_204470 | JGI IMG/M metagenome (GOLD analysis project Ga0315910, IMG submission 204470) | Garden soil microbial communities collected in Santa Monica, California, United States - Edamame soil | ecosystem: Environmental > Terrestrial > Soil > Garden | place: USA: California...
GTTCTGTCCGCCTGCGAAATCACTTCGGCGGGCCTGGAACTTGGCGGCGTACACCATCTCGTCGTCGAATGGCGCGGCACCGATGCGCAGGGTGGTGAGATGTCCACAAGACTTCCTGATGGCCGTCTATATTGTGGAATCTACGCGTCGAGTCAGTCGCAGGGCGAGATCGTCGCCAATCTCTTCGCCGAAGATGGAAGGCGATTGCGCTGTCGATTCCACCTGGAGCAACCGCTGACCGGCATGAACGGTGGCGGCTCGGGTTATTGCGAGACGAACAGCGCGGAACTCGTCCCTGCGAGACTACAGCCTCTTTAAGTCGGCAGCCCCCGCAGCAGTATCGTCCTTACGCGATGTGCGGGACGAACAGGTTGGCTGGCGCCTCGGCGAGTTCCGCCAGCGACCGGACTTTCATCTTCCGGATGACGTGGCCGCGATGAACCTTCGTGGTCTTCTCCGCCATGCCGAGTCGCGCTGCGATCTCCTTGTTCATGCAGCCCGTGACGACCAGGCGGCTTCGTCAGGTATGTCACCGCGCCTGCGCGCATCGCCTGTACGCTGGCCCGGACATCGGGATTCCCGGTGAGGAACACGATCGGCAGACTGCATCCCATGTCGTGCAGCGTTGCCTGGAGTTGCAGTCCGTCGGTTCCCGGCATCATCACGTCCGTCAGGATGCATCCGGCGTGACCGTGCGTGATCCTGTCACGGAATTCGACGTCTCGGCATTGGCGTGTCGGGCTCGTGTCGCCGATGCCTTCGCACGACGATCGCGCAGTTCACTTGCGTCGCGCCGCGAGCCTGATCAGCCGGCCATCCGCATTATCGGTCAGCACCCACAGCGCGCCGTCCGGTCCCTGGCCAACCCAACGCATCATCTGGTGCTGGTCGAGCAACAGCCGCTCTTCACCGACCACGCGCTGGCCCTCGAGCACCAGCCGCACGAGGTGCTGGCTCATGTGCCCGGCGACGAACAGGTTGCCCTGCCATTCGGGCACGAGTTTGCCCGTGTAGAACGCCATGCTCGTCGGGCCGATCGCCGGATCCCAGAAATACTTCGGCTGCTCCATGTCGGGCGCCTGCGTGAGACCGCCATTGATGGGACTGCGGTCGTTCTCGGCTCCGTACGCCATCAATGGCCAGCCGTAGTTGCGGCCGGGAAGGATGACGTTGAGCTCATCGCCGCCAGCCTGCCCATGCTCGATCGACCAGAGATCGTGCGTCACGGGGTGATACGCGAGTCCCTGTGAATTGCGATGACCATACGTCCAGATGTCGGGCAGCGCGCCCGCGGTCTTCTCGAACGGATTGCCCGGCGCCGCGCTGCCGTCGGTGTTCAGGCGAAGTAGTTTGCCCAGGCGCGAGCCGAGATCCTGGGCCTGAACACGCAGCACGGGATCCATGCGCTCGCCCGATGTCATGAACAACTTGCCCTGCTCGTCGAACAGCAGCCGGCAGCCGAAATGCGACACGCTGGGATGTGTGGGCTCGATGCGCAGCAGAACGCGCACGTCTTGGAGCGCTGTCTCGTCCGCGCTCAACTTCGCGCCGCCGAGCGTGAGTCCCTGGCCACCCTGGCGCGGCTCGGCATACGCGAAATAGACCTGGCGATTCTCCGCGAAGTGCGGATCGATCACGAGATCGAGCAGGCCGCCGTCACTCCTGTAGAGCACCGCCGGAACGTTCGCGATGGGCGAGCCCACTTCGCCCTTCGTGGTGAGGATGCGCATCTTCCCGGGCTTCTCGGTGATCAGCATGTGTCCGTTCGGCAGGAACGCCAACGCCCACGGGTGATCGAGACCCTGTGCAATCACCGTCACATCCAGCGGAGTGCGCGTGATGATCGCCGGTGCGCGAGTCTGCCCGGCGAATGCAGGTTTCTGCCCCTTGCCGACGGGGTCCCGCGTCTCGAGCGGTTTTCCGGGTATGGGCCTGGCATCGGGTGGGCGGCCACCGAGGATGAACCTGCCTCCGCCCGGCATGCGCCCCGCGCCCGGCCTCACGGGCATTCCCGGCGCGAAATATTTCGCCAGATAAGCCGCGATACGTGGCGCTTCCGCGTCGCTAACTACTGCGCCGCGCCCGCGCATCGCATCGACGACGCCGCGCCACTCGGGCTCGGTCCGCTGCTGCCCCAGCACCGGCATGATGGGATGGCAGAGATTGCAACTGCGCAGCAGTTCCGCGCGGCCCTCGCCGAGCGGCAGCTGGGCCTCGGTCGGCATCGGGAAGGAAGACTGGCCGTATGCTCGACCCGTGACAATTGAAAAGAGGAGGACGAGGATCAGCAGCAGCAAGGAAACAAGAGGCGAGCGCATGGACAGAAGGGAGTCCCTGTTACCTGGAGAGGATGCCAATGGTGCCACGGACTCGGGTGGCCATCGAGTTGATGCGGCTTTAGTACAAGCCGGAGCGAGCCCTCATTACTTTGTTCAATGTCCGTGCCCCTGTTCACGCGCTACAGTGCCGCTCAACCTGCTTCAACACCTCGGTCACCCGGCTTTTTCATGACGCGCCAACTCCTGCTCTCCCTGTGCCTGCGTTTTTCGCTCGCAATTCTCGCTGTTGCGCTCAGCACCTCGCTCCGCGCCCAGTCGTTTTATCCGACGCGCCCCGACGATGCGCGCGCGGTCGAGCTCACGAAGGAAACCTTCGAGGCGCACGCCGACGGCGAGGGTGACGACGCAGATGCGTTGCAAAAGGCGATCGACCGCGCCGTCGAAACCCGTTCAGGTCTCGTGCTGATTCCGGAGGGCCGCTATCGGCTCGGCAAAACCGTCTACGTCTGGCAGGGCGTCCGTCTCCTCGGCTACGGCGCCAGGCGTCCGGTTTTCGTGCTCGGACGAAACACGCCCGGGTTCCAGGAGGGCAGCGGCCGCTACATGCTTCACTTCGCCGACAATCGCCCCCAGCCCGGCGGCCCGATCGTCGACGCGAGCGAGTTCACGTTCTACAGCGGCGCGAGCAACATCGATTTCGAGCTGCAGGACGGAAACCCGGCCGCGATCGCGATTCGCTTCCACGTCGCGCAACACAGCGCGCTCACTCACATGAATTTCAATGTGGGCTCTGCCCGGGCGGCGCTCGAAGACATCGGAAACCAGGCGTGGGACATCCACGTGCGCGGCGGTACGTACGGCATCATCACGAAACGCACTGCCCCGGTCTGGCAGTTCCTGCTGATGGACTCGACGTTCGACGGCCAGCGATCCGCGGCCATCCACACGATGGAGGCGGGATTCACGCTGGTGCGCGTGCGGATTTCCAACACACCGGTCGCACTGCAAATCGCGCCGGGTGAAGTCGAGCAGCTCTACGCGCGCGATCTCCAGCTCCAGAACATCAGTGATGCCGCCTTCGTGGCGGGCAACTGGCGCAATAGCCACTCGGCCGTCACGTTCGCCAATATCGCGTGCAGCAACGTGCCGCGCTTCTTCGGCGGCGAACAACCGATAACGGCGCCCGGCCAACACTACGTTGTCGAAAACTTTTCACTCGGTCTCGATATCGGCGCCGACGGCCGCGAGCTGGGCATCGCGTTACATCATCGCGAGCGCGCGCTCCGGCGGCCCGCGCCTGCCGTCGCGAATGACGTGCCTGCACTGCCACCGATGGAAACGTGGGTCAACGTTCGATCGATGGGTGTAAAGGGCGAGCCCACCGTCGACGACACCGCGGCCCTCCAGGCCGCGATCGATCACCATCGGGTGCTGTTTTTCCCGGCTGGCATATACCGCGTCAGCGCATCGCTCACCTTGAAGCCCGACACCGTGCTCATCGGTCTCAATCCCGGCACAACCCACATCGCGCTGATCGATGGTTCCGCGCCGTTCGCTGGGGAAGGCGAACCCGTCGGCATCGTCGTCGCCCCGAAGGGCGGCAGGAATATCGTCAGCGCGCTCAGCGTCTCGACCGGCGCACGCAATCCGCGGGCCGCGGGAGTGATGTGGCTCGCGGGAGAAAACTCGCTGCTCGATGACGTATCGTTTCCGGGGCCTCGGGGAAACGACGCGCTGGGTGAATCGCACGCGGCCGATCTCATCGTTCGCGATGGCGGAGGCGGCATCTTCCGCGGAAATTGGCCGCACGACACCAGCCGCAAAGTCGGCTTGCGCGTGCAAAACACTTCCACACGCGGCCGGATCTACCAGATGTCCGTAGAGCATCACGCGCACCTCGAGACGCAGTTCAGGAACGTGCGCAACTGGGAGATCTATGCGTTTCAGACCGAGGAGGAGAATCCCGCGGGTGCCGATGCCTACGCACTCGATATCGAAGACTCCCGGGGACTGCTTTTTGCGAATACGTACATGTATCGCGTTTCGCGGAACGTGCACCCGAAGACGCATGCGATCCTCGTGCGCCGCTCGGACGACATCCGCTTCGAAGGCGTGAAAGTGTTCAGCCAGACCCGCCTCGCGTTCGACAACGCGGTGCTGGAAGAGGGGAGCGGCGTTTCCGTGCGGCCGCAGTTTTTCACGCGCTTTACGGTGAAGAAAGGCATGAAGGCGCCGGCGGCCCTGCCGCCTCCCGTGTTTGCCAAGAATGCCAGGATCGAGAAACTGGTGACCGGCTTCAGCAACGTCTCGGGTTTCGCGACGAGCGACGCCGGTGAGCTGTTCTTCACCGATGCCGCCAACAAGAAGATCTTCCACTGGAATGCCGCCGCCAGACAGGCCGAACTACTTGCGGATATTCCCGGCCAGCCGCAGGTGCTCGGCTTCGTGGCGCCCTCGCACCTGCTCGCAATCGCGAACGAGAAGGCCGTCTATCATCTCGATCTCGGCGCGCCGGGCAAGCCGCAGGTTATCCAGGAAGTGACCGAGCTGCTGCCCGACACGAAGCTCCTGTTGCCCGTCGGCTTGCACAACCAGTTGTTCCAGCTGAGAGATCTGCTGGAGCATCGTGGCTACAACTACCGCCGCCGGAGCAACACCGCCATCATCAACGTGGTGAACGATGAGCCGCGCGGCTACTTCTACGCGCCGGGTACGAAGACCGCGATCATGGCGGGAGGCACGTGGCGGCCCAACCTTCAGGCATCGAATCTCGCCGCCTTTGCACCCGGCGACTCGCACTACGTCACGAGCGAAGACGATGGCCGCACCTGGTTAGCCCGGCTCGATAACTACCGTTCGATCTCGACTACGCCCTTCGTTGAACGCGGCGGCACATCCGTGGCAACCGACAGCGCGGGGAACGTCTACATCGCCAGCGGCCAGGTGTGGGTCTACGACCGCGATGGCAAGCAGCTGGGCGTGCTCGAAGTCCCCGAGCGCCCCGGTGCACTCGCCTTTGGCGGCGCCGACGGACGCACGCTCTTCATCGGCGCCCGCTCGTCGTTGTATTCGATCCGTATCGAACCAACTGGACCTAACTAGGGACAGTAGAAACGGGTATCGGTGCGCGCCACCGCCAGAGGCGGAAGTCGCAACTCGAACGTCGTCATTGCGAGCGTAGAGCCGAACCAGCAGATTGCTCCTGACTACCGCGCGGCCGCACGCTTCGACGAAGGAACTCATCGTGAAGAAACCACTGCCTCCGTTGACACTTCATATCGGCGCGCTGTTTGTCGCCGGCTCGCCAATCGGTGTCGGCCAGACGTCACCTGTCCCCGCCTCGATGAAACACTCGACTGAGATTCCAGATAGCAATCCCGACGATCGATTCTTTGCATCGCATCCACGACGCCGTGCCACTCGGGCTCCGTTCGCTGCTGCCCCAGCATCTCCATGACGGGATGGCAAAGATTGCAACTGCGCAGCAGCTCCGCGCGGCCCTCGCCGGGCGGCAGTTGCGCGTCGGTCGGCGTCGGAAAGGGAGACTGGCCGTGGGCTCGGCCAGCGGCAAGCGAGAAGAAGAGAACGGCGATCAGAACACAGGCGAGCGCATTGTCTGAAAAATGGCCGTGTACCGGGGAGAGGCGCGAATGTTGCCACGGACTTGGACATCCATCGAGGTGATACGGCTTTTGTTCAAGGGCTGCTCGCTGTGACAGCCGAGCAGGGCTCCAGGCTCACCAACAATTCCGGAATTTTTTCACACTCGTCGCGACAAGTTCATCGACGGCGGTAGAGCGGGCCAGGGCGGTTGACTACTCTCGCCCAAGATCCGCGGGTTGCCTCGCGGTCTGCGCCACGGACAAGGAATCTTCACTTCACGGTCGATGGAGACGTCATCCCCGGGTGACTTCACCATGCCACGCAAGGACCGCGTTTTGGCTCACGTCCCTTCTAGCTACTCAATCTTCAGGGATACCCACAATGGCTACGTCTCAGGGGGCGCTTGCGCCCGCATCGAACACTATTCGCGGAAAGGTCACGCTCAAGGAATCGGGGGCGGGCATCCCGGATCTCCTCGTGGTCATCTACGACCTGGATCCGGGCACCAAACCTGAAGAAGGCTCTGAAACGCGCGATCCCGTCATCACGCGCTCAGCGAATGCTCCGCCGTCGTTTCTGCAGGGGGATCGACTCGGCTCGGTAATCACTGCGCAAGATGGGACGTGGTCGCTGAGCTACGAAGATCCAGAATTCCGGATAGCCAATCCGACGGAGAAACGGCCCGATCTGCAGTTGATGGTCCTCGCACCTGAGGATGCCGACACGGCTGGCCCTCCTGTCGTGCTCTTCGACAGCAAGGTCCTGCGCGCGAATGCGGGACGCACAGAGGGCTACCTGATTCGCATCACGTCCAAGCAGTTGCTGGAAGCGGATGTGCCGGTTCCTGACGTTGACCGGTCGGAGTCTGCCGCGGCAAAGCAGATCGTGAAGCATCGCGCGAACAAAGTGGCTCAGAAGGCGCTGCGCGAGGGCATGCGCGCGGTGAACCAGGAGTTCGAAGCGGAGGAAGCGCCGGCGGCGACCGCGCTCAAGACTTCCTTCAAGAAGGCGATCCTGCCGAATCGCGAACTTCTCGTCGGCATGAAGAATTTCGTGAAGGAAGCGGACACGATCGAAACGGTGCAGAGGAGCGTCTTTCGCGACGGAGCCGATACGATTGACGAACGTATTGACACCCAGGATCCGTCCAATCCGCAGCCGGGGCGCGGCATCAAGATCAATGTAATGCTGACTGAGGACGAAAAGAGCGAATTGCAGTCGTACAAATTTTCGGTCGATGGCAAAGACTTCTACTCCATCCCCGAGCAGAAGATTCAGGAAATATTGTTCAAGCGTGAACGGGACGACGGCATCAGCACGGTGCTCTTCTCCAACAATCCTATTAGCAAATTCTGCCTGCAGAAATCCGCCGACGAAAAGTGTGCGCTCATCCATACCGGGCGCATGACGGACCACGAGCATGAGCACGAAGGTCCGGACGCCGATCCGCACGAGAATGAGGATGAGAGCGAAGATGAGGAGTCAACTCCGGCGACGTCTGGCGGGATGACCGAGCTCGACATACCTCACTACCTGGAACGCCTGCTCGGAGGGAAAAACTCGGAGCCGTTCCCGGGGACGACGCACTACCAGCAGCCTCAACGGCCAACCGACAAAACGGTGCAGGAGAACGTCGACACCTTCGCGCTGCAGAAGGGACCGGCGGATACTACGGCGTTCTACGATTTCCACTCGCTGCAGATCGCCTTCGACTACGTCTGGCATCAACTGCTTGATGAGACGCTGGTCAACCTGGGGGAGCGAATCAACACCGACCAGGAGACGACCGGTCGCAAAGGCATCCTGCGGTCGATCCTGGAACAGACGGCGCTCGCTCCAAAGGGAGGCACGCAACTCGTCCTCGCAGCGTCGTTCGAAGCCTTGCGCAACTCCGCCACCGAAGTTCCCGCGGAAATTGCCGCCGCCTTTGATATTTCCTTCCTTGAATACGACAGTTTGAGCGGCGACAGCAAAGAGAAACTGCTGAACCTCGCGAAGGCAATCAATAAGCATGAATGGGAGGCATTGAATCCGCCCGCGACGCCTGCCTCGCAATCCTGGTTGGGCCTCGATGCTTTCCTCAGCAAATCGCCCGCCGTGGATCCGGCGACCCGCGCCAACGTGCTGCGTGATCAGGGCGAGCGGATCATCGATAACACTCGGGTGAACAAGCCTTTCAGTACGAACCAGATGCTCAAGGAGTTGCAGGAGCGGCTGCAGTCCAAGTACGAGTTCACGGTATTCGCGGCCGACCGCAACTATCACAGCATCAACTTCGGCCTGATGAACACCTTCCGGCAGAAGTGGGAGCCGATCTCGTATCAGGCAGGCAAGCTGGTCAAGACGATGGCGTTGTCGCCGAAGGAAGAGCGGAAGTACTCGGTCAAGACGACGACGACCGAGAAGGTCACGCGCAAGCAGGCGAAGAAAAACAATGATTCGCTGCACCAGGAGATCAATACGACCTCGCGGGCCGAGTCGGAGATCATCGCGAAGGCGCAGGACAAATCGAACTTCAACATGAGCGTGAAGCTCGACTACTCGCACTTCAGTTCCCAAGTGGCTTTCGGCAAGGAAGCGACCAAGGAATCGTCGCAGGCGAAGAAGGACTTCCGTGAAGCGGTAATCAAGGCCGCGCAGGAGTTCAAGGAAGAGCGTTCAATCGAGGTTGCGACGGAGGAATCCAGCAGTTCCGAGTACACCGAATCCGGGACGATCGTGAATCCGAACGACGAACTCTCGGTCACGTATCTGTTCTACGAGCTGCAGCGCCGGTATCGCATTTCCGAGCAGCTCTACCGGGTGCTGCCGGTGGTGCTGGTCGCGCAGGAGGTACCAGCGCCGGACCAGATTTCGGAAGCCTGGATCGTTGCCCATGACTGGATCCTGAACCGTGCATTGCTCGACGATAGTTTCAGGCCTGCGCTTCAGGCACTCGCGCAGCGCAAGGTGGGAGACGATTTCGCTATCCGCGAGCTGCGAAAGAACCTGCGGCAGCAACGCACGCTGGTAAACAACCTGCAGGTCGAGTTCGCGCGCCTGCAGCGCCAGGTCGACAACAAATACCAGTACCTGCAGCGCAGGACCGGTGACCGCATCGACGAAGAGCACGACAAGCGCTTTTACAAGTGGTGGTGGTGGTGGGGTCGCGACAACAAGCCTGGCGAGCCGCCGGATCCGGAGATGGCCAAGGCAATGGAGCAGGCGGCCGCGGACGATCACAAACATGCCGTCGAACAGGCGGAGAAGCTCTCGCTATCCGTTCAGCGCGAAGTGAACACGCTGCACCAGCTCACGACCGACTACAACGCAGCAATGCGCGAGCACCTTGACCAGATCACGGAGCTGCGCCGGCTGATCACGCACATCAAGGAGAACATCCTCTACTACATGCAGGCGATCTGGAGCATGGAGCCACCCGATCAGCGATTCATGCGCCTATACAAGGTGCAGGTGCCGCAATTCGAGGCGGACCGTACGTGCGTCATCTCGGACAGCCCTGCGGACGATCTCTTTGCGCAATTCAGAACGGACGGTAAGGTCAAGCACACCGGTTGGATCGGCGGAAAGCTGAAGCGCAATCCCGACGGATCACCGGAAGTCTCGTACAAACAACTGATCGAAGTGGCGGATCTCGACACACTGCTCGGCTTCAAGGGCAACTACATGATCTTCCCGTTGAAGCAACACAACGCGCTGACCGAGCTCATGGCGGCGCCTTACATCGACGAAGCATTCGGCGCCATGGATCCGGATGAATTAAGCAACGTAAGCCTGGAGGAGTTCTCCAAATACATCTGTTGTCTGCACGATGAGAAACCCGACGAGTACGAGCGGCTCAAAGGTGTCCTCATTCCGTGGCTGGACAAGCTGCTGGCCGATCCGCTGCGCAACGGCGATGAGGTAATCGTCCCGACCGGGTCGCTGTTCCTCGAAATGCTGCCTTCCGACAAGTCGCTGCTCGAGGACTTCAAGCTCAGGCATCGCGAATGGGACGTGTACAAGGTGCAAGCCGAAGTTCGGAAGATGGAGATGGAAAACATCCGATATGCGGCGCGATTGCTGAACAAGGAGCGCGGAGACCCAGATGTAGACAAGAAGATCGTTGTCCGCGGCAACGGCGTGGGCACCGATCTCGACGTCGACAATCCGTAGCGGCGAGTTCCACGAGCGAGAAGGCGCGTGACGAGCCCCCGCGAAGCGACGCAGGGTATTGCCAACCGTGGGCTGCAGCCGGCGCCTGCGGTCGTCCTCAATCCGTTCCCGGAAGAGGACTATCTACAGGTGCTGGAGGGTTTTATCCGGCAGGTGCTAGGGCTGCGCAATACGACCATCCAGCAGAAGGCGCGCGCGCATTTCAACGCGCGTATAGCCAACCGCAGCCTTTCCGTCGTCCCCGGCAGCCATGAATGGAGTGGGCTGACCGAGCGTCTGCTCTTCCTGCGCTACTACGTCGAGGCATTGCACGAGGCGTTTGGCCCGGGGGCCACCGACAAACAATTGCTCGATGTCGTGATGCAGGAGGAAATCCGCTACGAGCAGGATCGCAACGTGCACTATTCCGCGTACCAGGAGATGACGGCCAGGGTCTATGGCCCAAGGCTTCGCGCGCCAGATCCGCTGCCCAAGGTGCCGGATCCACCGATGGATGAAGAGACGCGGGCGATCATCGAGAAAAACGGCGTCAACCAGAAGCTGCAGGCGTTCATCCAATCACTGAACCAGCCGTCGGAGGAAAAAAATAAAGCCTACGCCACGCTGGTTCTCGCCTACATCGACACGTTGACGGACTTGTCGATTCCCGTCTTCCTCGAGTACGAAGACCAGGCCGATCGGGCGCGCCGCCACAGCTGGCTCGAGTGGCTGCAGGCCAATGACTTTCCGCATCAATACGATCACCTGTTTCCGGTCTTGCACAAGCTGTTGAACCAGGCGCGTGCGTTCGTGAAGAACAAGCAGTTCGACGATGGATTGCGCCAGCTGGAAACGGCACAGAGCCTGTTCGACTACCTCGCGACCCTGCTGCACTCCTACTACACGGCAAAAGTCCGGAAAGGGAGCAGGGTGATCATCGTCCTGATGGTGTTGAAGTCGCTGTCGCGCATGGTTCTAAGCATCGTCGTGTTCCGCAACGTCAAAGGGCTGGTCGCGCAATTCGGCGCGTTGATTGCCGTGAACCTCGCCTATCAGAAGCTGGACCAGGCGATTGGAGTTCGCGCGCGCGGATTGAGCGGCACCGAGGCGACCAAGGACGCAGCGTTCGAGCTTCTTATGCTCAAGATTACCGGCAAGATCAGTGAGCTTCTGGCGATACGATTCAACATCGACCCGCGCAGCATTTCGGGTCACACCCTGAACATCCTGACCGGCGCCGTCGTCTCGAGCCTTCAGGAAGAACTCATGAAGTTGGGAAACGGGGTGAGTTTTGTCGGCTTCCTGAAGAACCTGCGCGAGCAGCTGACGGATCCGAAGTTCTGGTTCGAGAACATAGTGATGGCCGTGCTTGCGAAGAATTACACGACCAAAGGTACGGTGTCCCTTCCGACCGAGAGGATTGCTAGAGCAGGCCAGGGGCTCACGCGTTTTGGTCAGAAGTATGTCGCGCCCCTGGCTTTTGTCGGCGCCCTGACTGCAGCACCGAAAGCCAGCGCCGATACGGGGATGAACAAGCCGACAGCGGCGGACGTGGCGAAGCCGGATGGAGCAGCGACCTCCACGGGCGCTCCGTCCAACTTGCCGGCAGCGAAGGCGACTACGTCAGCCAAAGCGACTTCGGATTCGAAAATTCAGGCCGAGAAGACGAGCGCAATGCAAAAGGCTTCCGCCCTCGACGGCAAACCCACTCAGGAGCAGCGCGGACTGGAGCCCTCCAGGATGTCTCCCGCACAAGCACCTTCACGACACGGCGGTAATCCGCCTGGGCCACTGGATGCCGTAGTGCTGGGCCTCGCCGCGGTGGTCGCCAGCAAGAAGTCCAAACACAAGCAGGTGCTCACGCTTTTCAAGGATGCCCGCAAGCTGCTCGACAAGCTCCAGGACCAGGTCGTGCGCCAGGAATGCGAACAGCGTCTCGACGACCTGCGCAAGGCTTACGACAAGAACGGTGACGCCGACGACACGAAGAACAAGATTCAGGCGGTGCGCAACCGGATCAACGAAAAATACGCGGAGGAGCGGATCGACTTCCTCTTCATGACGAATTTGCCGGCGTATGGCATCAAGAAGGTTCTGCGCCGGCGCACCATTCCCCGGCGCGGCACCGATGGCCCCGACATCATCGACATGGTCTTCGATGTCGTATTGACGAACGGGAAGGTCGGCCAAATCGTATTCGAAGCGAAATACGGCAGCTCGAAACTCGGCTGGGTGAACTTCAAGAACACCCAGGTGCGGCAGTTCTCCCCGGAATGGTTCGAGATGCGCATCGAAGAAATCCGCGCGGCCGGCCACACCGCACTGGCCGATGAGCTGGCGTCCAATTGGAAGAAAGGACTCATCATTCCCTTCCTGATGAAAATCTCGTCGGATGGGGCGCCGAAGGGATTCTTCGATTTCCGGATCGAGTGGAACAAGTACATCAGCAAGAAAAAGAACTAGCCGCGGACGGCCCAACGGTATTGCGTGGGATGTGTCCCTCACGGGGTCGAGGTAATGGCTGACGAGGCCAAAGCCGTACTCGGGCTCACCATCTGGGTTGATCCCTTGATCTTTCATCCCCCGCTTGGAGTTTATTCAATGACTGCGCTTTCGCACCGCGCCACGCAGATTGCAGACGTAATCCGCCGACGACATCCCGCTGGCATCTCGAAGTTGCTGGTGGTCGGCTGCGGCGATGGTCGTGAGGCACATGCACTCGCCAATGCGCTGGGCTGCGACGTCACGGGTATCGACCTGCGCAACGACTTCGATCCCAAAGCGGCCGCAGCAGTTCGATTGCAGAGCGTCGATGCCACCGCGCTGCCATTCGCTACGGATGAATTCGATTTCATCTATTCGTATCACGTGCTCGAACACATTCCCCGCTATCGGGACGCGTTATCCGAGATGAACCGCGTGCTGAAAAAGGGTGGGGGCCTGTGGATAGGAACGCCGAATCGCTCGCGCCTGGTCGGATACATCGGGAGCAACGTGAGCATGCGAAAGATGCTCGAGTGGAATGCCATCGATTGGAAAGCGCGGCTGCGAGGGCGATTCCGCAACGAGCTGGGAGCGCATGCCGGTTTCACGCTGGGTGAGCTCGGCGGAGAATTGCGGTCAGTATTCAGTCAGATCGACGATGCGACGCTCGATTACTACCTCGCGCAATACCCGAATCGTGCCCGGACCGTTCGTATGCTTCATGGCTCAGGGCTGGGGACGTTTGCCTTTCCCAGCATCTACTTCGTCGGCCAGAAGAACTGAGTTCAGCGCAGGCGAAGGCCTACACCTTTGCTGGCATTCGCCCGCTGTCGATATCACTGCTGTCCGACCGACTCCGCTCGTCCGACGCGATGTAGTCACCCCCCAACTTTGGTGGAACTCCATGCGTCACTTTTGCAATGCGGCCCGTCTCGCGACGGTCTCCGCGATGCTCGTCAATCTCGCTGGCTGCGGCGAGATCGGCTATCAAGTCAATCCAGGTGACGACATCATCGGAGGCACGCCGCCGCCGTCGGTGCCTTCGACACCCAATCCGCCGCCACCCGCCGTTCCCCCGCTGTCTACGAACGTCCAGGACCTCAGCGACGGACACGCGGTTGGACAACAACGCTGGTACAGCCCACAAACCGATGGCTCTCCGATCGGACGCTTCACCTGCGTCGTGAACCCACCGCAGGAACTCGCGTTTCGCGCGCACCTGTCGATCATCGTGAACAACGAGCCGCAGAAAGTCCCGTTGTACCTGGGCGCTTCGCCACGGCCTCCGACGCATTGTTTCTTCGCCATCCACACCCACGATTCATCCGGCCGCATTCACGTCACGCCCGCGGCGCCGGGAATCTTTACGTTGGGAGAGCTGTTCCAGATCTGGGGGCAGCCGTTATCCAACACGAATGTGGCGGGTTTCGCCGGCTTGCCGGTCGAGGTCTATGTCACCGACAACGGCACGACGGTCAAAGTCGAGGACACCGAGTGGGCAAGTATCGAACTGCGGCCCCATCGCGAGATCACGATAGGGCTGGGCACGCCCCTCACCGAGATTCCGAACTTCATCTGGTCGGATTGATTTCAGTTTTCGTTGGCGGAATTCCCGCGTGCGAGCTCATGCGCAAGCCGGAGCTCGCACGCCTTGAAGATGACGTACGCCGCCATGCTGAGGTAACCCGTGACGACAAGTTCGATGAATTGTCGTGCAGCGCCATCCATCAGCGCCTGCCACCCGTAGCCCGCAACGAACTCGAGGTTGGCGCTGAGCAACATGAAGATGTTGAACGTGCCAACGCCGAACACGAAGAAGGCGAGTCCCATCACGAGGAACGTGAGCCAGCGGCGCGATAACACCGTGCGTTGGAACCAGCGCTTCAGCATGTCGAACAGACCCGGCCAAGCGGGCAGATATTTCAGGGGCTGGTCGCCGCAGACCGGCTGAGGATCTACTCCCTTGCCTGCAGGATCTGCCCGCGTACTTCCGACATCGTGCGCTGAGTGCGCGTGATCTCCTTGACGTCATAGCCCGCGCTGGTGATCAGCCTGCGCAGTTCGTCATCGGCAATGTCCTCGCCGTCGCACGTGGAAACGACCACGAGCTTGTTCTCGAGGCTGACGACCACGTCGGCGGTGGCGGGATTCTTGCGCAGGCTTTTCTCGATGCCCTGGGCGCAGAAGCCGCACACCATGCCGTAGACCTTCATCTCGATGGTCGAGGCTCCGGCCGTGAGCGAGGTAGCGTGCAGAGCGGTGGCAACGAGGAAAGAAAAGGGCTTCATATCGTGAACTCCGAAGTTAGAACGTCAGCATGACTCGCGCTTGCGGCTTGCCATCGGTCGTGGCGCCAAACTCCATCCAGGTGTGCCTGCCGAAGAATCGCAGACAGGCGGTCTCTTCAAAGGTGAATCCGCAGGCCAAGTCGAACGGGGGAGGTCAGTGGAAGAGAAGTGGAACGCGCGCCGAGTCCGACGTGCAATCACGACAACCTACATGCTGCCCGAGCGCCGGGATTCAGCTCGGCGTTTCTGTTCTCCCTTCTTCCCGCGCAGCCTCGTAGACCTCCCGCGCTGCATCGAGATTCATCACGAAGATGCCGATGCCGACGACGAGGTCGGGCCACATGGACATCGTGAGCGCCGTGATGCCGCCGGCCGCGATGATCGCGACATTCGCCGCCACGTCGTTGCGCGCCGAAAGAAAGGCCGCCCGCGTCAGGCTGCCACCCGCATGTCGGAAACGCGCGAGGAGCAGGGCGCATGTCAGGTTGACTGCCAACGCGCCAAGGCCGGCGAGCGACAGCGGCACCGCCGCCGGCGGAACGGGCGCGCCAATCTTCTGCCACGCGGTCCACAAGGTGGCGATTCCCGGAGCTAACAACACGGCCGCCAACACCATGCCCAGGCGCGCGCGATGTTCGCGACGCCAGTTCAGCGCCAGCAGGACGAGCAGGTTGATCGCCGTGTCTTCGAGGAAATCGATGGAGTCGGCGAAAAGTGAGACCGACCCGATGGTGACCGCGACCGCGAACTCGACGCCGAAGTAGGCGAGGTTGAGCGCGGCCACCCAGGTGATGGCCCGTCGAAGACCGTCGGGAAGCTGGTGGGGGGTCTGTGCTGTCGACATATCGCACTCTTCTTATACACGCGAAGCCGAGGCTTGACGGCCTGGAAAAATTGTATCAGTGTACCCATACACTTGAACTGACCGGATTACAGCGAAACGCCCGTGGACATCAGCATCAACCTCAGCGACGGCGTACCGATCTACCGCCAGATCGTGAATCAGGTGAAGTACCTGGTGGCGTCGGGGCTGTTGCAGCCCGGTGAAGAGCTGCCGCCGATCCGGACGCTGGCACTGCAACTGAAGGTCACGCCCAACACCATCGTGAAAGCGTACGGCGAACTCGAGATCTCGGGCGTCATCCACAAGCGGCAGGGCTCCGGCACGTTCGTTTCGGACACGCGCCCGCAACTGGCAATCCGGGAACGGCGCCGAGTGATCGAGCAGCGCATCGATGCGCTGCTGGCCGAGGCGCACCAGCTGAATTTCACCGCGGAAGAGCTTCTCAAGATGGTCCGGGATCGCAAGACGGCGATGGACGAGACCACCGCGGAACCCATCGAAGCGAAGAAGAAGTAGTCAGGTCAAGGAGCGGGCAAATGGAACAGGTAACAGTCGACATCAACGGGCTTTCGCGAGCGTTCGGGAGCAAGACAGCTCTCCATGATGTGACCTTTCGAGCCACCGCAGGCAAGGTCCACGGTCTCGTGGGCGCCAACGGTGCGGGCAAGACCACGTTCATCAAGCATCTGCTGGGCCTGCTGCGCGCTACCGGTGGATCGGTCCGTGTGTTCGGTCTCGATCCGGTTCGCGACCCCGTGGGCGTGCTGAGCCGCGTGGGCTATCTATCCGAGGAACACGATCTGCCGGAGTGGATGCGCGTCGACGAGCTGATGAGTTACACGCAGGCGTATCACCCCAACTGGGATGCGAAGTACGCGCGCGAGCTGCTCGACACGTTTGCGCTCGATCCCGCCAAGAAGATCAAGGAACTGTCGAAAGGCATGCGTGCGCAGGCCGGACTGATCGCGGCGGTGGCGCATCGCCCCGAACTGCTGATACTCGATGAGCCGTCGTCCGGGCTCGACGCCATGGTCCGGCGCGACATCCTCGATGCCATCGTGCGTGCCGTGGCCGACGATGGGCGGACCGTCATTTTCTCCTCGCACCTGCTCGATGAAGTGGAGCGGATGTCGGATCACGTGACACTGCTGCAACAGGGTCGCGTGGCGGTGAGCGGTGAACTCGACGAGGTACGTCGCGGGTTTCAACGCAGCCGCATCCACTTCATCGAGCACTTCGACAAAGCGCCCGTTCTCGAGACGGCACTTGCGATGGAAGGCGGCGGGCGCGCCTGGAGCGTTCTCCACAGCGGCTCGATCGAACAGTTCCGCCGGTCGGTGCTAGCGCGCGGCGGCGAGATCGTCGAATCACGCGACGCCACGCTCGAGGAGATCTTCCTCGCGAGCGCAGGTCGCGACCGCCAGCAGAAAGAGGCGGCCTAGTCATGCGCTCGCCCAACCAGGCGGTTTTGTGGGAGATCTGGCGCGTGACGCGCGTCGAGATCGCGTGGCGGTTCGCGCTCTGCCTCGTGGGAGGCCTGATGGCGCTGGCTTCCTTCGCGGCGATTGCAGGGCCCGACGCTTCGGCTCGCGCGAGGGATCTCGGCGCGGTAGCGGCGCTGGTCGTCATCGTCATGCCGAACTGGCTTGGCTGGATCTTCCTGGGACGCCTCAACAAGGGGCGGGCCGGATATCCGATGCCGCTCCTTTACACCCGCCCCATCAGGACCGTCACGCTCATCGGGCTGCAGTTCGCGTACCTCACCGTCGTGCAGGTCGCGATTTACCTCGTGTGCGCGCTCGTGCTGAAGCTGGTGTCCGGCTATCCGTTCCCATTACTCTCGGTCTCCGCGTGGATAGCGACGTCCACCCTGTTGATGACGTCCATCTACTGGTTTACCCGCAGCCTGCTCGTGCAGCAGTTCGTGGGTGGGTTCATCAGCGGCGCCTGGCTGCTGTACGCCATCTTTCGTCTCACATCGTTCGGGGAAGGAAAGAACTTGCACGATTCTCCGTTGCTTTGGCCTTCCATCTTCCGGCTCACACCCGGGGAGTGGTTGGCGCTCGCCCTCATTTCTGCAGTCTCGTTCGGCATGACGGCCTACAGTGTCGCGCGCCAGCGGCGTGGCGATGCGCGCACGCCCTGGACTCCGGGCAGCGGGTGGCCCGACTGGATAGTCAACCTCTTCCGGCTTCCGTGCCCCACCTCGTCCCCGACTCGCGCGCAGATGTGGTTCGATCTCAAGTCGCGAGGTCTGCCGTTGCTGTCGCTCGCATTGATGCTCGCGGTCATCAATCCACTGTTGTTTGCCATCAGCAATCGCGTGGACGCCGCAAATCCTGACTGGGCCATTCCCCTCGGACCGATGGCCCTGATGCTTTCGATGATGTCGTTACTCGCCGTGATGGCGCTCGGCGGCCTCAATGCCTTCGGTGTTCGCTGGAGCCAGGGAGGAACCTACTTCGAGGCGCATCATCCCTACAGCACGGTGCGCCTGGCGAATCTCAAGGTGTTCGTGCGGTCCGCCTGCCTGGTTGCCGCGCTGCTCGTCGTCGGTGGCAGCATGTGGGCATTCCTGTCGGCCTATCCACTTCTCACGGGCGACAAGCTCTTCTGGAAGATGACGGGCATGGCGCACATCGTCTTCCTGCATGGCGCCGAGAATGCGTTCGGCGCGCTGTCCGGCTACCAGAAGATCTCGCTCGTCATCGTCGCGTTCGTGGGCATTTTCGTCTGGGTGGCCTCACTCGCCGTGATCCTGCCGCTGTGGGCCCGTTATCCCCGCCGCGGGAACATCGCGGCGTCGGCGCTGCTGATCGGGGGTCTTTCGCTCTCCGGGCTGGTCCTCGCGGAACGATTGGATCTCGTGCCGGGTTTCCTGGTTGACGCGGCCTTCACGACGACACGCTGGCTCCTCATCGCAGCCACGCTCTTCGTCACTATCTACCTTGCCTGGAACAGCCTCGCGGAGCGCCTGCTGACCGCTCGCTATGCCTTCGGCGTCCTCGCGGTGGCGGTCGTATTCGGAGCTGCATCGCTCACGGTCCTTCGGATCGGCGGGCTCCGGCTGGCGGACCTGCCGGCGACGAGCGCGCTCTCGCTGCTGACACTGCTGGTAGTGCCATTGATGTTGATGCTCCTGGTTCCCTGGTCGCTCAGCCGCTATCGCCACCTCTGAGCGGGCCTGCAACCAGCGATCTCGACCTCACGTCGCCCTGGCCACTGCGCCGGCCCTCAGCGTCGGGTCGCCGTACCTTTCTCGGCAGGCTTCTCATGGGTCTTCTCATGTCCCTTGCTGGCCGACGCCTTCTGGCTCTGCTCTTCATGCAGCGTGAGTAACGACTGCATGAGCTTGTCGTCGTCAGGGCTCGACATGACGCCCAGCACCTCGGCCTCATGACACCCGGGCGCGGTGATGTACGCGTGCCCCATGTCGGAGTCGATGTAGATGGCCTGGCCCTCGTCGAGAGTCACGGGGTCGTAGAACTGCGTGTGCACGACGATCTTGCCCTTGACCACGTAGATGAATTCTTCACCGGCATGGCTGACCAGCGCGCCGAATTCCTCGAGCGATGACGCACGAATCTTCGTGATGACGGGAACCATGCGTTTACGACGCAGTTCCGTGCACAGGTAGTAGTAGTCGTAGTTCGGCGTCTTCACGCGCACGGACTTGTCGATGCCACCCAGGCTGCGCCTGGCCGTGACCGCGGTCGATTTGTCGTGGCTCTCCTCCGCGAAAAGCTCCGACATGCGCAATCCCAGGCGCTGACTGAGCTGCTGCAGCTTGTCGAAGCTCAGGGTCAGTCTGTCGTGCTCGATCTTCGACAGGGTCGAGAAGGGAATTCCGCTCTTCGCGCTCATCTCCTTGAGTGTCCAGCCTTCTCGGTGACGCAAACCCCGGAGCAGGGCTCCCAGGGTCGGACCAGCACGTTTCTTTTCCACGGGCGCAGATTCTCCGAATCTTGAAT
>Ga0315910_10001762_pt1 | contig 19598 bp, 20 predicted proteins | sample EdamamesoilMG_FD_204470 | JGI IMG/M metagenome (GOLD analysis project Ga0315910, IMG submission 204470) | Garden soil microbial communities collected in Santa Monica, California, United States - Edamame soil | ecosystem: Environmental > Terrestrial > Soil > Garden | place: USA: California...
GCAGAACGTAGGCAACCTCGACAATCCGCAGTTGCAGCGCGTGCTGCTCATGGCCATCGATTCGGCCGAAGGCGACCTCGAGCAGGTGCGGCAGAACCTACATCAGTGGTTCGACGACAGCATGGATCGAGTTTCTGGCTGGTACAAGCGCTCGACGCAGTGGGTCCTGTTCGTCGTCGCCATGGTCGTCGTCGGGTCGCTCAACATCAACACCATCACCATCGCGCAGCACCTCTACAAGAACGACATGGCCCGCGCAGAGCTGGTCCTGATGGCCGAACGCGCGAGTCAGAGCGCACCGGCGCAGGACGCCGCCCTCGGCCAGCTGATGGACCTCGAGCTCCCGCTGGGCTGGGATCGCGGGTACGGAGCGCCGCGACTCAAGCACTGGCACGATCGCGACGGGCAGTTCGAGCTCTGGAACGACGTCTTCGGCACGGTGCTGGGCCTCTTCATCACCGTCTTCGCCGCCATGCTCGGCGCGCCGTTCTGGTTCGACCTGCTCGGGCGCGTCACGGCCATTCGCTCGACCTTCAAGCCGAAGGCACCCAGCAGCGATCCCCCGGCGCAGGCCTCGGCCAAAAATGCCCTGAACGCCGGTGCCCGCGCGCAGGCGGGCCAAGGCTTGCCCAGTCCATCCGGCGGCGCCGAACCACCACCCGACGACGGCGACGCCTGCGATCATCCGATCGACAGCGAAACCGCCGACGAAGATCTGCCGCCTGCGCGCGGAGGAGTGATGCCGTCGTGAGCTTTGCACTGCTTTGGTTGCCGCGCGTGCTCGAGCAAGCTGGGCTCAAGGTCGCAGAAGTCCCGGGCTGGGAGAACCGGGGCCTCGGCGACATGGGTCCGGTGCTGGGCATCCTGTGTCATCACACGGCGGGTCCGAAGAAGGGCAACATGCCGTCACTCGGCGTGATCCGGGATGGACGCCCCGATCTGAAAGGCCCGCTCTCGCAGCTCGGGCTCGGGCGCGATGGCACTTACTACGTGATTGCGGCAGGCCGCGCTCAGCACGCCGGCGCCGGCAACTGGCTCGGGGTGCGTGACGGAAACCGGCACATGATCGGCATCGAGGCGGAGAATACGGGCCTCGCCAGCGATCCTTGGCCAGAGGTGCAAATCGACGCCTACCAGCGCGGGGTCGCAGCCGTGCTCGGCCACCTGGGCCTGAGCAGCGAGCGCTGCGCCGGCCACAAGGAGTACGCAGAGCCGCGTGGGCGCAAGGTCGACCCGACCTTCGACATGAAGGCCTTCCGCTCGAAGGTGGCCGAGTCGATGAACGGGGGCGCACGACCGCCGCTGCTCATCCCCGCTTTGGAACCCAAGCCAGGCGCAGCGGGCGCCGCTCCCCGCCCCACCTTGCGCCGGGGCTCCCAAGGCTCAGCGGTCCAGCTGCTCTGTGCTGCCCTCGAGCTGCCCGAGACGAGCAGCTTCGACGCCACGCTCGAAGCGAAAGTCCGGGAGTTCCAGCGCGAGGCCGGCATCGTTCCCGACGGCATCGTGGGCCCCAAAAGCTGGAAAGCCCTCGATGCGCGTCGGGAGTGACCCACCCGTTCAGAGGTCCCAGGCGCAGCGCATGAAGCGCGCATCGCAGGATTCCCCGGCGACTGGCTGCGAGAAGCAGGTGTCGATGGCGCCGGGGTTACGGGCTGAAACCATCGCCCAGTAGCAGGTGCCTACCTCCAGCGTCGCGCAGTCGTCGAGCTTGTCGCTGCAGCCGATCTCTTCCAGATCCTCGTCGCACGGCGCCTCCTGGGTCAGGCAGGCAATGACGTCGGCCTCGTGCTGCTCGCTGCAGACGTCGTCCGTGAGCTCCTCGAGGCAAAAGAAAACGGGATGAACGTCATTGAAGTCGGGATTCGAGGGCGCTTCGCACACACGCTGGAGCGCTGGGTCCTCGGCGCTGGCCCCACCCTGACCGCCATTGCCCCCTTGGCCGCCCTGTCCGCAGGAAAAGTCGAGCGCGTACTCCTCCCCGTGCTCACCGAGCCAATGGTCGCAGTTGAAGAGGCCGATGGCGCCGCCCGTACCGGTCAGCTCCTCGTTGCAAACATAGCCCGAGCCCCCAGTGCTGCTGCCGCCAGTGCTAACGCCCCCGGTGCCAGTCCCTCCGGTCCCCGTGCCGCCACTGCCATCGTCCGGTCCGGGGTCCGAGCTGCAGCCGACGCCCGCCCACAGGCCGAGCGCGACCAAGCCCAGTGAAACCAAACTTCCCTTGCCGATGATTGCCGTGTTCATGTCTTTTTCCCCCGCGTCTCGCATGCAGCCGCCGCGCGGTAGCGACCTGCGTGATCCGTGCTTGTGTCAGGATGTGCCAGTTGCGACGTGCGCGTCGCGCCGCGCAACGGAGTTAAGGCCTCCGAAGCCTCCCTCGCCGCTCGTGCCGCCGCATCATGCGCAGTGAGAGCAACGAGCATGCCACCGTGCCGAGCGTGGCCTAGGCCCGGCGCACCCCCTAGGCCCGGCGCACCCCGGGGCCGGCCGCGCCCCTGAAAAAAGGACACCAGTGATTTCCGATAGTTGAGAAATTATCCTCCACGGCGTCGATTTCGATCCCCTGCCCTTCGTCGACCGGACGTAGGGCACTTCGCTAGCGCTGAGCGCCCTCGTCACCCCAATCAGGAGTCAGCCATGCGTTACATGATGATGCACAAGAACGATCCCAAGACCGAAGCCGGTCAAGCCCCGCCGCTCGAGCTCGTCCACCAGATGGGCGCCTTCATCGGCGAGTTCGTAGCAACTGGGCGCCTGCTCGACGGAGCAGGCTTGAGCGGCAGCAAGAATCGCACTCGCCTGGTCTTCCGCGGCGGAGAGGTCACCACCAAGAGTGGCCCCTACACCGGCGTGCGCGAGCTGCCTGCCGCGACCTTGCAGCTCAAGGTGCAGAACCTCGAGCAGGCACTCGGCTGGGCGGAGCGCTACGGCAAGATCCTCGGTGACTGCGAGCTCGAGGTCGGCAAGGTCAATGAGCCCTGGGACATCGGTGTGATGCCGAGGCCGGAGAACCCACCCCTGCAGGTGCTCCTGATCGAGAAGGCGGACGAGGCAACGGAAGGCGCAGGCAGGAGCTCCCAGCAGAAGGCCGCGCTCTCCCGCCTGCGCACGGAAATGACGAAGGCGGGTGTTTTGGTGCGGAATCATCGCCTGGGACCCAGCGCGGAGGGCAAGCGCCTGACCTTCAACAAGGGCCACTTGAGCGTCGTCGACGGGCCCTTCGCCGAGTCCAAGGAGCTGCTCGGTGGCTTCGCAGTGCTCGATCTGTCGGGCATGGACGAGGTCCTGGACGTGGCCAAGCGCTACGCGACCATCCTCGGCGGCACGCTGGAGATGGACCTGCGCACCCTGGGTCAGGAAGAGGAGTGAGCGCCGCATGATTCCCATGCCCGGGCTCGAGGTGGCGTACTACGCCTTCCTCTCGAGCCTGGGGCTCGCCGCCTTCGCCATCGTTCTGGGCGCCCTCCTGTACTTCCTGGCGCGGCGGGACTGGGCGCGGGGACGAAGCGCTGCGTGGCCCCTCCGCGTCGCCTTCGCGCAGGCCATCGCCATGGGCGTTTGGGCCCTTCTGACGTGGGGAGCCTGGGGCGCCAGCCTCCTCGCGGTCGGCGTGGCCGGCGCAGGGTATTTGGGCCTCGCTAGCGCCAACGAGAGAGCAGGATTTTCCAGGCCAGCGCTGCTGGGGCCGGGGCTCTCGGGCATGCTGGCCCTCCTCGTCGCTCTCGGCCTAGCCCGGGTGATCGTCGAGAAGCGGCGCCAAGCCGAAGCGGCGATGGACGCAGCAAGAACTGCCGAAGGTCGACGCGCTCAGGATCGCTTCGACGCACTTTGGGTGGCGAGCCCTTCCCGCATCGCCATCGTGGGCACGACGTCGACACCGCCGAGCCAGGACGACGACGTGTGGCTGTGCCTGCTGGATGCGCTCGCTCGTCAGCTGAGCTGCGAGGTGTGGCGCACGCCGGGGGACCAACTGGGAGCCGCCGTCGTGCCGCTCGGCGAGGACTGGCTCGTGGGGGGTCACAGCGACGACAACCTGCTCTTCGTACGCTGGAGCTCCAAGGCCGAGTTCCGGCAGCGCACCCAGCCGAGCGCCGGACGCATCCACGCGCTCTTTCCAGCCGGAGACGGCAAGACGCTGGTCGGCGGACGTTCGGGCGAGCAGGCCTTCCTCGCGCTCTTCGACGATGGCGGTGCCAGCGCCTTCTGGCAGCCGATCAGCACCAAGGTGGACTCTGCAGCCATCGTGTCGATCGCGGCCCAAGGCGAGCGCTTCGTCGCAGCGGGTGTCGACAGCGTGATGGGTCGGCAGAGCTTTCTCGTCGGTGGCTCCGTGGACGAGGGCCTTGCCTGGACGAAGGACCTCGCTCCCGGTCCGGACCTCGAGTCCACCCTGTGTTGTGTGGAGAGTGACGGCAGGGGGCTCTACCGGGCGCTCGGGGCATCGAGGACGCGGGACGGACTCGAGGATCTCTGGAGCTTCCGTGTGGACGATGCGGGCACCGTCACGGGTGAACGCACGTTCGGCGAGAAGCTCGGCGAGACGCCGGGGGGCCTCGCTTGGACGGGAGACCACCTGATTCTGGCTGCGCAGCGCTTCACCGGAGCAGAGGACGAATTCTGGCTGCAAGCAGTGCGGGATGATGGCCAGGTAGCCTGGTCGCGCACTCTGCAGCATCGGGCCAGCGGGCGGGCGGCGGCCATGGAGCGCCTGCCGGATGGCACCCTCGTGGTGGTGGGGCAGCGAACAACGAGCTCGAAAAGCGATGGCTGGATCGCGCTCCTCTCCGGAGCGGGCGAGCTGCTCTGGCAAACGACGCTGCCCTGACACGCGTCCGGGCTATGATGCCAAGCATGAGGCGAGGTGTGCCGCTGCTGGTGGGCTTGGTGTGGGGGCTTGCCTGCTTCGCCGGGGACCCGCGCCTGGCCCAAGCCTACGTTTGCGGGGGCTCCCTCGTGTATCCGACCGAAATCGCGCCACCCGACACCTTGCTATTCATCGAGGACATGCAGGAGGCCCCGGACGGCCTCCGCCTGAGCCCCGCTGACGACCCTGACGTCGTCGTCCTGACCACGGAGGTCGCGGTCCAGGGGCAGTATGCGATTCTACGTCCCGAGCGCCTGCTGGATGAGGGAGTCTGGCAGGTCCACGGCTCGCTCGCTTCCTTCGAAGTGACGGGCGACATAGCGCCGGACCCCGAGATCCCCCGAGTGCAGCGCCTCACCCTCAATACCGACGTCAATGAATGGCCGGACGGACGGGCCGCCGAGGTGGTGTTCACATTCGAAGAGCCTGCGGCGGCGATCCTGGTGCAGGTCGCCCGGACCAATGCCAAGTACACGTACGAGCCATTCGAGGTGTTCGGAGAAACCGTGCATCTCTTCTCCCTGCGCGACCGAGCCCAAGGCGAAGAGCTGAACCAAGTCCTCGTCGGGCAACCCGACTGCTACTACGGACTCGCGCTCCGCGAGGGTGAGTGGGCCGAGCTGCGCTTTGCTGCCATGACCGCCGATGGACGGATCTCCGCCTGGTCCGAGGCACACCGTGCGACGACGGCACCGGGCTGCTCCATCGCGGGGGCGATCGGCAGCAGAGGTTCGAATCCGCTCTGGCTCTCGAGCCTCCCGCTGCTCGTCCAGGGCGCGCGCCGACGTCGCTCAGGCCGTCATCGCTGAATGGATCCTGGGGTATGCGGTGTGATATGCGGGCTGCTCCGATGCCCGCTGCGCAACGCCAGTCTGCGACGCCTCAGCTCCACGTTCCGACTACCCTCGCCTTGCTGGCCGGCACCATGCTGACTGCACTCGGTTGCGGCCTCGGTTTGCCCGAAGCCTCATCGGGGCTCGTGGGCTGTCCAGCCAGCGAGATCTCCATCACTGACGAAGTGCAACACGGCACCACGCAGACCACCTGGACGGCGACCTGCCGTGGGAGGGTCTTCTACTGCTCGTCGACGCGTACACCGGCCGAAGGCGTCACCGGTGGTGAATCGGGCCAGCACCAATGCACCCCTGCCTTGGGCAGTCCCGAGCCGACCAATGCCGCGCCGCCGACCCGTCCCGCTGCAGCGGCGCCGTCAGCGTCAGCCGCCAGCGAGCCCGTCCCAAACAAGGCTTTCCCGGAGAAAGCACTCGGCTTCTCCTTCAGCAGCACGCCTGAAGAGGCGCAAGCAGCCTGCGCAGGTCAGGGCCACCAGTGGCAAGCGAGCGCCGAGGGCGCGGACAGGTACGAGTGCAGCGGAGCCGGCGTCGACATCGGCGTGCCGGTGCGCTCGGTCTTGTCCTTCTGCGCTGGCGGCCTCTGTGAGCTGCGCGCGTTTGCAACATTGGCTAGCGGCGCCGCAGGCTCTCGGCAGCTCGCCAAGTTGCGAAATGCCCTCTTTGGCCAATACGGTAGCCCGCACAAGGACCAGATGCGCGTCCCCAGCGAGTGCGACGATCAGCTGGCGAGCTGCGTGGAATCTGAAAAAGCGTCGTGGAGCACGACCTGGGAGTGGGACGATGGGTCGATGATCCGCGTTCGCCTCGGGACCGTCGACGGCGCGGCCGTCGTTGGCATCCGCTACCAGCGTGACCAAGAACAGCAAGCCGCCGAATCCCTGAACACGGACGCCTTCTGAGCGCGCCCCGACCTCTGCTAGACCTCGGCCCATGCTGACCGCCGGGATTCTCCTGTTCGACGAGGTCGAGGTGCTCGACTTCGCCGGACCTTTCGAAGTGCTGTCGACGGCGGGCCGCGTCGCGACGAAAATGGGCGTTCCCGTGCCGTTCCGGGTGCTGACGATCGGCAAGACCGCTACTGCCGTGGGCGCACGCGGCGGCCTCTTGGTCGCGCCGGAGCGTGCCTTCGGCCATCACCCGGAGCTGGATCTGGTCATCATTCCCGGCGGCGACGTGACGGAGGTGCTGAAGGACGCCGAGGTCATCGACTGGGTGCGCCAGGTATCCGAGCGCGCGCAGCTCACGGCCTCCATCTGTACCGGCGCCTTCCTGCTCGGCGCCGCCGGTGTTCTCGATGGACGGCGAGCCACGACGCATTGGGAAGACGTGGAAGACCTCCGGCGCGCATTCCCCAAAGTCGAGGTGCTGGCCGACCGGCGCTGGGTGGACGAAGGCGATGTCGTCACGTCGGCGGGCATCTCCGCCGGAATCGACATGAGCCTGCATCTGGTGCGTCGGCTCGGGAGCGAAGAGCTCGCCGTCCGGACCGCGCGCCAGATGGACTACGCCTGGCAGGACGTCTGAGCACGTCCGTCGGGCGCCGCTGGTCGGCCTGCGCTCAGAGAAACTGCTGACTGAGCAAGAGGACACGCGTCGGCACGGAGGTGCGCAGCGATTCGGAGCTCACTCCCGCAGTGGGCGCCAATCGTCCCGGACCCGTGGACGCTTGCGTCGACTCGTCCCAACCGTAGTCCTTGGCATGGCGCTCCTGACCGAGCGCCGTACCGCGCTTGACCTTTCCGCGCGCAGCAGGATCTTCGGCCAGGTAGCCGCGATCGATGCGCAGCCGCGTGATCATGCCTTTGGCTCCTGCGGGCAAGCGCAGCACGCTCTTGGCGAGACGCTTCAAGAGATCGTCGGCGACCAGAGACCAGAAACCGCTCTCGTCGTCGCCGACGAGGTGCACGCCCGTGACGGAGCCCTGGGCATCGGTGCGCACCTCGAGCACTGCCGTGCCCACGTGAGGGCCGAGCTGGGCCGCGCGGTAGCCAGCAGAAACGGCCGGCCCCGATGCAGACGCAGCGACGTCCGCCCCGCTCTCCGATCCCTGGCTGAGCAGCGCGGCCGAGCGCGACGGACCCCGCTCTTGGGTCCTCGGGCGTCCCGCGAGCTCTTTCAAGTCTGCTGCGCTCAGGAAGAGTCGCACCGGTCGGGACGCGGGCTTGGCTGTGTTCGCTGGCCCGTCGGACCCCGGTGGCGGCTGGACTGCTGCGGGCGCTACCGAGGCGTCCGTGGTCGGCGCAATCGCAGGAGCCGCGTCCGAGGTCCCCGCCGACGGCACGTGCGCGGGCGCCTGTCCGCTGGTGGAAGGCAAACGACGCGCTTCGGCTGCGTGCTCCGGACGCGCGGTCTCGCTGCTATCCAAGTCGCGCCAGTCCAGGACCTCCAACTCGACGTCCGCATTGTCTGGCTCGAGAACTCTCGGCGCCGTGCCAAGCGAGCGTCCAAGCACCAGGATGTGCAGCGCGGTCGCCAGAACGAGCGCGAAGGCGAAAGGGTCGAGGCCCTTCGTCACTGCCGCCAGCCGTACACGCGCCATGTCTGCCCCGGGGCACCAAGCTAGCGCCGAAACGCTCGTGCGCCCACCGGAACGTGGTCAGGCGGCGCGGCTGCGGCGCAGGGTGAGCCACAGAAAGAAAGCTGCCCCCGCCGGCGCCACACAGGCCACGGCCAGGGGCACGTAGACCCATGGATCGGTCACTCGCGGCAGGTTGAACAGCGCTACTTCGGTGATGGTCACGAGCGCGTCCATGGTGATGCTGATCGCCAGGCCCTGGGCAAGCCAGCGCCGCCATCGCCGGGCGAGCGACAAGAGGCCGACGACCAGGCCAGCGTCGAACAGGACCCAGGCTAGGCGTACCCAAGGCTCGGGAAACCAGCCGTCCCCCGTGCAGACCAGCAGGATGGTCCAGGGCACGAGGAGGGCGGCCAGCACCACGACAGCGAAACCCGGCGATGCCAGGGCCGTCTCCAAGCCAAAACGGACGAAACTCGCTCTGGCCACACCGCCGCGCATGGTGAAGGCCGAAAGGGCATCGTGAAGCGCCAAGAGTCCCGACCGACCGTGCGGCCATGCCAAGTGAACCGTCTCCCAAGCATCCGGGCGCAGGCGAGCCTTGAAGCGGCGCAGGCCATCGAAATCGTAGAGGCCCCGGAGCCAGGCACGAACCGCCGAGAGCCACGGTGCGACGTCGCCGGCCAGGGGCGCTAGCCCGAGCGTGACGCGCTGCCCGCCTTCGGCGGCCACCTGGCGAATCGCAGCATCGAACAAGAGCTCGCTCGTGCCGTTCGGGGCGTCGCGCTCTCGGATCAAGTCCTCGAAAAACCAGCCCTGCCGCGCAAAGATGGGGACGGCCACGAGGAAGCCAACGAGGCGCCCCCGGAGCTCGGCGAGAAAGTAGCGACGCTCCTCCGGAAAGGCGAAGGGCTGCACGTCTACCAGAAACCCCAGCGGCGCCATCCTACGGCTGCCGAGCCAGGACGAGACGAGGCCTTCCATCGCCGCGACGACGCCGAGGGTTGGGTCGAGGATCTCGCTGGCTGGCACCAAGCGGACGCCCACGCCCTTGGCTCGAGCACGCCGCAACTGTTCCCGCAGGCTGCGCGCGGCCCGAGGCTTCTCGGGCCAGCGATCGGGCACCCAGGACGGCTGTACGCCGACCGGCATCGAGGCCAGAGCCTGTCGCGAAACGAGTCGGTCCTCCAGGGCGAAGAAGCACACGCGACGCCGGGCAGCGGTGGCGGCGAGGACGAACTCCTGGCACGCGTCCTCGAGCGCCTCGTCGGCTGCGATGGGCGCGCCGGCGGCGACCCACGCGTGGCCGGTGTCCACGTAGGCAACGCACGCGCATCCGCTTCGATCGAACCAATAGCGGATGCCAGCCTCGAGCACCTGAAACGACGTCGTGTTCCAGCCATGCTCACGCAAGAGCTCGAGCACGCGGGCCCTGTCGCGAGCTTCGTCGACGGGAGGCATGCCCATCCACCCGCCCTTAGCGCGCTTCCGGATGCTCGTTCTTGTAGGCTTCCAGGCTTTCGCGGCTGATGATGACGCGGAGCGTGCCGGGGCGCCGGATCTTGGCCTGGCAGCCCAGCCGCGACTCCATCCGCACGTCGAAGGCCTTGTCGAGGATGTCCTCTTCGCCTTCTTCCGCTTCGCTGAGCAGCTCAGCGCCGGCCTTGACGTAAACGTGGCAGGTCGAGCAGGCGCAGACACCCCCGCACGCGTAGCCTTCGGGGGCGTTTGCGGCCTGGGCCGCATCGAGGATGCTGGAGCCCAGCGGAACCTCGACCACGATGCCCTGCTCGATGAACTCCACCGTGGCCTTGGGATCACTCATGACCCCGCCTTTCGCCCCCGGCCCTGCTGGCTCGGGCGTACTCGTGCTCGGCAACGTGACTGTCCACCCCGCGCGCTCCTTCCACGCTGCTCTCGACCTCACCCAGCGTCTGACCCTCGAGTGCGGCTGCAATGGCGCGATTCATGCGGCGCCCGGCCCAGTCCTTGGTCGAAGCGTCCAGTGCTTCCAGCCTCGCCTGCACCAAGGACGCGCTCGTTTCCGCGGAAATTGCCTGTTCGAGGCCGCGCACGGCCCGCTCGACCTGCTCGCGCTCCGCGGCATCGAGCAGATCGGCATCTGTCCCCAAGGACTTTCTGGTCGCTAGCAGGATTCGGTTGGCTTCGACCACCGCATCGGCACGCCGCCGCTGCTCCAGATCCGTTTCGCCGTGTTCGAGGGCCGCGATCAGCATGTCTTCAATCATGTCGTCGGACAGGCCGTAGCTCGGGCGCACCTCGACGCGCTGCTCGATTCCCGTCGTCGTCTCACGGGCGCGCACGGTGAGCAGGCCATTTTCGTCCACGTCGAAGTGCACTTCGAGGCGAGCCAAGCCGGCAGGCAGCGGTGGAATGCCGCGCAAGGTGAAGCGAGCCAGGCTGCGGCAATCCTTGGCCAGCTCCCGTTCGCCCTGCACCACGTGAAGGTCGAAGCCAGTCTGCCCGTCGGCGTAGGTGGTGAAAGTGGAGCGTGCTCCTGCAGGAATCGTCGTGTTTCTGGGCAGGATCTTGTCGACGCCGCCGCCCATCGTTTCCACCCCGAGCGAGAGCGGCAAGACGTCGAGCAAGAGGACATCATCGCCCTGTCCGGAGAGCGCCGCCGCCGAAAGGGCAGCGCCGTAGGCCACCACCAGGTCCGGATCGACGTCCGACAGCGGGGCGCGTCCAAATAGGGTCTCCACGTAGTCACGCACGGCCGGCATGCGGGTCGAGCCACCCACTAGGATGACGCCGTCGAGATCCTTGGGCTCGAGCTCTGCATCCCGCAAAGCGCGGCGACACGCCCGCCCGGTGCGTTCGAGCAGCGGCGCGCAGAGCTCGGCCAAGCGCCCACGGCCCAACGTAAGGGCGACCTCGTCGCCACCCCGCTTGGGCAGCCGGCACTCGACTTCGTCGGCAACGGTGAGCCCATGCTTGACGCGACGCGCCGTCTCGAGGGCCAGCGATAGGACAGCGGCGGGCACCTCGTCACCGCTCGCAAATCCCTGCGCCGAGAGCAGCTCGACCCCGAGGAGGCGATCGATATCATCGCCACCGAGCTGACTGTCGCCGCCCGTACTCTTCACCTGGAACACCCCATCCAAGAGCTCGAGCACGGTGATGTCGAACGTGCCGCCGCCGAGGTCGTAGACCGCAAAGGTCCCGCTCTGCTTGCGCTCGAGTCCGTAGGCCACCGCAGCCGCCGTGGGCTCGTTCAGGAGGCGCAGCACGTCGAGACCCGCAAGTCGAGCCGCATCGCGGGTCGCCTGCCGCTGGGCGTCGTCGAAGTAGGCCGGGACGGTGATCACCGCGCCGCCCACGTGCGTCAGTTGATCTTTCGCGCTCTGCTTGAGACTGCGCAGGATCTCGGCGGACACTTCGACCGGAGTGACGCTGCGAGTCCCGAGGTCGAAGCGGAGCGTGCGCGCCTCTTCGGGGCTTTTTGGCTCGCTCAAGCGAGCTCGGCGCAGGGTGTCCCCCGAGTGATCGCCATGGCTGCGGCCCATGTAGCGCTTGACGCTGGCGATCGTGCGCTCGGGCTCCGCCTCCAAATGAGCGAGCGCGGCGCGACCGACGATGACGCTATCGTGGTCGCCGTAGTGGACGACACTGGGCAAGAGCGCCCCACCGTCGCAAGTGATCAGTGCCCGTGGACGCTCGTCGGTCACCACCGCGACGATGGAGTTCGTCGTACCGAGGTCGATGCCGATGGCGCGCGCGGGAGCCTTGGGGTCGAAAATGTCGAGCAGCAAGCGTTCTCCTAGCTCTCTCCGGCTTCGAGCTCGGCTTCGGCCGACTCGACGAAGCGGCGCAGATAGCGGAGCTCGGTAAGAACTTCCCCCAGCAGCGCAGCGAGACCCGCTCCAGCCCCGTCCGAAACAGGGCCTGGCGGTGACAAGAGCTCCGAAAGGCGAGCGTAGTGGTCTGCCTGCTCCGCCTTGCCGCCTTGGGCAAGCTCCTCGATGCGGGCGCGATCGGCACGGGCCACGGCAGCGGAAAGGGCCTCACGACGCTCCATGGTCGCTTCCAAGAACTCCATGCTCGGCGCGGGGACGTCGTCGAGTGTGATGCCGCGGCGGCGAGCGAGCAGCTCGGCGCGCGCGATGGGATCCTTGAGCGCCTTGTAGGCGCTGTTGACCTGCATCGCTCGTTCGAGAGCCATGCGTCGCTCCGCGCTCGGCCGGCCCGCATGCCGATCGGGATGCAGCATCAGGCTCAGCGCTCGGTGACGCTCGGCCAAGGCCTTGCCGTCGAGCTCGAACGTCGGCTCCAGACGAAGAATGTCGAAAGCATCGCCTGTGCTGTTCGGAATGTCAGCGGACAGTGAAGGAGTGTCCACAGCCGCAGCTCGATGCCTCGTTCGGATTCCGGAACTTGAAGCCCTGGAACATCAGGGTCTTTTCGTAATCGAAGACGCTGTCCGCCAGGTAAATCAGGCTCTTCTTGTCGACGACGAAGCGCACGCCATCCACCTCGTAGCCGTAGTCCCGCTCGCGCGGCGGCTCGTCATCGAACTGGATCACGTAGCTGAAGCCCGAGCAGCCGCCGCCCTTCACGCCCAGCCGCACCATGGCGTCAGGCGTTCCACGCTTGGCCAGTTTCTCCCGGGCCCCAGCCGCAGCTGCCGAAGTAATGGCCAAACCTTTGCTCGGCGTGCGGGCCAGGGCTTCGGCCCAGGCGCTCGCCAGAGGCGGGTTCGGAGAGATCGCGACGGCCGACTGCATCAGCTTCCTCCCGACAGCGCCTTCCTCGCAGCCTGCTTCTTGCGAAAGTCCTCGATCGCGCTCTTGATGGCGTCCTCGGCCAGCACCGAGCAGTGGATCTTCACCGGTGGCAGGTTCAGCTCCTCGGCGATCTGGCTGTTTACCAGCTTTTCGGCCTCGTCCAGCGTCTTGCCCTTGATCCACTCCGTCGCCAGGGACGACGACGCGATGGCCGACCCGCAGCCGAAGGTCTTGAAGCGTGCATCCTCGATGACGCCGGCTGCGCTCACCTTGATTTGGAGGCGCATGACGTCGCCGCAGGCGGGCGCACCCACCAGACCCGTCCCGACGTCGTCGGCGTCCTTGTCCAGGGTGCCGACGTTGCGCGGGTTCTCGTAGTGTTCGATGACTTTTTCGCTGTAGGCCATGATGCTCGGTTCCTAACTTGGCTCAGTGTGCGGCCCACTGAATCGATTTGAGGTCGATGCCGTCTTTGTGCATCTCGTAGAGGGGTGACATATCGCGCAGCCGGCTCACCTTGCCGATGACCAGATCGGCAACGAAGTCGACGTCGGCTTCCGTGTTGAAGCGACCCAGCCCGAAACGAATGGACGAATGAGCCAGCTCGTCGTCCAAGCCCATGGACTTCAGCACGTAGCTGGGTTCAAGGCTGGCACTGGTGCAGGCCGAGCCGCTGGAGACGGCCACGTCCTTGATCGCCATCATCAGGCCCTCGCCTTCGACGAAGGAGAAGGACAAGTTCAGGTTGCCCGGCAAGCGATGCTCGGGATGGCCATTGAGGGTGACCAGCTCGAGCTTGGCGCTGATCTTCTGGTGCAGGCGGTCGCGCAGCTGGCGCAAACGTTCGGCCTCGGCTGCTCCCTCGTTCATCAGGATCTCGGCGGCCTTGGCGAAACCGATGATGCCCGGCACGTTCAGCGTCCCCGAGCGGTTGCCACGCTCGTGGCCCCCACCATCCATCTGCGCCGCGATGCGCACGCGCGGCTTCTTGCGCCTGACGTAGAGCGCGCCGATGCCCTTGGGGCCGTAGATCTTGTGCGCCGTGATCGACGCCAAATCCACGTTCATCGCCTCGACGTCGAACCGCGTCTTGCCTACGCCCTGAACGGCATCCACGTGAAGTAGGACGCCCTTTTCGCGAGTGATGGCGCCGATCTCGGCGATGGGCTGAATCGTGCCGACCTCGTTGTTGGCCAGCATCACCGAGACGAGGATGGTCTGGTCGGTCAGAGCGCGACGGACCTCTTCCGGGTCGACGCGACCGCTGTGGTCGACACCCAGGTAGGTGACCGAGTAGCCGTCCTTCTCCAGGCGCTTGCAGGAGTCGAGCACCGCCTTGTGCTCGATCACCGTGGTCACGATGTGGCGTCCCTTCGAGCCGTAGTATTCGGCGACACCCTTGATGGCCAGATTGTCGGCCTCGGTGGCACCCGAGGTGAAAACGATCTCCTTGCCGGACTCCGCCCCGATGAAGCGCGCCAGCGTCTCGCGAGCGTCCTCGACTGCCGCCTCCGCCTCCCAGCCGAAGCGATGCGTGCGACTGGCCGCGTTGCCGAACTGCGACAAGAAATACGGCTCCATCGCGCGCAGAACCCGGGGGTCCATCGGCGTGGTGGCGTGATTGTCCATGTAGATCGGCAGGTTCAACGTCAATTTCCCTGGGTTCGGTGCAATCGTGTGGGGCTATTTCAGTGGACGTGCAGGCCGGCAATCAAGGCCGGTTGCTCGGGTTGGTCGATGTGCCGCCCGCAGCTGGGGCAGGCGTCCACAGTCGTCTCCGGACTGCTGCAGGCGCTCTGGCAGGCGTCGAGATAGGTGAGGCTGGAGACCAGCTCGTGCTCGAGCCGATGGAGCTCCGAGAGCTTCTCGCGCACGCCGGCTAGCCGCTGCTCGAACACGTCGCGCAGGCTGGCAGCGGCGGCCATACCGGAGGGTGCGCCCTCCTGGTCACGAACGATCTTGGCGATCTCCGGCAGGGAGAAGCCGAGCGTCTGCAGTTTGCTGATCCAGCGCACCCGCTCGACCGAGTCCCCGCGGAAAAGCCGGAAGCCGCCCGGGGAGCGTTCCGCCGGCCTCAGCAAGCCCAAGCTCTCGTACAAGTGGAGAGCGCGCACCGTCTTGCCCGTGAGGCGTGACAGCTCGCCGACCTGCAACGAGCCCTCGTCGACGGGCGCCGCACCGCCCGAACCAGCACCATCGGCGACGCCGGGCTGACGCACCTCCGCCTCCCGAGCAGTCTCGGGGCTGTGGAAGATGGCCAGGCGGCGCTTGGCGGTCATGGTTCCGAGCCTTACAGCAGACCAACCCTTACGTACGGGTAAGAGTTTCTAAGTTCGATCTAGTGCCCACACTCGGGCCTGTCAAAGCCTCAGACCGGGCATTTGGGGCCTCACACCGGGCATTTTGGGGCACTTCGAGCTGCGAAGCGCCGAATTACATCAATGACGGAATTCAGTCCGAGTCCGTGTCGCCCAGCACATCCGAGGCGCCCGCGCCGAGCGTGCGCTGGCTGGAGCCTGCGGAGAGCTGAGCCACGGAGCGCAGGTGGTGCATGAGCAGGGAGCGATTGTCCGTGACGTTGAGGTTCTGCAGCTCGAGCGCGCCGATGCGGTCCTCCGGGGAGAAGGGCGCATCCTCGACGCGCTCCATGCTGAGCTTCTCGGGACCGTAGCTCATGTACTCCGCGCGCGTGCCCAGGATGGTGTAGTCGTCGCCGCGCCGCAGCTCGAGGCGGACGGCGCCAGTGACGCTGGGAGCAATCCAGCGCGTGAGGCCATCCTTGATCATCATGCTCTCTGGATCGAACCAGCGCCCTTCGTAGAGGAGGCGTCCCAGCCGGCGCCCGAGCGTGAAGTACTGGTCCAGCGTATTTTCGTTGTGGATCGCAGAGAGCAGACGCTCGTAACACAGGTGCAAGAGCGCCATGCCCGGCGCCTCGTAGATGCCACGGCTCTTGGCGTCGATGACGCGGTTCTCGATCTGGTCGCTCATGCCCAAGCCGTGCCGTCCGCCGACGCGGTTGGCCTCGAGCATCATCTCGATCAGGCTGTCGAAACGTTTGCCGTTGATCGCCGCGGGCACACCGCGCTCGAACTCGACGCTGACCTCCTCGCGCTCGATGACGGTCTCTGGACGGTAGTGCGCGACCCCCATGATGGGGTCCACGATGTTCATGCCGCTATCGAGGAACTCCAGGTCCTTGGCCTCGTGAGTCGCACCGAGCACGTTGGAATCGGTGCTGTAGGCCTTGCTGGTGCTCATGGTGTACGGCAGGCCCACCGACTCCAGGTACTGGCTCATTTCAGTGCGGCCGCCGAAGGCGTCGACGAAAGCGCGGTCGAGCCAGGGCTTGTAGATGCGAAGCCCGGGATTGGTGAGAACGCCGTAGCGATAAAAGCGCTGGATGTCGTTGCCCTTGTGGGTGCTGCCGTCGCCGAAGACGTGCACGTCGTCGGCGCGCATGGCGCGGATGATGGCCGTCGTGGTCACGGCACGACCGATCGGCGTGGTGTTGAAGTACTTCTTACCGCCAGAGCTCAGGTGGAACGCCCCGCACTGGATGGCTACCAGGCCCTCGCGCACCATCTGCTCCCTGCAGTCCAAGAGGCGCGCCAGCTTGGCCCCGTGGCTTTCGGCAACGGGTGGAATGAGCGCTGGATCCGCCTCGTCGGGCTGAGCCAGATCGGCCGTGTAGCAGTACACGTCGAGCCCCTGTCGCGACAGCCACGCGACCGCACAGCGCGTGTCGAGACCGCCGGAAAAGGCAATCCCGAGCTTGGTACCCTTGGGGGGAAGCGACCGGTAAATCCTGCTCATGGCGCGGCCGCTATACGGCTCTGTGCCAGCTCGGGCAAGCTGGTTTCCCGGGCCAGAGCGCGATGCGGGGACTGGAAGCGCCTGTGGTAGCCTCGCCCTCCAGGGAGAAGCGATGTCGACTCGGAAAGCCAGCCTGCTCGTCACGTGTGTTTCTGTCGTCCTCTTGGCGTCGTGCGGCGGCGCCAAGCAGGCGCCCGAGGAGCCGGCGCCCGCCCCGAGCACGAGCGAGCCCGACGCCCCCGGTGACACGACAACGGCGGATGGCGAAGCCATGAGCGAAGAGGAGCTGGCCGCGCTGGCAGAGATCGAACAAGGAGACGGAGCAGCCGAGGCCGCTCCTGGGACAGCCCCTGAAGCAGGGCGAGAGGTCGTCTACCGGATGACGCCGGATGGCCTGAAAGTGGAGGTGGAAGGCGCAGTATTCACGCCTTCGGCCAAGTCTTTCATGACGCCCGAGGGCTACGGGGTCGAGATCACGGTGGAAGCGACGGCCAAGGTCGAGGCGCTGCTGGCAAACCCGGATGCAGGCCCGCTGGCGTTCGGTGGGCGCGTGATCCGCAAGACCGGGCGAATCGACACGTTCGGCGACAAGCGCAGCGGCAGCGGAACCAAGCCGCTCGGGCCACAGACACCGCAGAAGTTCTCGCGCAAGTGGCCGATCGCCAACGTGTCCCTGCTCTCCCCGGGCGACGAGCTGGAGCTCGAGATCGGGCTCTGGGGCTACGGCCACAAGGACGGCGCCGTGCGCCCGGTGCGCAAGTTCGCCAGCCTCAAGATGAAGGCGAGCTCGAACGGGGCAACGCCGGTGATCGACGCGCCGAGCCAGTGATCAGGCGCGCCCTGCCGCCAGCGCGAGCAATGCGAGAAAACCTGGCTGCTCCGAGAGCGGCGCCGCCATGCGAAACGCCACGGCTGGGTAACCGCTCAGCGCCGCCTGCACGAGCCGCGGAATGTCCTCCGTGACGTGTCGCCCTCGCGCCAAGAAGCAGGGCACACACACTAGGTCGAGCACACCCGAGCGGACGGCGTCCTCGACGGCAGCCTCGATGCTCGGCTCGCAGAGCTCCATGTGCGCGTGCAGGACCAACGTGGGCTGGCCGCTCTGTTCGAGGTGGAGGCGTAGGGCGGAGGCGAGATCTGCCAGCGTCTGGTTGGCTTCCGCCCGGCGGCTACCGTGATCGACGAGCAGAATGGCACGCATCGGCGCGTCGCCTCCGATAGCACGGCCTGGCGTTAGGGCACCCCGCTAGCTCGACTTGCGTGCGGGAGGCGGCAGCGGCGCCGGAGGCACCGAACGTCGCGAGGGCGGAAGCGGTGGCGGGCCGGAGGAAGACACGCCGGCGCTGATCATGCCGTCACCCGGCAGAACGGCCGGCGGAGGCGATGAAGTACGGCTCGAAAGGCCACTCTGGCGCCGCCTCTCCTCGTAGAGGACGAGCTGAATCAGCGAGTCCAGCGTGGGGACTTTCGCCCGCAACTCCTGCTCGTCGAGCTTCGGGTCGTGGGCTTCGGCCATGGCGTAGAGCGCCTCTTCCAGGAGCTTCTCGTTGGGGAAAGCGTCGCGAATGCACTCCTCGCGCGCCTCGTCGCCGGCGAGCGGCAAGAGCTCGGCGTACATCGCGTCGATGGCCAGGAGCAGTGGCGTGTTGAGCTTCGCGGGATCGCGAGGACTCCGATCGATGCGGCGCAGATTCTCCAGCGCCCGATCGCGCGCTGCGACTTCCTCGCGCCGACGGTCGCCCGACGGCGGAACGTTGCTCGCCATGGCCGGACGTGCGGCATCGCCCGCGTCGTGTGAGGCGGCATCGCCAGCAGGAGGCGACGAGGACTTGCCCTTGCCGTCGCTCGACTTGCCTTCGGCGGGCTTGGCATCGGCAAGCCCACACGCGGGCAGGATCTCGCCGATGACGGCCCGCTCCCACAGGTGCTCGATGGACACGTGATCGGCCCACTCCGAGAGCGGGCAGTGGAAGAGCAGGCGGGCGACGTCGAACGGCTTGTTGTCGATGCCCATGCGGAGCGCGTCGGACAGGGCTTTTTCCAGCAGATCCTTGGGCATGTCCGCGAGCAGGCGATCCACACCGACGGCGTAGACGAGCTTCTTGAGGTCGACCAAATCCTCATCCAAGGCGGTCTGGAGTGCATGCAGCACACGCTCACGAGCGCGGTCGGACGGCACCTTCCAGAAGGTCTCGCGCGTGGCGAGCGCCCAAAGCTTCTCGGCTCCGAGGTAGCGGACCTGCTGATCGCAGTCGAGCAGGTCGAACAGCTTGTCGGCGTCGCAAAGCTTCTCGTCGAGCGCGATCTGGAGGTCCTCCCCGGCCGCGGCCACCGACTTCTTCGGCGCGATGCGTTCGTGAACGCCGGCCAGCTCGACCAGCATGCGAGCGCGCAGCGCGTCGGCACTTTCGAGCGCCACCATGATCGCGCTAGGAGGAAACTCCTCCAGGAGCTCCTGTGCAGTCAGCCAGTCGTTGCTTTTGGCGTGGGATAGGAAGAGAGACAGGAAACGGTCGCGAGGGGTTCCGAGTGTTGAGGTAGGGGAATCTGGCACGGGCGGCTCCAGGGTATTTCGTTCGACTACTCTACAGCGGTGCACGAATGTAAAGGCTGTACGAGCGCTCAGCTGTTACGCCACCAAGGAAGATTTCCGGAGAGCAAGCGTTGAATTTTTCATTGAACCGACATCGGAGGCTCCTTGCCATCTCGACCACGCTGCTCTTGCTGTCGGCGTGTGGGCCGAAGACCAGCCGCTCCGGCCAGCCTGGGCCTGACGTTGGGATGGGACCAGCTCAGTGCCGCCCCCT
>Ga0315910_10001763_pt1 | contig 19596 bp, 17 predicted proteins | sample EdamamesoilMG_FD_204470 | JGI IMG/M metagenome (GOLD analysis project Ga0315910, IMG submission 204470) | Garden soil microbial communities collected in Santa Monica, California, United States - Edamame soil | ecosystem: Environmental > Terrestrial > Soil > Garden | place: USA: California...
TAGACGCAAAAGACATTAACAATATTGCACTGACTGGAAGCTATGGAAGTGTGAAGAGTACAATACTAAAGACCTTTCAATCTTTAAACGATCAATACGAATACTTGAATATTTCACTAGCATCATTTAAAGACAAAAATGACAAATTCGAAAGAGAATTACTCGAAAGAGAATTGGAAGTAAGTATTCTCCAACAAATCTTTTACCATGTCACACCGTCCCAAATTCCTGACTCTAGATTTAAAAGAATAGTTAATAATACGACTAAAAAAATACTAGGCTTAGTAGCTTGGCTAATACTTTGGACTTTTAGTGTTTTGATTCTGTTTAAGTTCGGAAAAATCGAACGTCTTAATCCAGATGATTGGTCGCTGCATAATGAAATTGATTGGATCGCAGTTTTGTCAACCATCGTTTTTTTTATCGGCTTTGGTTTTTTTGTTAAAGGTATGGCCAGGCACTTCAGCAACTCCAAATTAAATAAGGTCAACATCAAAGGGGAACTTGAATTTGGAGAATCATCAGAAAAATCAGTTTTCAACCAGCATCTAGAGGAAATCCTTTATTTCTTTGAAAGGACAGATTTTGATGTTGTAATTATTGAGGATGTGGACCGATTCGATAGAACTGATATATTCACTAAGCTCAGAGAGATCAATATTTTAATAAATAACTCTACTTCAATAAGGCGGAAAGTTAAGTTTATATATGCCATCAAAGATGACATGTTCAAAGACAAGAACGAAAGAGTCAAATTCTTTGAATTTATTATACCCATTATACCCTTCATTAACCCATCCAATGCGAGTGATCAGCTTTCAAAGCTAATTTCAGAAGCCAATCTTGTGGGAGTTTTATCCTCAGAATTTACATCAGACGTGGTGACATTTATTGATGATATAGATATGAGACTTCTCATTAATATATTTCAAGAATATCAGATGTATAAATCAACCCTAAGTGCCAGTTTAAATCAGGATAAGCTGTTTGCGATAATTGTATATAAAAATATGTTTCCAGACGACTTTGGAGAATTACCTAAACGGAAGGGGAAATTATATGGCTTTCTTTCAAACACGGACAGATATACAACCGAGCTCAGAGCATCAATTAATATTGAAATTTCAAAAATTGATGAACAATTGATCCTTTTGGAAAATGAAATCGACAAGCCTATAGAAGAGTTAAGATCGGCTTATATACTGAGACTACTTCCTAAAATGCCAGGTTTTTCCTCTTTTTATATCAACCAATCAAATGTTTCCATTATAGATGTTCTCAACGATCCATATTTCAACCAAATTAAGACATCTGGTAGTATTTATTATCATTATCAGAACCACGGAAATAGAAATACAGGTATCGATTTTTCCTCAATAGAAAAGGAAGTTTCAGCTAAGCTGAGCTATGATCAAAGAGAAAAATTATTGCTTGATAAATCAAAAAATCAAATTGATAAACTCAAGACGGAGAGAGAAAAATTAAAAAGCAAATTGTCTGAGGTCGAAGCATTAAGTATCAAAGATATATTCCAAAAGGTCGAAATTGAGAAATACCTTGGTGATTTCAAGGATATCCTGTTAATAAGAAATTTACTTATCAATGGATATATTGATGAGCACTATAACGATTATGTATCAGTTTTCCACGAAGTTTCTTTAACACAAGAAGACTTTACTTTTGAACGACTGGTTAAAAGTGGAATGATCTCAAAATATGACTACGTAATTACTAATACAGAAAACTTAATAAATAGGCTTTCAGAAAAATATTTTAGAAGTGAGGCAATACTGAACTATAGAATCCTTGATCATCTCCTTGAGGGAAATGTAAAGCATAAAATTAAATTTGAAAATATTCTAAAAACACTGAGTGTTGATGGTGAAAAACAATTTGAGTTCATTCAAGGTTTTATAAATAGTACTCCTAAGTGCCTGGGAGTCTTCATTAAGGTTTTATGCAATAGAAAACAAGGCTTTTGGGAATATATTCACACTAGGTCAAAGTATTCAAACGAAGAGATCAAGAAGTTACTCGTTTTGATTTTTAAGTTTGCTGACTACGAATCAATATCGAAGTTTTCTGGAGTAGCCTCATTAGTTACTTACATCGAGGAAATGAATGACTTCTTTGCCTTTAGTAATGAATTGCAATCGTCTGACACTTTTAAAAAATTCGTTGGAGAGGAAAATATTGTTATAGAAGAACTTGACGCACCAACGCACTCAGGGGAAGATATGTTTGAGTACATCTATTCGAACAAACACTATAAGCTAAATGAGCATAACATAGATGTCATAATTAAGTATTACGAAGTAGATATACATTACGAAGATTTAAAAAAACGGCATTACACGTTACTTTTGAAATCAGGATTAGATAATTTATTATCATACATTTCTGATAACATTGACGAGTATATTGAGATGGTGGTATTAGGTATAGAATCTAATACATCTGAAGAAGAGGAAACTATTATCATGGTTATTAACAATTCCAATGTTGACATTGTTCTCAAAACTAAACTTATTCAAAAGCAGGATGTTGTAATAGATTCAATAGAAAACGTTGAAGACAATGCTGTGAGACAGATTCTTCTGAACGCAAATAAGATAAAGCCGACATGGTCAAACCTTTTTGAATATTACGATAACATTGAAGACGATCACTTTGACGACTTTATGGTTAATTTTTTTGACTACGAACCGAACCACACAGCACTATCAAAAATGAAACTGAGCGACAATACGTACAAGGATGAAACCTATATTGAGGAGTTTGCTAATAATATTATCCATTGTAGCAAGGTGGGCATCGAGTCATTCCGACAGCTACTAAAAGCCATACCCTATAAATATAATGATCTGGGCGAGGCCCAGTTCGAAAAGGAGTATGCTTCAGCAATTGTCTGGTCGGGTATTTTAACACTTTCCAGTTTGAACTTTAATAAGTTAAAGGGGATAGAAGGTCATGTACACATTGAACTTATTGAAATACATCAAGATAAGTTCGTTGCCAATTTTAAGGAATTCTCGCTAGACGAATCAGATTGGGCTTTAATATTCAAATCTCCCGATATAACATTGAAAAATAAGGTTTCATTACTAAAAAATATTGACGATAGTATCATAGCTAACAATAGCGAAATAGCCAAAGAAGTATTTATCGTCTTGCCTATTGAGCAAAATGTACCCTTTAGGTTTGAAGCTTTAAATGCAATGTTTAAAACCGATGGGTCGGTTCAGAAACGGATTTCAATTTTGAATATGAATTTTCATTATTTAGATGAAAACCAAATTCAAGCGTTAGTCGAATTACTTGGTGATGATTATGCCAAGATATTTAGACAGCGTAATACCGTTTTTAGGAGCACTTCTGAGAATATTTTATTGTTTAATAATCTCAAAAAGAAGCGACTTATTAGTCGAACGCGGCTATTAGAAGAAGGGAATGAAGTTAAAGTATATTCGAGTCGAGAATGAGAATTATTGTATTTGCGTTGGCTTGCGGGTTAGTGTCACTAACAACCATACTCTTTTTCATGCCGTTGTTGGTGCTTGCGTTTTCCTTCCTGCCTTTCATGCCGTTGTTGGTGTTTGCGTTGGCCTTGTGGGTTGTGTCACCAACAACCACACTCATGCCTCACACGGGCTGAGCGTATGATTTAGATTCTCCTCTCAGCTTTTATTGGTGTTTGCGCTGACTGGCGCCACTGAGTTACCAACATAGACACTCGCATCCGCTCACACACCACGTTTCCAGGCTTGTGGCCTCGTTGTTTGTTGGTGACACAACGCTATCACCACATGCAAATACCAAAGTCGTAGGGATATCAAAAAGTACACATCATCAAAGATCATAGAGGCGATTTAAAATAATGCACAGGAGAGTCGCCAGGAAATGTTACTTTGGCTTTTTGAGAAGGCGGGATCCGGAATTGCTAACCATACACGGTATCCGTTTTGGCAACAGAACAATCACCCGATCGAATTGTGCGGTACCCGGAGGAGTATTTATATAGTAGTGCAGGTAATTATGCACGGTTGAAAGAACCGGTATGGGAGGTGAGGTTGATATAAGGCTTCGTCAGTCCGAAGACTGACAACATGATCGGCACAAGTGAGCCACGCGCGTACCGGCCGCACAACACTTGCGCCAGCTTGATTAATAGGCGTAACTATTGAACTATAAGGCAATTCATTCTTATTCGTATAAACCAATTTATTTTTAGAAATGCGATCAATCATCCTTGTAGCTTCCGTAATTGCTGTGGCACTTTTTGTCGTAGCCTTCATCGCTTATCCCCATATCCTTAATACGCTGCTTCGTTTCTTAGCTTCTTTTGTTGAACATTCCGAGATAAATGCGGTGTCGCCAACGCAATTCGTTCATATTCATGCGTTAACCGCGACCTCCCTAGCGCTCCTTCCAATTTTTGCAATGCTGACTACCTGGGGCACGCGTAAGATTAAAGGCCAGCCTGCTGACATGGGACGATTCCGCACGCATTTGCTTATCCTTACCACCTGCTACGTGGTTGCCGTGGGCGCAAAATTTCTGATTATCCTGTATGCGTTTAAGAACCTGGATTCCATGCGCGTGCATCCATCCATTATCAATTCAATTTCGCTTGCTTCGGTAAGCTTTTATCAGGAGGGGTTTTGGATGGCTGGATTGACAGCGGTAATGGCGGTACTCCTGACGAAGAAAGCAAACACGAAGAGCCCACACGCTGGCCCACACTGAATGAATGCATGCCATTCAATTCTACGAGAGTCATCGGACTTTCTTTGATGTCAGTGATGAATTGAAAAACTTGCAGCATATTTTACCCCCGTCTGGTCTGACAACGGGTTGGATAAAATGTAATGAATCCTGGTTAGATTTCATGCCGTTGTTGGTGTTTGCGTTGGCCTTCTGGGTTGTGTCACCAACAAGCACGCTCATACCTCACACGGGCTGGGCGCGTGATTGGATTCTCTTCAAGTTTCGTCTTACTTTAACCCTATCAGAGTCACCCGTCTCCGGGACGCTGATACAACGAAGCAACCAGATCTCGTTGTTTGTTGGTAACCCTCTTCGAGTGACTGTATCTATATTGTTTGTTTTTTGCATAGTTTAAATATCAGCCAAAACGCAAATGCAGATGCTGTGGCTGATGCAAACTTCTTGTTGTCTTCCGGTCTACGGTCATTTGCGATGGGACTTTGTTCCATTCCTGGTTGTGCAAGAACATCTGAAATTCCTCGAACCACGGCCATTATAACTCTATTTTCTTCTCCCTGCCGAGTTGCTGCTTTTCATGCCGTTGTTGGTGTTTGCGTTAGCGTTGTGGGTTGTGTCACCAACAACCACACGCTGGCCCACACTGAATGAATGCACGCCATTCAATTCTACGAGCGTCATCGGACTTTCTTTGATGTCAGCCTCGTTGTTTGTGGGTGACGCCACGCTCTCGCCTGGCGCAAACATCGAAATCAAAGGAGTAGGGTTGGAGTTGACTGTCAGTTGAAGCCGGACAACGTATGGCTTGAACAGGCTTTTAATGCCAAGGCCGGTTTGGGTACCGGATTTTGAAATGATATGTTTTTCATAAATCTTTGGTGTACAGCCTTACCTGCGATCCGGGAGGCATTGGTAAAATTGGGATAACAGCAATGCTGATACCCGGTAGATAACAGACATATTACTGATATGCGGATGTTATGTGGCATTTTTAATATGAGAGTAATTCTGGGACTAATTCTTTTGACAATTTCATTCTCGACACTGGGACAGAATTATGACGTCATGATCGGAGAGATTCGAGCAGACACAACAAAAGTCATAGAGAGATTCAGATACATCGAACATGTACCGACAAATGACACTTTATGTACGAGTGCCATTCGAAAAGCTGAGAGGCAAGCTAAAGACACCTTATGTTTCGTTATTTGGACAGGATCAGTTGGACGTCCTTTGAGATACGAAAATGAACTTAAGGAGGTTGTAAAGAAGTATGGACTAAAGTTTGACTACGAATTTGGTAGTGACGTTATTTTTGAAAGTCAAACACAAGGGTGCTATAAGGACTATATGGACAAGAAAGTGATCGAAAGATTTGGTAAGAATTTTAAAATAAAACAGCATAACGAGGCCGACAGTCTGTTTCTAGTCAATCATTTAAACGACACAATTTGTTCCTGGGACTGCGACAAAGAGCCGAAATTTATAAGTAAGAGAATCGGAGCTGACGGAATTGATGTTGAGGTGAAGTTACCAGTTAAGGAGCAAAGAAATGAGTGGACCTCTAAGGGACAAAAGATGTTTGCTGTGTATAGACCATTTATGGACATTCAATTCACAGTTGACAAAAAGGGAAATGTTTCAAGCATTAAACTGTTGGACTTTAATTCGCAAAGGGATGAGAATATTGTTTTCAAAGACCAACTATGGGAGTTGGCAAAAAAAGAAATTGAAACAAAATACTCAAAATGGACACCTGCGACAATTCGGGGCATTAACGTCAATTCCTCTCATGTGATAAGAGTGCAGTTTAAAAACGCCACATAACAATGTGTATGTGCAATTTAAATTTGATGAAGAATAAAACGGAGTTTGCAGCTTTCATAGAAAACATTAAAACCCATGTCGATCTGAGCACCGATCAGGTTGATATACTGTTGTCTGTGGTTGATGTGAGGCATTTCAGAAAGAAGGAGTTCATTCTTCATTCGGGCGATATCTGCAGAAACGAAACGTACGTTAACCGGGGATGCCTCAAGGTATTTTATACCGATCCGGATGGCCTGCAGCACAATGTAAAGTTTGCCCCTGAGAACTGGTGGTCGCTGGATCTCGAAAGCTTTGCCACGCAAATGCCTGCGTTTTATTCCATTCAGGCCCTGGAAGATTCGGTTTGCTTCCAGATCAGCAAAGCACATCACGATTGGCTTTATGAAAGAATACCTGCCCTGGAAAAATTTGAAAAGGTACGCTATCAGCATTCATACATTATGCTTCAGCATCGGATGACGCAGCACCTTTTCTTCACCGGTAAGCAAAAGTACGATGCGTTCACGAAGAAATACCCGGGACTCGAGCTTCGCATCTCACAGAAAGAAATCGCATCCTACCTGGGCGTGACTCCCGAATTTTTGAGCATGATTCGAAGTAAAAGAGCGCAGGTTCGAATTCCTTAAAGTAGTTTAATCTTTTTGCGGATTGATGTCGTTTGTTTTGCGTCAGAAACAAAATAAATCTTTTATGAAACAGCTGATCTTCTCAACGACTGGCGACTGGGCTGGCTTTATCCTTCGTGTTGTTCTGGGTGCGATCATGCTTCCCCATGGAGCACAAAAGTTACTGGGATGGTTTGGCGGTTACGGGTTCACACAGACTATGCGGTTCTTCACGGATTCCCTGAAGCTTCCATGGCTCGTTGGATTTGCGGTCATCGCGATTGAGTTTTTCGGAGCAGCTGCACTCATTGTCGGTTTTGCCAGCAGGCTCTGGGCATTTGCATTTCTCCTCATTATGATCGGAGCGGTTGCAACCACCAACTTCAGGCACGGATTATTCATGAATTGGTTCAACACACAACAAGGCGAGGGATACGAATATCATTTGCTTGTCATCGGCATTTGCTTCGTTATTTTACTAGTTGGTAGTGGCCGTTATGCTGTGGACTCGTTCATGTTGAAATGATATGACGCTTATCCGCAATGCCCATCCTCACGAATTCGAACGAATTGGCCGGATGTTATTTCATGCCGTTGTTGGTGTTTGCGTTGGTCTTTTGGGTTGTGTCACCAACAACCACACGCATGCCTCACACGGGCAACCCGCGCATAGGAAAAGATAAACTTCATATCTTTTGAGCAAGATAGAATCTTGATCGGTGAATAATTCATTCCGCATAGCGAGGCTTTTACAGGCGCGGAGTGCTACCCATTTTTCGGTTTGAAGAAATTCCAGATTCGTCTTGCACTTGCGAGTATGGTAACAGCCAGGCAAACGTAGGAAAGTTGCAGCATCACCCGCCAGCTGTTCCTCGAGCAACCGTCAATAGCATCAATGCGCAGGAGTGAACGCCCATTGCTGTCATCAATCGCCAGAACCGAAACAGTACTATTTACCCACGAAGTCCGGTTGTCGTAATCTTCATTTTCAACCGTTAGTGTGATTGAATCATTCGGATACATATCAAACAGACGTTGGTCAACCGTGCGAAAAGAGCAATTTGTCAACCTGTACTTCGTGTCGTCATTCGTGAGCGCTATGGAAATATCAGCTGATTTCTCGCTGCTGTGGTAGGACCTTGGTGTATCAGCAAGACGGCCGCGTATTTGGATCAGGTTGCTTCGGTCTACAGGCGTATCGGGACGGTTATAGAAGTATAGCGTGAGCATGAAGGAAACAAATGTCAGGATTGAGAAAATCACGATGCGTTGCCCTCCGGTCACCTCACCCTCTTCTTCGTCAACAATGTCTGGTTGCATATTTTGGTTTGGAAGTGAATTCTATTTGTAAACGATTTGCTGTTAGATAGACATAATTTACTATTCGAAATGAATTATTTATCAGACGATATGTCGTTCAAAAACCAAAATAGTAAATGATTGATGATCACGTTGGAGGATGCGAATAAATATTGTTTAGCGAATTGACCGTTAAATCATGTAGTCGTTATTTTCCGATACAAAATGTGACCTCTTCTGACTATCAATTCTTTGTGTACTGTGAGTAACAAAATGGTATAGAGAATTGCCTAAAAACACCTCAACAACTCTAAAAATCCCTAAATAAATTTTTGAACATTCGGTTACCCCGGGAGCAAAGGTAAAGGGCTCCGAGTGGTTGGCCAAGAAAAAGTTTTAAGCTTCTCGGTGCGTAGTAGATGATGGCAACGCCAATCAGAACTACAGTCGTTCCAATGATATCGTATCTGTCAGGATCAAAGTTATCGAAGTAGCAAGCCCAGTCAAGTGAGAGAACAATAAAGAAGCCTCCATATGTTGCGTACACTCTTGCAAAGTTTTATGGCAGCAAGGTGGCTACAAATCCATATGCAATAAGCACGAGGCTACCGATGAGCGCATACCAGTTTGACTTTCCTTCCCTAACAGAAAGCCAGACTAGATAACCACCGCCTATTTCGCAGAGACCTGCGAGTACGAAAATAAAAATTGATTTGACTAGATGCATAAAGCGATGTTTGATCGCTAAGATAGAGAAGGAGGCTGTTAAAGATCAACCCCGTCCTTCAAGAATGCTTTGGCACCTTCACCTCCAGTGGTATTAAGGATTGCTTTCTCCCCTTCAACAGTCAATTGAAAAGTGAAGAAGTCACAGCACATCCGCTCTGCTTTGATAAAGGTATTTAGCTTATCGAGTATTTGATCGGTGCCGTTGAACTCAAAACTATATCCGTCAGACTGTTCTTTTCGACTAACAACGTGGGCTTTCAATTCTGCAATAACCGTTGCTTTTCTTTCTGAAGTTCCAATGTTGTGTTTACAGGTTACGGGTTTCGCTGCGGTTTCCAAACTACTAACAAAAATTGCCTAAGCATCGAGAAAAAAAACTAAATGTCTCGAAAGCGATTTTTAGGTAATTGTCACTTGAATAAAGATAGATAAGGTCGAGTAGATCATCAAAGCTCGTTGATATGACCAAAATAGTTCTTCAGAGCTCAACATTTCATAAGCGACACAAGTTCATCTTATGAAGCGATTAGGAAAGCTGGTGGAATTTCCTCACCTTTGATTTATCAATTGCGGAAATAACTAATTCACTGCCCTGGTTTATCCACTCGTGGTTTCTTAAATCTCCCCAGTTTACAGGCAGTAAGTCTCATTTAATCCTATTCTTAGAATAAGAACTGTTGCCGTTACGGCTGCGAACATCGCATCCTCGATCTGTTTATTAATAAATTTAAAATGACGTTTAAAGAACTAAACCTTTGCGGTGCAATTATTCATGCACTTGACGAAAAAGGTTATCAATCTCCAACAGCTATTCAGCTACAAACTATTCCGCATATACTTTCCGGAAAAGACATCGTTGCATCAGCAGCAACAGGCACTGGAAAAACTGCCTCATTTTGTATCCCCATACTTCAGTTGCTTTCGATACGTAAACAAGGTTCTGGTGTGCGTGCACTTATTCTCGCCCCAACACGGGAGCTTGCCATACAGGTTTTCGATAATCTGAAATTTTATGGTAAGAACCTGTCTTTAAAAAGTACGGCAATTTACGGAGGTGTCTCTCAAGTCAACCAGGTAAAAGACATACGCAATGGAGTGGATATTCTCGTGGCCACACCAGGACGACTGCAGGATCTTATTGATCAGGGAATACTGACATTGAAAAATCTTGAAATTCTCGTTCTGGATGAAGCAGACCGCATGCTTGATATGGGTTTCATTCATACCATTAAGAAGCTTATTAAGCTCATGCCGTCATCGCGACAAAACATCTTCTTCTCGGCCACGATGCCTGGTGAGGTGTTGGGGTTGATCAATCGTATGGCAGCAGCACCTGTGCGGATCAACGTGGAATCATCAGTGAAGGCATCTGTTGATCAGTCTGTATACCATGTTTCAAGGGAAGACAAACGCTCATTACTGAAGCATGTTATTATTGAACATAAGATGAACCATGTAATTGTTTTTGCACGAACAAAATATGGCGCTGACAAAATAGCAAAGGATCTTTCTAAGTCAGGAATTTCAGCGGAAGCATTTCACGGTGATAAAAGCCAGGGTGCACGGCAGCGTGCCTTGCTAAATTTCAGAAAAAGCTTAACACGCGTTTTGGTAGCGACAGACATTGCAGCGCGCGGCATTGATATCGCTGATCTGCCGTTTGTAATCAATTACGAACTGCCAGATTCAACGGAAACATACACACACCGTATTGGACGAACGGGGCGAGCTGGTAAAACAGGTTTTGCGCTTTCTTTTTGTGACCGTGATGAACAAGGCCACCTGAACAATATCAACCGGGTATCGCGAAAAAATTTAGCTGTAATTAAGCACCCGTTTAATTAACAACCTGACAAAAATGATGAATACATCGCCAATCAAGTTTGCAACGACACAGCGTAATTTTGTGACGGTTCTGAACAAGCGTGTAAATGAATATTTTAAGTTGAAAGGCGTTGCCAAGCATGGCAACCGGGAAATGATAGTAAAAACCATTTTCATGTTTGTGCTGTATCTCTTGCCTTATTTGCTCGTCATTTCGGGAGTGGTAACTGGAACATTCGGATTGCTGGCCATGACTATTCTAATGGGGCTGGGCATCGCAGGCATCGGTCTTGCAGTCATGCATGATGCAAACCACGGTGCCTATTCCAGTAAACGCTGGTTAAATAATCTGGTCGGCTACTCTATACACCTGTTGGGTGCCACGTCTTTCAATTGGAGACTGCAGCACAACGTGTTGCATCACACCTATACGAATGTGCACGAAGAAGATGAGGACATCAGTCCACGAGGTGCTTTGCGAATGACACCGCATTCAGCCTGGAAAAGATTTCACCGGTATCAGTTTGTCTATGCCTGGTTTTTGTACGGTCTGCTTACCATCGTCTGGGTTGTGTTCAAAGATTTTTCCCGGCTTCACCGGTATCAGAAAAATGGGTTGGCCAGGAGTCACGGTGCCAGCATCGTAAAGGAATGGTGTATACTCGCGCTCACCAAGACTGGTTATGTTGGATATATTTTTGTTGTACCGTTGATTCTGACTTCGCTTTTGTGGTGGCAGGTCTTGCTGGGTGTTCTGATCGTTCATTACCTATCGGGATTTATCCTGGCTATTATTTTTCAGCCAGCGCATGTCATCGAGGGCACAGAATTTCCATTGCCGGACGAAAATCATACCCTTGAAAATAATTGGGCTGTGCATCAATTGCTGACCACAACAAATTTCGGTAACAACAGCAGGTGGTTTTCCTGGTATGTCGGTGGCTTGAATTTTCAGATTGAACATCATCTGTTTCCAACTATTTGCCATGTGCATTATCGGAAAATCGCCTTTATCGTGAAAGGCACGGCACATGAATTTGGATTACCGTATAAAACATCGAAAACATTTCTTCACGCACTTGGCGGACATCTGCGTTTGTTGAAAAGACTCGGTGAACGACCCTATAACCCCTCGTTAATCAATTAAATTCCAACGTATGAATGTAAAACCAGGTTTTCCATATGTGATAACTCCGCACCGTGTAAAGAAGTATGCTTCACATTACCATACTTCCGAGAAGTGTCTGATCGTCCCGATAAAAGTATTTGGAGGTGAAACCTCCTGTGATATTCACTGGCAGAGCGATACTGGTGAATGGCAGCTTCTCCAAGATAAATTTTTTGCCTGCGAAAATCTTGAACCGCTTAATGCAATGCTTGAGTTTGAGCTGTATGCAGTATGGAAAAAACATTACGATTCGGGCTTGACTATTTCTGAGCCAAAAACAACAGATAAGAAACAAACGATTTTTTAATCAATAAATAAAATGCAAATGAACATTTACGTAGCAAACATTCCATTTAAGTCATCAGACACTGACCTGAAAGAACTCTTTGAACAACACGGTGAAGTTGATTCGGCCAGAATTGTCATCGATAAAGTAACGAATCGAAGCCGTGGCTTTGGTTTTGTGCAGATGGCCGATAGCGCTTCAGCCAACGAGGCCATCAGCAACCTGAACGGATCCGATTTCGAAGGTAAGACGCTGGTTGTTAATGAAGCTCGGCCAAAAGCCGATTCTTCCAACGGTGGATATGGCGGAAGCTGTGGCAGTTATAGCAAAAAGTGGTGATCATCCATGCTTTGTTATTTTATTTCAACTTTAAACAATGCTGCTTATGAATCTATTCGTAGCCAATATCAGTCACTCCGTTGGAGAGGATGCGCTTAAGGCGTTGTTCTCCGAGTTCGGAGAAGTATCTTCAGTTAAAATCATCGGAGACAAATACACAGGCGAATCGAAAGGATTCGGATTTGTGGAAATGCATGATGATAGCCAGGCGCTTATTGCCATCAAGAAACTAACAAATGCAGAATTTTTTGGAAGACGACTTGTAGTTTCAAAAGCCAGACCTAAAATCTCTGCGTATTAATTTTTGACGCGTTTGTAGTTAGACGACCCCAAAGATAGCTTTGGGGTTTTTACTTTTTTCATTTTACTGCTTAATGATGTATACATGGTGCAATCCATTATCATAGGTACAGGTTCATATATTCCTGATCAGATTGTTAGCAACAAGGTTTTTGAAAGCAATCAGTTTTATGAGACTGCTGGCTCAAAGGTCTATAAGAAGAATGAAAGTATCATAGCGAAGTTTTCGGAGATAACCGGCATTCGCGAAAGGCGTTATGCAACGGCAGATCAGAACGCTTCTAACCTCGGTTTTCAGGCTGCGCTGAATGCCATCCGTTCAGCCAATGTCGATGCGGAAACACTCGATTATATTATTGTCGCCCATAATTTCGGAGATGTTGAATTACATTCGAACCGAACCAGCCAGGTTCCTTCCCTTGCTTCGCGAATCAAGGCGATGCTCGGCATTAAAAATCCAGATTGTGTTGCTTATGATTTGCTTTTTGGTTGTCCGGGTTGGATAGAAGGTGTTATCCAGGCAAATTGTTTTATCCGTTCTGGACTGGCAAGGCGATGTTTGATTATTGGTTGCGAAACGTTATCTCGTGTGATCGACCCGCATGACCGCGACTCCATGATTTACGCGGACGGAAGCGCAGCGGTCGTCCTGGAAGGACCTACGTCAGATAGAGGAATTGTCGCTCATAAGTCAAGAACGTATTCATCGGGTTCAAATTTACTGCGAATGGATTCATCATTTTCAGATTTCACGGATAACCCGAACGACCGGTTCCTTAAAATGAATGGGCGCAAGGTGTATGAATTCGCGTTGACAAATGTTCCGCTTTTGATGATGGAGGTAATTGAGAAGGCAGGGCTGCATTTGACGGATATCAGAAAGGTACTGGTTCATCAGGCGAATGATAAGATGGATCAGGCTATCCTGGAAAAACTTTTCAAACTCAGTAACCTGGATAAAATTCCCGATGACCTCATGCCGATGACCATTGGATGGCTTGGGAATAGTTCCGTGGCGACCGTTCCCACATTATTGGATTTGATTTGCCGGAAGCGTTTAGTCGGGCATGAAATACATACGGGGGATCATATTATCATGGCCTCGGTAGGGGCCGGGATGAATATAAACGCACTGGTGTACAAGTATTGATCTGAAATGGATGGAATTGAAGAATTTATAAACGCATAGTGTATGTCGCAACGAATTATTGACCGGAGTTATGTTGGAGAAGTTCTTCAGCATATATACAGAAGCGATTTCAATATAAATATCTCACTGATTTTTACCGGTGGTTATTTCTATATGGAGTCAGAAGGAGCAAGGGCGCCTCTGCACGGTACCACGGTTGAAGAAGCCGTTACGCACCTGGCATCACGCCTGATTCAGAAATTCCCTGACACAACATTCACCAGTTGGTGGGAGAATAATTTTCGGGAATACAGCGTGTAGTAAAAATTACTTAATCAATTTGTTAAAAATCGGTATGAGACAACTTAAGATTTCAAAGCAGATTACCAATCGCGAAACGCAATCACTCGACAAATACCTGCAGGAAATTGGCCGGGTTGATTTGATTTCGTCCAGTGAAGAAGTGAACCTTGCCCAACGCATTCATCAGAATGATCCGGTTGCGCTTGAAAAACTCGTTAAAGCAAATTTGAGATTCGTGGTGTCGGTTGCAAAACAGTATCAAAATTACGGCTTAAGCCTGGGCGACCTTATTAACGAAGGAAACCTGGGATTGATTAAGGCAGCAAAACGGTTTGATGAGACACGGGGGTTTAAGTTTATTTCGTATGCCGTTTGGTGGATTCGCCAGGCGATCATGCAAGGGCTGGCTGAACAATCGCGTATAGTAAGGATACCGTTGAATCGTGTAAGCGGACTCAACAAGTTACTCAAAACATTTTCAGAGCTGGAGCAAAAATTCCAACGCGAGCCAACCACGGACGAACTTGCTGATTCGATCGGCACCTCAACCACAGAGATTGAACAAAATCAGCAATACCATGGAAGGCATGTATCGGTAAACGCGCCTTTCCAGGATGGAGAAGAAAATTCATTGCTTGATGTACTCGTTAATACTGCGTCACAAACGCCCGATGCTGAAATGATCTCTGATTCGTTGAAGACTGAAGTAATGCGTGCTTTATCGAAATTAACAGCGCGAGAAGCAGAGATCATAACGCTTTATTTCGGTTTGAACGGAGAAGGTCCGTTGACGCTGGAAGAACTTGGCGAAAGACTGGGCCTTACCAGAGAGCGCGTCAGGCAAATTAAGGAAAAGGCAACGCGAAGAATGCGCCATGGTTCCGTTACGAAATCACTGAAGACTTACCTCTGATGCATGCCGTGTATGCCAGGTGGCGATCAATGCATGAAATTAGGATAAAAGATTTTGTATTTGGAAATGCCTCTTTGATGCGTGACTGAATGAAGTGCACCATGCAAAAAGGAAATTGGTTAATGACGTAAATCAATGACAGACCTTATTGATTCGGTGAGGCAGGTAAAATTCTGTTGTTTCTGAACATAAGCGATAGCGCCAAGATCACTGGTCTCATCACGATCCGATTGTTGTGTTGAATCCGCATAGATACAAACCGGTATGCCTTCCAGCACTTTTGATTTCTTTAAAGTCATTAACATCTGCTTTCCTCCCGTGGCCCTGAATGTCAGATCTAAAAATATGAAGTCGGGTAATGTGCAATCTTTGTCGAGTAAAAAATCCAACGCTGCTTCTGTACTATACGACTTTATACATTTATGTTTCGGATCTATTCTCCTGACGATTTCATGAAATATTTCTTGCTGATTACGATCATCATTGATGAGTAGTATGGTCATTATTTCCGGGCGTTAGAATATCCATCAAGGTACACCTATATTGACAATATCTCTGCTTGGTAAACGATATAAACAAATAATGTAGTGTTTATAGGAAGTGGGAGACTTTTCAAACGGTCGAATAGTGCCAGGCAACGCTGCAGACGTGTTGTTGAAATAATTCTGCAGGGCCCTCCTCCAGCTGGACGATGATTATTTGAAATTTGATCGGTTATTGAAATAAAATCGCTGCAAAGCTGAAGTAATCCATTGGATTGTGGTATCTTTATCTACTTCCTCATTTCCAAGCCCAACATGTGGGTCGGCCTTCGGATGATCAAGATTGCATTCTTCTGCATCTAATTTTAAGAGTAACCATTTAACGCGCAAATAACCGAAGTTATTCGTGCTCAACTATGCCTTATCAAAATAACCAGGACAATATCTATCAGGTAGATACATTCATTCTCGCAAAAGAAGCACCAACCGTAAAACTGCAAATCAAAAAATATCTTCACCGTATTTATTACTGTGCCATAGTAGACAATGAAAATGCGAAGCATAAGGCATACTTCGAAAGGGAATTAATCGCACCGGGGGAATAGGCTATGGATTACTTTCTTATCAATCTGTATTTGAAAGCAGAGAATGCATATTCCAGGATACATGTACTCGGATTTTATTTCCGCGGTATTTTTCAGCCCTGGCATCTGGAGAAATTTGATGTTTGTATCATGCCTGTCAATAGCCGCATATTCGTTCACCTGGATTAAAAACTTATGTTTAAGACATACACTATAAACGATTCGGAGAACTTCGACATCAACTTGTATCCCGAGATTGAGTCCGAGATTTTTATAATTTCATATCATCTTCGTAATCTCCACACAGCTAATAAGACAGAAATTGTTATCTCGTATCTGAAGGATCACTGCGTCAAAACAGTATGGATTCAAGATAACGCGGATGTTGTCAACATGATAACCTCGGGATTTCTCAGTGGGAACCAGACGGAAGCACTTTTCAACGCATGCAGGCACGATCCCGGATTTCTTGCCGACTTCGAGCATTATATCGCTTCAAGGCTTATGTAAATAATGTGAATGAATCTTCATAAGATCACCAACGAAATGTGAATTTGGTCTCAGGGTGTTCGAATTAGACACGATAGGTTTTTATTTCCTTGTCTGAAGATGCATTTCTGGAAAAAGTTTACTAGGCATTCGCATCTTTACTAAGCTTGCCGCACTTTTTTGAGTGTGGTTTGATTCTTACTTCCCGATACAAAATATGACCTCTCCTGATTATCAATTCTTTGTGTACTGTGAGTAACAAAATGGTATCGAGAATTGCCTAAAAACACCTTAACAACTCTAAACATCCCTAAAAAGTTTGAACGTCTGTTACTCGGGAGCAAAGGTAAGGAGACAGGAGAGAAGAGCAAGCGAATGCTTAGCTTCAGTCAATGTTTGATGGCATGTGTATCGCGAACGCTGCTGAATGTAAGCGCCAATAACTTCCATTCATTCTTTACCTTTTTGTAAACTTCAGTCACGGTAAATTCAGTTACAACATCGCTGCCCCGCACTTCCGCAGTTAGTGTGATGCGGTTCCAAAGAATGCCGGTGTCTCCAATCAATTCTATAGCAACATCTTTGACGTCTGCTTTCTTATACCAGATACTTCCAGTCTTAATAATTTCAAGTTCCTCATCTTTCTTCCACGTGCCGCTCATATGGACAAATTTTGATTCGTCATGAAAGAGAGGTGCGAGCGTATCGATATTCTTATCGGCCATCCATTGCCATTTGTCTTTTGAGATCGTCAGCAATTCTTGCTCTTCTTTTGATTGCTGTTGATTACTCGAAGTTTGGGCCCAGATGGACATGCATAGTCCGATAAGAAAAGTTGTCGCAATGAGATGTTTCATTATACGTATTGTCTATGGTTTCAAATGCTTTTAAAAAACCAGAACGGCCCCTCGTTACATGCGTTGAGGATTCATTTCACTTTGTTTGCCAAATGGCTGTTGATAGTAACGCTTTCCTGTCGCCTTATACAATGCATTCGCAACGGCTGCAAAGACTGGAGGAAAAGGAGGTTCGCCTAATCCGGTTGGATCAATTTCACTTTTCACAAAACTAACGTCAATCTTCTTGGGAGCTTCTTTGTGTCGGATCATTCTGTAGCGATTGAAATTGTTTTGTTCGGGCACGCCCTCCTTATGAGTTAATCCACCATAGAATGCATTTCCGATTCCATCAACGACAGCGCCTTGCACCATGTTCACTGCGGCATCTGGATTAACGACTACACCACAATCAATTGCGCTAAAGACTTGTTCGACATATGGCTGACCATCTTTCTTCACGACATCTACAACATGAGCTGCATAAGAGTTATGGCAGAAGTACGCAGCAACGCCACGACTGTATTTTTTGCTTTCAGTATTATTCCATCCCGATTTTTCTTTTACCAGATTCAGAACGCCTGCATATCGGTCGGTATCGTACTCGTTGTTTTTACCAACAGGAGTTTCTTTCGCACGTTTAAGTAGTTCTAAGCGGAAATCTATTGGATCTTTTCCGGCTAATTCCGCTAATTCATCTAGAAACGATTGTTCAGCAGCTGCGTTGAAATTCGACCGTGGGGCTCTGAAAGCTCCGATAGTAATGTTTGATGGTATGGCCCAGCCTTCAGCGAGATAATTATCTACTGCTCCAGCAGGGAATCTGTTGGCGTGAATTGGATGCTCTGGTATTCCACCACCTTTTACGTGGAATGCAATCAGATTTTTGTTAGCATCTAATGCTGCGCGATAAGTAGCTGTATACATAGGGCGGTAGATACCATAAGTCATGTCGTCTTCGCGGCTGTAGATCAGTTTGACTGGAGCTTTTACCTTTCTTGAAATTAATCCAGCCTCTGTCATGTAATGTCCGTATGCGCGAAGACCGAAGCCACCGCCCATACGAGTCATCTGAATTTCGATTTTATCCGCAGGCATATTCAGAACCTTTGATAGAGTAGGCTCTATCCAACCTGGTGCCTGGTGCGGGCCAATGAACAAAGCTTTCTCATCTGTAACGTGAGCGAAGAAATTCATAGGCTCCATGCAATTGTGTGCTAAGAACGGTGCGGTGTATGTGCGTTCTAAAACTTGTGCGGCATTGGCGAATGCCGTTTCAGGATCTCCGTCCCTGCGTAATTGTTGCGCTGGCTTCTTGGCGAATTCAATCATCTTTGACAACTGTGCACTGGTGGTTTCAAGCTCAGCGGGAATAACGACTTCACTTTTACCTCTGAAACCTGCAACCGTCTCCTTCGATTCGGTGATCTGTTCCCAAGTCACTTTCAATTTTTTGCGAGCATTCATAACCTCCCATGTGGTGTTTCCTACAACCACCAGTGAGTCGTTAAATGTCCGAGTATCAAACCCGGCCTGCTCGTAACCATCTTCGTACAATTTTATCGTAAATACACCTTTGATACCTGGCATCTTCAACGTCTCTGATGCATCGAATGATTTTAGTTTCTTACCGAATGCAGGTGGATGTTCGATCATTGCAATGAGCATTCCGTCAACCTTGGTATCTATTCCAAAGAGCGGTTTGCCAGTTACAATTTTTGATCCTTAGACAATTCGGCTTGAGCTACCTACAAC
>Ga0315910_10001764_pt1 | contig 19591 bp, 18 predicted proteins | sample EdamamesoilMG_FD_204470 | JGI IMG/M metagenome (GOLD analysis project Ga0315910, IMG submission 204470) | Garden soil microbial communities collected in Santa Monica, California, United States - Edamame soil | ecosystem: Environmental > Terrestrial > Soil > Garden | place: USA: California...
GTCGGCGGCATGGGCATGGCGCCGTCGGCCGATGTTGGCGATGCGCACGGCCTGTTCCAGCCCTGCCACGGCTCGGCGCCGGACATCTGCGGCCAGGGCAAGGCCAATCCAACGGCAACCTTTCTATCCGCGGCCATGATGCTCGACTGGCTCGCCGACAGATCCGGCAATGGCGCGCTCGCGCAGGCAGCGGGCAAGCTCGAACGCGCGGTCGACGCGGTGTTCGCAAACGGGCGCATGCGCCCCTTTGAGCTGGGCGGAAAGGACGGCACCGCCGCCATTCGCGATGCCGTGCTCTCCAATCTCTAGCCCATGAGCACTCTGCGCGTCGCGGTTGCCGGTGCAGGCTACTTCACCCAGTTCCAACTGGATGGCTGGAAGCGCATGCCCGGGGTCGAAGTGGCTGCCATTTGCAACCGCGACCAGGCCAAGGCCCGCGCGCTCGCCGAGCGCTTTGGCATCCCGCGGGTCTACGGCGATGTCGCGGAAACGATCGAACGCGAACAGCCCGGGCTGCTCGACATCGTCACGCCGCCCGTCACGCATCGCGAATATGTCGAGCTGGCGGCGCGGCACGGCATCGCGACCATCTGCCAGAAACCCTTCGGGCGCACGCACGCCGAGGCCCGCGACCTGGTGAATATCGCCGAAAAAGCGAAGATTCCCTTGGCGGTTCACGAGAACTTCCGTTTCATGCCGCATTTCCGCGAGATGAAGCGCCTGCTTGATGCCGGGCGGATCGGCGCCGTGCATTCGATCGCTTTTCGCCTGCGCCCCGGCGACGGCCAGGGTCCGCGCGCCTACCTAGAGCGGCAGGCCTATTTCCAGCAGATGCCGCGCTTGCTCGTCTTCGAGACCGCGATTCACCTGATCGACACGTTCCGCTTCCTGGTCGGTGAAGTAGTGGCGGTCACCGCGCGCCTGCGCCGCATCAACCCCGTCATCAAGGGGGAGGACGCCGGCTACATCGTGTTCGAGTTCGCCGGCGGCGCGACCGGGCTGTTCGACGGCAACCGCCTGAACGACCACGTGGCGCAGAACACGCGGCGCACCATGGGCGAGTGCTGGCTGGAGGGCTCGGGGGGCGTGCTGCGCCTCGATGGCGACGCGCGCCTGTGGTGGAAGCCGCACCAGCAGGCCGAGGCCGAGCATCCCTACGACAAGGGGCGCGACGACACCTTCGGCGGCGGTGCCTGCGATGCGCTGCAGGCGCACGTCGTGAAGCACTTGCTGGACAAGGCTCCCCTGGAGAATTCCGGCCGTGACTACCTTGCCAACATGCTGATCCAGGAAGCGGTGTACGCCTCGAGTGCGGAGGGACGGCGCATCGAGATTGCAAAGTACAAACCCGGCTAAGCGGCCAATGGATCCATTCGCGCGCAGGAGTCTTGGCCGGACTGGGCTCAAGGTTACGGCGCTCGGGTTCGGCACCGGGCCTCTCGGCGGCGCGCGGGTCCAGGTGTCGCCGCAGGAGGCTGCGACCATGATCGAGGTCGCGGCCGACGCGGGCATCAACTACTTCGACACCGCACCCTGGTACGGCGTCGGACAGGCGGAGATGCATCTGGGGCGCAGCGCCGGCACGGTGAAACGCGCGGGCAACGTGCTCAGCACGAAAGTGGGGCGCGTCCTGTTTCCCGCTGCCGATTCGCAGCATCCGCCGTATGGGCCGCGCTGGCCTGGCGGGGCGCCCAATGACTTGCGCTTCGACTACACCCGCGATGGCGTGATGCGCTCGCACGAGGACAGCCTGCGCCGTCTCGCGGTTGATCGGGTCGACGCATTGGTGATCCACGACCTGGACTTCAAGTTTCACCAGGTCGAGGCCGAAGTCGCGCGCCGGCTCGACGAACTGGACGGCAGCGGGGGCTACGCGGCCCTCTCCGGCTTGAAGTCGTCCGGAGCAATTCAGGCCATTGGCGCCGGAATCAACCATGTTGGAATGATTCCGCGCTTTCTGCAGCGTTTCGATCTGGACTTCTTCCTCGTCGCGATGCCCTATACGCTGCTGGACCAGCCGGCGCTGGATCACGAGTTGTCGCTGTGCACCGAGCGCGGCATATCGGTCGTGGTCGGCGCTCCGTTCTGCTCCGGAATACTCGCTCCCGGAACGAAGACGGGCGCGTGGTACGGCTATCGCCCGCCAGAACCGGGCGTGGTCGAAAAGGTCGCGCGCATGGAGGCGGTCTGCGCGCGCCATGGAACATCGGTCGCGGCGGCCGCGCTGCAGTTTCCGTTCGGTCATCCGGCGGTGGCCGCGGTCATTCCGGGGCCCGAGAGCGCGGTGCACGTGCGCACGAACCTCGCGTTGATGCGCGAAACCACCCCGCCCGCCTTGTGGGGCGAATTGAAGGATCTCAAGCTGCTGCGCCGGGACGCACCTACGCCATGAACGCCTATCGCATCGCAGCGCTGCCCGGGGACGGCATCGGCCCGGAGATCATGCAGGCTGTCCTGGCCGTGCTTCGCGCCGTTGAATCGCCGCAGCTGAAGCTCGTGGTTACCGAGCATCCGTTCGGCGCGAATCACTATCGGGAGACGGGCGAGATGCTGCCCGCGCGCGCGCTCGCCGCCTGCAAGGCTGCCGACGCTGTCCTGCTTGCGGCCATCGGCCTGCCGGAGGTGCGGCTGGACGACGGCACCGAAGTCCAGCCGCAGATCATCATCGGCCTGCGCAAGGAACTCGACCTCTATGCGGCGGTTCGTCCGATCAAACTTTACCCGGGGGTGAGATCGGTGCTTGCCGACGTCGGCAAGGGCATCGACCTGGTGATCGTGCGCGAGAATACCGAAGGTCTGTTCGCCTCCTTCAATGGCGGCGGCTCGGTGAAGAACGAGGTGGCGACCGACACCATGGTGATCACGCGCAAGGGCACCGAGCGGGTGGCGCGCTACGCGTTCGGCCTCGCCCGGCGGCGCAGCGGCCGGCCATTGGATGGCCGCAGGATGGTGACCTGCGTGGACAAGGCCAACGTCTTCCGCTCGCTTGCATTCTTCCGCAGGGTGTTCGACGAGGTCGCCGCCGCGAACAGCGACATCGTCCACGACCATGCGCTGGTGGACGCGATGAGCCTGTATCTGGTGCAGAATCCGTCGGCATACGACGTGCTGGTCATGGAGAACATGTTTGGCGACATTCTTTCGGACCTGGCTGCGGGACTGGTGGGCGGACTCGGCCTCGGGCCATCGGCCGAGATCGGCGAGCATCACGCGCTGTTCCAGCCCGCCCATGGCAGCGCGCCGCAGCTGGCGGGCAGGAATGTCGCCAATCCGCTCGCGATGATCCTTTCGGGTGCCATGATGCTGGACTGGCTGGGCGGGAGAAACGGCGACGCCACGGCGCTTGCAGCGGCCCGCAGGATCGATGCCGCAGTGGCGCGGGTCATCGACGAGAAGCGGGACCTGACCCCCGATCTTGGCGGTACCGGGAGCACAGATGACGTGGCGCGTGCCGTGATTGCGGCCTTGCCGCGCACGGACAGCAGCCCGGAGAAGAATCGGTGAGCCTCAGGCTCGGCTGCATCGCGGACGACCTGACGGGCGCGACTGACGTTGCGCTCATGCTGCAGAACGCGGGCATGCGCACGGTGCAGGTGATCGGCGTGCCGGCGCGACTGGGACCGGTGGATGCCGAAGCGGTGGTGGTGGCGCTGAAATCGCGCACGGCGCCCGCCGCGGAGGCGGTGGCGCAATCGATGGCGGCGCTCGAATGGCTGCGCGCGCAGGGCGCGGTGCAGATCCAGTTCAAGTACTGCTCCACCTTCGATTCGACCGACGCGGGCAATATAGGCCCGGTCGCGGACGCGTTGCTCGATGCCATGGGCGCGCCGTTCACGGTCGCCTGTCCGGCCTTCCCGACCAACAAGCGCACTGTCTATCTCGGGCACCTGTTCGTTGGCGAGCAGTTGCTGTCGGATTCGCCGATGAAGGACCATCCGCTCACGCCGATGCGCGACGCCAATCTGGTGCGCGTACTCGGCCGGCAGACCAAGCGCAAAGTCGGCCTGGTGGCGCTTTCCACCGTCAGGCAGGGCGCCGCCGCGTTGCGCGAGGCCTTCGAGGCGCTCCAGCGTTCGGGCCACGCCTACGCGATCGTCGACGCCGTGGCGGATGAGGATCTTCTGGCGCTGGGCGCTGCCTGCGCGCCGCTGCCGTTGCTCACCGGCGGTTCGGGGATCGCGATGGGCTTGCCGGCGAACCTCGGATTTCGCAAAGGGGCGGGCGAGGGCATTCCAGCGGTCGGTGGGCTGGCTGCGGTGCTCTCGGGAAGCTGCTCGGCGCAATCGAATGCGCAGGTGGCGCACTGGCTCAAGTCGCATGCCGGGTTTCGTATCGATCCGCTGCGCATCGCCGAAGGCGAGGATCTCGCCGCGGCCGCGCTTGCCTGGGCGCAATCGCGCCTGGCCGCCGGGCCGGTGCTGGTCTATGCAACCGCGGAACCCGCATCGGTGCGCGAAGCGCAGGAGCGGTTGGGCGCGCAGCGCGCCGGCCAACTGATCGAGCACTGCCTGGCGCAGGTCGCGCGCGGCCTGGTCGCCCAGGGCGTGCGACGGCTGGTGGTGGCGGGTGGCGAAACCTCGGGCGCGGTGGTGAATGCGCTGGGGGTGCGCGCGCTGCGCATCGGGCCGCAGATCGATCCGGGCGTGCCGTGGACGGGGTCCACCGGCGAGCCGCGGCTCGCGCTGGCCCTCAAATCGGGTAACTTCGGCGCGGTCGACTTCTTCGACAAGGCGCTGGGGATGCAGTCATGAGCGAAGCAAAGCTGCGGGAAGAGATCTGCCGCCTGGGCGCGTCGATCTACGAGCGAAGGCTGACGCACGGATCGACCGGCAACGTCAGCGCGAAATGCGACGACGGCTGGCTGCTCACGCCCACGGGATCGAACCTCGGACGGCTCGACCCGGCACGGCTGTCCAAGCTCGACTGGCAGGGCAAGCTGCTGTCGGGCGATGCACCATCTAAGGAAGCCTTCCTGCACCTGGCGATGTACGAAGAGCGGGCGAAGAATGCGGCGGTGGTGCATTTGCATTCGACGCATTCAGTTGCGGTATCGGTGCTGGAGGAAGTCAACCCCGCGGACGTCCTGCCGCCGCTCACGGCCTACTACGTGATGCGCATCGGCAGCCTGCCGCTGGTGCCGTACTACGCGCCCGGCGACATGGCGCTGGCGCAGGCGGTGCGCGGTTTCGCGGGCAAGCACCATGCGGTGCTGCTCGCCAACCATGGCCCGGTGGTCGCGGGTTCCTCGCTGTCGGCCGCCGCCGACGCAGTCGAGGAACTCGAGGCAACCGCGAAGCTGTTCCTGCTGCTGCGCCACGAGAAAGTCCGCTGTCTTACGCCCGCCCAGGTGGCGGACCTGCGCAAGAAACATCCGGTCTGACGAGGGCTGGGCGCCCATGCGCCCGAGGCATGCAAGGGATGCGGGATTTGCGCGGGACCCGCGCAGCACGCGCGGGTAGACTCGCCTTCGAAAATCAAATAGGAGGCGCAGCGATGGCTTCTATCCACAGGGAAATCCTCCTTGCCGCACGCGCCGACGCCGTCTGGGATGCGGTGCGCGACGTCGGCAACATCCACCAGCGCGTCTGCCCCGGATTTCTCACGGACTGCCGCATGGACGGTCCCGAGGCGCGCATCGTGACCTTCGCCAACGGCATGGTGGTGAAGGAACTCATCATCGACGTCGACGACAAGGGGCGTCGCGTCGCCTGGTCCGCGGTCGGCGGACGTACCACGCACTACAACGCTTCGATGCAGATTTTTACCGATGCGGACGGCTGCCGAGCGGTGTGGATCGCCGACCTGCTGCCCCATGAACTCGCCGGGCCGATCGCGGGGATGATCGAGCAGGGCCTGGCGGCGATGAAGCGGACGCTGGACCGCAAAGCCGCCTAGGCCAGCCGTTCAGCCCTTCGGCAGTTTGATTTCTTCCAGGCGGTCGGTCGCGGGCGGCGGCGTGCGCGACAATTCGGCTATTTCGGCACGCAGCGCTGGTGTCATGTCGACCTTCACCGCGTTGAGCGAATCCTGCAGCTGCTCGAGGTTGCGCGCGCCGACGATGGGCGCGGTGATGGCCGGGTGCGCGCCGACCCATGCGATGGCGGTGCTGACCGGATGCAGTCCCTTTTGCCTGCAGAAGGCGACATATTTCTCGGCCACTTCGAACATCCAGGCTTCGCCGTAGCGCGCCTCGTACATCTTGTTGGTCTTCAGCCTTCCCGATTTGTCCACTGCGGCCTGCCCGGAATATTTTCCCGACAGCAGGCCGGCGCCGGCCGGGCTGTAGGGAATGACCCCGATGCCGTTGGCCTCGGCCATCGGCAGGATCTCGACTTCGGCCTGGCGCTTGACCAGGTTGTACATCGGCTGGAGTACCTGCAGCCGCGCCCAGTTGTTGCGTTCCTGGGTGTCCACTGCGCGCTGCGTCTGCCAGGCCGACCAGTTGCTGACGGCGGGATAAAGGACCTTGCCCGAGCGCACCATGTCCTCCAGCGCGCGCATCGACTCGTCGATGGGCGTGCGCTTGTCGAACTGGTGCAGGAACAGCACCTCGATGCGGTCGGTCTGCAGGCGCTTCAGGCTGGCTTCGACCGCGCGCGTGACGTGCCGGCGCGACGTGCCGCGCGCGTTCACGTCTTCGGACACCGGGTTGTAGCACTTGGTGGTGATCACCAGGTCTTCGCGGTGGCCCTTCATCAGGCGGCCGAGGATTTCCTCGGACTTGCCCTTGTTGTACTGGTTGGCGCAGTCGTAGAAATTGATGCCTGCGTCGCGGGTGGCCTTGTACATGGCCGCGGAGGTCGCTTCATCGGCATCGCCGCCGAATGACATGGTGCCGAAGCAAAGTTCGGAGACCTGCACGCCGGTGCGGCCGAGCGGTTTGGTCTTCATGCGCACCGCCGCTACTCGGGTATCGCGCCCAGCATATAGAGCGTCTCTACCACCGGACCAGGGTTGCCCAAATCGCGGAACCAGCGGTTGAAGATTTCGACGATCTCGCCGCTGCCGTAGATGCGCGCGAGCCCCGTGTTGACCGCGAGGCGGAAATTGGCATCACCGCGCGGCAGCGCGATGCCGTAGGGCTCAAAAGACAGCTGGTCGGGCAGCAGATCCATTGCGCGCGGATCTTTGGACCTGACCGCGGAGCCGATCAGCAGCAGGCGGTCGCTGGCAAAGGCGTCCACCTTGCCGTCTTCGAGGGCGGCGAAGGCTTCGTCGCGCCCCTTGAACGGCACGACGGTGGCCGCCAGCTGGCGCGCCTTGAGCTGAGTGTTGAGCGCGCGCTCGTTGGTGGTGCCGCCGATCACTGCGATCTTTTTGCCCGACATGTCGGCAATGGAGCGCAGGCCCGAGCCGCTCTTGGCCATCAGCCCGGTGGTTTCGAGAAAGATGAAGCTGGAGAAGTCGACCAGCTTCAGGCGCGACAGCGTCACCGTGCTGGAACTGCACTCCATGTCGGCCTGCCCCTTCGCGACCGCGTCGAACCGGGTCTGCGTGGTCACCGGCACCCATTTGATCTTCAGTTCCGGGATGCCGAGCTGATTCTCAATGGAATTGACCACGCGCTTGCACAGGTCGACCGAGAAGCCGACGACTTCTTTCTTGTCGTCGGTGAACGAAAACGGCGTTGCGTCGGCGCGGTAGGCGATGGCGATGGTCTTCGAGCTGGCGATCTTCTTCAGCCGTCCGTCCAGATTCTGGGCGGCCGTTGGGCCCGCGGCGAGCAACAGGGCGAGCGCGATGGTGCAGCTGCGAATCATGGATGCTCCGGGGGCAAGGGGAAAGGGCGCGCCACGATACCGGCTTTTGCGCGCCGCGGCAATCGACAACGCGAACGTGTCGCGCGCCGCTAACGCCCTGGTTTTACCCAGGTTTCCGACCATGCCAGGCAGGCGCTCGAAGAGTTTCGCTCTCCGCGCGTTTCCGGATACGGCGATCCCGCGGCGACGCGCCCGTTGAGCGCGATGCGCGCGGCGCGCGCCGGAAAAAAGGTGCTGAAAACGCCGATCGGCCGGTTGGCCGAGCCCGGCGGCATGTTGAGCACGAACGGCGTGAGGAAATCCTCCCAGCTGAGCGCGATTTCCGCGTCCTTCGCGACGACCAGCTCCACCGCCTTCGTGTCGATGCCGCCCGAACGCACGAACGAGGCGGGCGTCACCGGCGTGCCGACATCCGCGAACGCAGGGAAAAGCAGCGACTCGATTTCCTTCTGCAGCCAGCGCGCGACCGGCGCGTTGTCGGACCAGATCTTCACCTCGCCCTCGGTCAGCGTGCTTTTCAGGAACAGCGCGTGGCCCGCGCCGGCCGGGCACCACAGCACGCGCCAGTGGCTGGCGCGGTCGGTCTGGCTCTTGCCGCCATCGGTGCTGTAGCGGATGAACGAGTTCTCCCCGGTCATCATCACGTCATTCGGATCGACAGGCGAACTCATGGCATTCCTCCTTGGGGTTTCCCGGATAATTGCAGAATGTCCGGCTCCGACGCAATCGATTTCCGCCCCGACGCGCCGGCCTTCCTGGCCGATCCGTTTCCGGTCTATCGCCGGCTGCGGGAGGCGGACCCCGTGCACTGGAGCCCGCGCCTGAAGTCCTGGGTCCTGACGCGCTACGACGACGTGCGCCAGGTGCTGCTCGATCGCGAGGTGTCGTCGGACCGGCTGCGGCCGTTCTTTGCCACGCTGCCCGGCGAAGAGGCGGCGCGCATCGGCCAGATCATCCGTTACCTGACCCACTGGATGGTGTTCCGCGATCCGCCGGAGCACGCGCGCCTGCGGCGCCTCACCAGCAAGGTATTTCATCTCGACTCCATGAACGGCATGCGGCCGGTCGCCGAGGAACTGGCGCAATGGCTGCTCGAGAAGGTGGATGCGCGCATCGGCGCCCGCGGTGAGGTCGATTTCATCGCCGACTTCGCCGGCCCGCTGCCGGCGCTGGTAATCATGGCGATGCTCGGCGTGCCGAGGGAGGAGCTCGCCAACGTGAAGCGCAGGTCGGACGACATGGCGCTGTTCATCGGCAGCTCGCGCATGTCGGCGGACAAGTACGACATCGCCGAGAAGGCGACGCGGGAAATGGCGGAATTCTTCCGCGCATTGATCCAGGACCGGCGCAAGGCCGCACGAAAAGATCTTCTTTCCGAATTGGTTCATCTCAAGGAGGGCGAGGATTGCCTGTCCGAAGACGAACTCGTCGCGACCTGCATCCTGCTGCTGTTCGCCGGCCACGAGACGACCACCAACCACATCGCCAACGGGCTGCTGGCGCTCCTGCGTTTCCCCGGGGAACTTGATCTGTTCAGGGAGAGGCCGGAACTTGCACCTCGTGCGATTGAGGAATTGCTGCGCTATGACGGTCCAAGCGGGGCGCAGGTGCGAGTGGTGAAGGTGGCGCAGGAGCTGCGCGGAAAATCGCTCAAGCCCGGCGACCGGGTGTTCCTGATGCTGAATGCGGCCAATCGCGATCCGGAGGCCTACGAACAACCCGACCGCCTGCAGCTTGCGCGCGGCGGCCCCGCCCACCTGACCTTCGGCTTCGGCATGCACATCTGCCTGGGGTTTCCGCTCGCGCGCATGGAAGGGCAGGTCGCGCTGCCGGCGGTGCTGCGCCACTGGCGGGAAATCGCGCTCACGGTGCCCGAGGCGCGCCTCGAGTGGCTGAACTCGATGGTGTTCCGAGGGATGCGGGCGTTGCCGTTGTCGGTCGCCGCGGCGTAGCGCCCGCGCTTGCGGCGCTGTACGATTCGTTGCAATCTCACCTGGGGAGCAAACTCATGCGGGTTTTCGTTTCGTCAACTCACGGACAGGTCGTTCGCGGCGTCGTTGCTCTCGCCAGCTGCCTGGCGGCGCTTGCGGCCGCTCCCGCGGCGGCCCAGTCGGCCGCGCCGCAGTTCGCACAGTGGCCCGACCGGCCGGTGCGGCTCGTGGTCTCGGTGGGCGCGGGCGGCGCCGCCGACCTGCTGTCACGCAATCTCGCCAGCGGCTTCGCCCAGTTCGCCAACGGCCAGGCGCTGGTGGTGGAGAACCGTCCAGGTGCCGGCGGCACCATCGCCGCGGCCGCGGTGGCGCGCGAGAAGCCCGACGGATACACCCTGTTCCTCGCCGAAGTCGGCCCCAACGCGGTGTCGCACACTCTGGCCAAGCTGCCCTACGACCCGCACACCGCGTTCACGCCCATCATCCATGTCGCCAACCTGCCGGCGGTGATCCTGATCCGGCCGTCGCTGCCCTACAAGACTCTGGCGGAATTCGCCGCCGCGGCGAAGCAGCAGCCCGGCAAGTTCAATTACGCATCAGCGGGCCTCGGCAACTGGACGCATCTGTTCATGGCATACCTGAACAGCCGGGCGGGCATCGAGCAGGTGAACGTCGTGTACAAATCGGGCGCCGAGATGCTGACATCGCTGCTGCGCGGTGATGCGGACACGGCCATCATCACGGTCTCCACTTCACTGGGCCAGGTGCGCGAGGGCAAGATCCGTGCGCTCGCCGGCGCGTCCGCCCGGCCGATGCGCCAGCTGCCCGACGTTCCGGCGGCCGCCCAGACCATCCCCGGCTTCGACGTCAGCGTCTGGCACGGCGTCGTCGGCCCGGCCGGAATGGATCCGGCGCTGGCGGCGCGTCTCAACGCGATCTTCAACCAGGTCCTGCAGGCGCCGGCTGTGCGCGCCGCGATAGCCGATGGACAGTCCGCCGACATCGTCGGCGGCACGCCGCAGCAGTTCGACGCCTTCATCAAGGGCGAACTCAAGCGCTGGCCAGAGGTGGTGAAGGCCGCCGGCATCAAGTCCGACTAGCGCCGGACCGCGGTGAGCGATGCGTCCGTGATCCGGCTGGGAGCGGTCGAGGTCTACCTCGGCGATAAATCCGGCAAGTATCCGGACGGCAACCAGGTTGTCGTGCGCGGCGCCGACACGCTCGCGGCATTCGACACGCCGCTGGTCGCCAACCGCCTCGGCGTCGAATTGCTGGCCGCCGATCTCGTGGTGCTGGGCCACGTGCACGAGGACCACATGGCCGGGCTGCACCGCCTTCCGGACGCCGAAGTCCACGTTCATGAGCGCGACGTCGAGGCGGCACGCAGCTGGGAAGGGTTATCCCGGCACTACGGCTATTCGCAGCCGGTCTTGGACGAGATGCACACCATGATCCAGCGGGATTTCCACTACGCCCCGCGACCCGATGCGAAACCGTATCGCGACGGCGCCGTGTGGGACCTGGGAGGTGGCGTCACGGTGCGAGCGTTCCATACGCCCGGCCATACCGCCGGCCACTGCGTGCTGCTGGTCGAGCCGGGCGGCGTGGCCTTCATCGGCGACATCGAGCTTTCCTCGTTCGGTCCGTACTACGGCGACGCGACGTCCAACCTGGCCGATTTCCGCCGCACGCTGGAGGCGGTGAAGGAGATTCCCGCGCAAGCCTGGGTGACTTCGCACCATAAAGGCGTGATCACCGACAGGGCGACGTTCCTTTCGCTGCTGCGGGCCTTCGCCTCCAGGCTGGATGCGCGCGAGGACACAATTGCCGCTTACCTGGCGGAAAGGCCCGCGACGCTCGCGGAGCTTGTGGCCCACCGCTTCCTGTATCCCCGGGGGTCCAGCGGCGCCTGGTACGACGAAGCCGAGCGCCGTACCATCGAGCAGCACCTGGAGGCGCTCGCGGGAGCGGGGCGCGCGGTCCAAGAGGATGGCTGCTGGCGGATGCGCTAACTCAATGGAGGACGCATGTATATCGTTACCGTGATGTTTCACGTCAATTCGCAGTTCGCAGTGCCATTTCGCGAGCAGATGATCGCCAACGCGCGAACGAGCAGGGAGCAGGAGCCCGGATGCCGGCAGTTCGACGTCTGCACCGATCCGATGCACAAGGACCGGATTTTTCTCTACGAGGTCTACGCGAACCACGCAGCGTTCGAAGCGCATCTCGCGACGGCGCACTACAAGTCGTTCGAGAAGACGGCGGGGCCTTGGATTACGGCGAAGGATGTGCGCACCTACGAAAGAATCGATCCTGCCTGAACGGGGGACTCGCGCCGCGCCGGCGCGCTTGACCGCAGTCAAGAATCCCTGCGCCGCGGCTCGCTCATAATCGCCTTGTGAAAAAGGGCGGCAAGGGCAGGTTCGGTCTGAAGGGGCGCGGCGTCGATCCGCAGGCGCGCGAGCAAGTCCGCGTGCTGCTGGCCAAGGATCCGCGCCGGCGCGATCTGCTGATCGAATACCTGCACCGGATCCAGGATCGCTACGGACACCTTTCCTCGGCGCACCTGGCGGCGCTCGCCGAGGCGATGAAGCTCTCGCAGACCGAAGTCTATGAAGTCGCGACTTTTTATCACCACTTCGACGTCGTGAAGGAAGGCGAGACGCCGCCGCCCGCGCTCACCGTGCGGGTTTGCGATTCGCTCTCGTGTTCGCTTTTTGGTTCTGAAGTCCTAATTGAATCTCTTTCCAAAACCCTTGGAAAAGAAGTCCGGGTGCTGCACGCGCCCTGCGTGGGGCGCTGCGAGTCGGCGCCGGTGGCGGTCGTCGGGCAGAACCCGGTCTGCAATGCAACGCAGAAGAAGGTTCTGGATGTCATTGCCCAGGGATCTTTTTCTTGTGCAGAAACCAAGTACCTGGATTTCAACGCCTACAAAGGTGAGGGCGGGTACCAGCTGATCGCGGATTGCCTGGCCGGCAAGCGCACGCGCGAAGAGATTACCAATATCATGGAAGATTCGGCGCTGCGCGGTCTGGGCGGCGCCGGATTTCCGACCGGGCGCAAGTGGAAAATCGTCGCCGCCGAACCCGCGCCGCGCGTGATGGCGGTCAACATCGACGAGGGCGAGCCCGGCACCTTCAAGGACCGCTACTACCTCGAGCGCGATCCGCACCGTTTCCTGGAAGGCATGCTCGTTGCCGCGTGGTGTTCGGGCGTGGGCGAGATCTATATCTATTTGCGGGATGAATACGCAGGTTGCCGGGCGGTTCTTGAAAAAGAGCTTTTGAAGTTGAAGTCAAAAGCGGAATTTCCGTTGCCACCGATCCATCTTCGTCGTGGGGCCGGCGCTTACATCTGCGGCGAAGAATCGGCGATGATCGAATCCATCGAGGGCAAGCGCGGCATGCCGCGCCTGCGTCCGCCCTACGTCGCGCAGGTCGGCCTGTTCGGCTACCCGACGCTCGAGCACAACATGGAAACCGTGTACTGGGTGCGCGAGATCGTCGAGAAGGGCGGCGCCTGGTTCGCGTCGCAGGGCAGGAACGGCCGCAAGGGCCTGCGCTCGTTTTCGGTGTCAGGCCGCGTGAAGAAACCCGGCATGCGTCTCGCACCCGCGGGCATCACGGTGAAACAGTTGATCGAGGAATTCTGCGGCGGCATGCTCGACGGGCACCGGTTTTACGGCTACCTGCCGGGCGGCGCCTCCGGCGGCATCCTGCCCGCGAGCCTGGGCGACGTGCCGCTGGATTTCGACACGCTGCAGCCGCACGGGTCGTTCATCGGTTCCGCGGCGGTTGTCATTCTGAGCGACCAGGACAAGGCGGCCGCGGCGGCCAGGAACCTGATGAAGTTCTTCAAGGAAGAGTCCTGCGGCCAGTGCACGCCCTGCCGGGTGGGCACGGCCAAGGCGCTGACGCTGATGGATGCGAAGCAATGGAACCAACCGTTGCTCAAGGAACTCTCACAGGCGATGATGGATGCCTCGATCTGCGGCCTGGGACAGGCGGCGCCGAACCCGGCGCTGACGGTGATGAAGTATTTCCCGCAGGAAGTGGGGTAGGCAATGGACCGCATCAGCACCAAGCAACTGGCAACGCTGCCAATCGAGTTCAAGCTGAACGGCAAGACGGTCATCGGCCGTCCCGACGAGCCGATCATCGAAACCGCGCGCCAGAACGGCATCCCGATCCCGCACCTGTGCTACTCGCGCACGCTGCGCCCCGACGGCAACTGCCGCGCCTGCGTGGTCGAGGTGAAAGGCGAGCGCGTGCTGGCGCCCTCCTGCTGCCGCTTCCCGACGCAGGGCATGGAGGTCACCACCGACAGCCCGCGCGCGCTCGCGTCCCAAAAAATGGTGCTTGAACTGCTGCTCTCGGACATGCCGGAGACGCAGTACACCCTGAACAACAAGGTTGATGTCTGGGCCCGCAAGCTCAATGTCGGGAAACCAAGGTTTTCATCAAGAGCCAAAACAAAACCCGATCTTTCCCACCCGGCGATCGCGGTCAACCTGGACGCCTGCATCCAGTGCACGCGCTGCGTGCGCGCCTGCCGCGAAGAGCAGGTGAACGACGTCATCGGCTATGCCTTTCGCGGTGAGCACTCGAAGATCGTGTTCGACCAGGACGACCCGATGGGCGCCTCCACCTGCGTCGCCTGCGGCGAATGCGTGCAGGCCTGCCCGACCGGCGCGCTGATGCCGGCGCGCGAGGCGGGGCTGGAAGCCGTCAACAAGAAAGTCGATTCGGTGTGTCCGTTCTGCGGCGTGGGTTGCCAGCTCACCTACCACGTGCAGAAGGAGACCAACGTCATCAAGTTCGTCACCGGCCGCGACGGGCCGTCGAACCACAACCGCCTGTGCGTGAAGGGCCGCTACGGCTTCGATTATGTCCAGCATCCGCAGCGGCTCACGAAGCCCCTAATCAGGAAGAAGGGCGTGGAGAAATCCGCCCATTTCACCGTTGATCCGGCCAACTGGAAGGAAGCCTTCCGCGAGGCGGGCTGGGAAGAGGCGCTCGATTTCGCGGCCGCGGGCCTGAAAAAGATCCGCGACCAGGACCGCTTCGCGCTCGCCGGCTTCGGCTCGGCGAAGGGCTCCAACGAGGAGGCCTATCTCTTCCAGAAACTGGTGCGCACCGGCTTCGGCACCAACAACGTCGACCACTGCACGCGCCTGTGCCATGCCTCCTCGGTGGCGGCGCTGCTCGAAGGCGTCGGCTCGGGAGCGGTGTCCAATCAGGTCAGCGACGTGATGCTCGCCGATGTGGTGCTGGTCATCGGCGCCAATCCCACGGTGAACCATCCGGTGGCCGCGACCTGGATGAAGAACGCCGCCAAGAACGGCACCAAGCTGATCATCGCCGACCCGCGCCGCACCGAGCTCGCACGCCATGCGACGCACTTCCTCCAGTTCAACGCTGACACCGACGTGGCGATGCTGAACGCATTGATCCACACCATCATCGACGAAGATCTGGTGGACAAGAAGTTCGTGGCGGACAGGACGAGCGGATTCGAAGCGCTCAAGGAAAACGCGAAGAACTACTCGCCGGAGAAGATGGCGCCGATCTGCGGCATTCCGGCGAAGACGCTGCGCGAAGTGGCGCGTCTTTTCGCCACCTCCAAGGGCTCGATGATCCTCTGGGGCATGGGCATCTCGCAGCACGTGCACGGCACCGACAACGCGCGCTGCCTGATCGCGCTCACGCTGATGACCGGCCAGATCGGACGGCCGGGGACCGGGCTGCACCCGCTACGCGGGCAGAACAACGTGCAGGGCGCTTCCGACTCGGGGCTCATCCCGATGATGTTTCCGGACTACCAGCGCGTGGACAATCCGGAGGCCAACCTGCGCTTCGAGAAACTGTGGGGGACGTCGTTGGAGAAAAAACCCGGCCTCACGGTGGTCGAGGTGATCCGGGCGGCCGATGCCGGTCAGGTGCGCGGCATGTACATCATGGGCGAAAACCCGGCCATGTCCGACCCGGATGCCGAGCACGCGCGCGCGGCGATGGCGAAGTTCGAGCACTTGGTGGTGCAGGACATATTCCTTACCGAGACCTGCTATCTCGCCGACGTGGTGCTGCCCGCAACCGCCTGGCCCGAAAAAGACGGCACCGTGACGAACACCGACCGCATGGTGCAGCTCGGGCGCAAGGCGATCGAGCCTCCGGGCGAGGCCAGGCCCGACCTCTGGATCATCAACGAGATCGCGCGCCGCATCGGTCTGGACTGGGAATACGTGCACCCCAAGCAGGTGTTCGACGAGATGCGCAAGGGCATGAACTCCATTGCCGGCATCACCTGGGACCGCCTGGAGCGGGATTCCGTGGTCGTCTACCCCTGCGAGAACGAGGGCGATCCGGGAACCTCAGTCGTATTTACCGAAGTCTTCCCGACCGCCACCGGGCGCGCGAAGTTCGTCCCGGCGGACATCATTCCGGCCGACGAGCAGCCGGACAAGGAGTACCCGGTGGTGCTGATCACCGGTCGGCAGCTCGAGCACTGGCATACCGGCGCCATGACCCGGCGCGCGGGCGTGCTGGATGCGATCGAGCCCGAACCCGTGGCGTCGCTGCACCCCCTGGACATTGATAAGCTGGGCGCCAAGCCGGGCGACGTGATCACGGTGCAATCGCGGCGCGGCAGCATCTCCCTGTACGCGAGGGCCGACGAGGGTACGCCGCGCGGCGCGATCTTCATCCCGTTCGCTTTTTACGAGGCGGCGGCCAACATGCTGACCAATCCCAAGCTCGATCCGTTCGGCAAGATTCCGGAATTCAAGTATTGCGCGGTGAAAGTAATGAAGGGCGGCGCGCGGCCGGGCCATCCGGGCTACGGGAAGGGACGCGCGCTGGACGAGATCTACGGCTGATTGCGCCGTGGTAGCGCTGGCCACTTGATTTTCGTCAAGGGCCTGCGTGTCGCTGCGCGCCTATAGTTCCGCGCGTTCAATGCCAGAATTGCATAACCAGGAGAACCACCATGTCGTCTGACATCGAGATTGCGCAGGCAGCGAAGCTGCAGCGTATTTCCAAGGTGGCGCTGGAAAAACTCGGCATCGCTGAAGAGCACCTCGAACCCTACGGCCACTACAAGGCCAAGATCTCGCTGCCCTACCTCGAGACGCTGAAGGGCAAGAAAGACGGCAAGCTGATCCTGGTGACCGCGATCAGCCCGACGCCTGCGGGCGAGGGCAAGACGACCACCACGGTCGGCCTGGGCGACGCGCTCAACCACATCGGCAGGAAGGCGATGATCTGCCTGCGCGAGCCCTCGCTGGGGCCCGTGTTCGGCGTCAAGGGTGGCGCCGCGGGGGGCGGCTATGCGCAGATCGTGCCCATGGAGGACATCAACCTGCACTTCACGGGCGATTTCTCGGCGATCGCACTCGCCAACAATCTGCTCGCGGCAATGCTCGACAATCACATCAATCACGGCAACGAACTCGGCATCGACATCCGTCGCATCCAGTGGAAGCGCGTCGTCGACATGAACGACCGCGCGCTGCGCGACATCACCATCGCCCTGGGCGGCACCGCCAACGGCTTCCCGCGTCAGGACGGCTTCGACATCGTGGTGGCTTCCGAAGTGATGGCCATTTTTTGTCTGTCTACGTCTTTGGAAGATTTGAAATCCAGATTGGGGAATATTGTTGTTGCGTACACCAGGGATCAAAAACCCATTAGGGCGAAGGATTTAAAGGCTCATGGGGCGATGACCGTGCTGCTCAAGGACGCGCTCGCGCCGAACCTGGTGCAGACGCTGGAGAACAACCCGGCCTTCGTGCACGGCGGCCCGTTCGCCAACATTGCGCACGGCTGCAATTCCGTGCTCGCGACGCAGAGCGCGCTCAAGCTCGCCGACTACGTGGTCACCGAGGCGGGCTTCGGCGCCGACCTGGGCGCCGAGAAATTCCTCGACATCAAGTGCCGCAAGACCGGCCTGCGGCCGAGCGCTGCGGTGATCGTGGCGACGATGCGCGCGCTCAAGTACCACGGCGGCGTGGACGTAAAGGAGGTCAGCAAGGAAAACCTCGCGGCGCTGGAGAAAGGACTGGTCAACCTGGAGCGCCACGTCGAGAACGTAACCAAGGTCTACGGCATTCCCTGCGTGGTCTCGATCAACAAGTTCACGTTCGACACCGAGGCCGAAATCAAGCTCGTGACCGAGCGCATGAAGAAGCTGGGCGCGGAAGTGGTGCTGGCGGCCCACTGGGGCGAAGGCGGCAAGGGCGCGGCCGAACTGGCGAAGATCGTCGTCGGCCTGTGCGACAAGCCCTCCAGCCCGACCTTCGTCTACGACGACGCCGACAGCCTCTGGGACAAGATCAACAAGATCGCCAAGAAGATCTACCGCGCCGGCAGCGTGACGGCGGACGCCAAGGTGAAGGCGCAGATCCAGAAGCTGCAGGACGACGGTTACGGGCACTACCCGGTCTGCGTCGCCAAGACCCAGTCCTCGTTCTCGACCAATGCGGCGACGCGCGGCGCACCCAGCGACCATGTGGTCAACGTGCGCGAAGTGCGGCTGGCGGCCGGCGCCGAGTTCGTCGTCATGGTCTGCGGCGACATCATGACGATGCCGGGCCTGCCCAAGGTGCCCTCGGCCGAGAAGATCGACCTGGTGGACGGGAAGGTCGTCGGCCTCTTCTAGCGCTTCAGCGCAGCAGGATCCAGAGGCCGATGCCGATCAGGATCCACGGCACGGCCCTTGGCCCCCAGCGGCGCAGCGGTGTTCCCGCCGAGGGGTGATGCACCAGCCACCGTGCTCCCGCGCACCACAGCGCGAGCTGGAGCGCGAACACGGCCCCATATACCGCAAGCGCCGCGACGTCGGCGGTGGCAAAAAGAGGGATGTAGACGCCCAGGTTGTCCGCGCCATTGGCCACGGTAATGGCGGCGACCGCGAGAAAACCGGGGGCGACCGGCGTTTCCCCGCGCTCGTCCGGGGTCCTGAATAAGCGTACTCCCAGAACAATCGGAATCATTCCCAGCCACTTCAAATGCTCGGCGGGAATGAGCAGTGCGAGCAGCGAGGCCGCCAGGCTCGCACCGAACAGGGCGCCAATCCCGGCGTACTGGCCAAGGATGATGTCCCGCGTGCGATGGCGCCCGGCCGCGAACCAGGCGACGAGGAGAAAAAGGTCGTCGAGGTTGGTGGCAGCGAAGGCCGCCGCCCCCTCGAGGGCTACGCGCCCAACGACATCACCTCTTCGGCCACCGGCGGGGCGTCGCCGATCAGCGCCCGGCCGCGCTTGTCGGTCGGGTGCCAGCCGACCAGCGCCAGCATCACGAGGAAGCCGACCACATAGGCGAGGGCCACGTGCCAGCCATGGCGCAGCCAGAGGCCGACCGACCTCGCCTCGGGATACAGGTTCGAGATGGCGACGCCGGCCGATGAACCGAACCAGATCATCGAGCCGCCGTAGCCGACCGCGAAGGCGAGCATGCCCCAGTCGTAGCCGCCCTGCTTGAGCGCCAGGGCCGTGAGCGGGATGTTGTCGAACACCGCCGAGATGAAGCCCAGGGAGAACGTCGTCTGCCAGGCAGCGGGCGGCAGTTTTTCCACCGGCATCATCGACGCGCAGGTCACCAGCGCGAGCAGGAATACCGAACCCTTGAAGGCCTCGGGCAGGAGCGTCCAGTCCGGCTGACGCAGGGCGGCGGTGGCGAGGATCGCGATCCAGACGGCGGCGCCAATGACCGGGAACTGGTCGAGCAGCGCCGGATACTTCAGGTTGGCAAACACGTTGGCGAGGATGGCCGAGGCGAGGATGATGGCCACGATGCCGATGCGCGTCCAGTCCACGCGATGCGCGACCTTGGCGTCCTTGATGATCGGGGCGTAGGCATGCTGCTGGCGCGACGCCACGTAGCCGCTGATGGCGAGCGCCACGAT
>Ga0315910_10001765_pt1 | contig 19589 bp, 20 predicted proteins | sample EdamamesoilMG_FD_204470 | JGI IMG/M metagenome (GOLD analysis project Ga0315910, IMG submission 204470) | Garden soil microbial communities collected in Santa Monica, California, United States - Edamame soil | ecosystem: Environmental > Terrestrial > Soil > Garden | place: USA: California...
CGACGAAGCCCGCGTGGCTCAGGACCGTCAGCAGGATGAAATACGGCAGGGGCTTCAACGAAGCCCCTGCGGATCAGCGGCCCTGCAGGGCGGCGATGCGCTGTTCGATCGGGGGGTGGGTAGAGAATAGCGCCATCCAGCCCGGTCCGCCGCTGATGCCGGAGGCGGCCATGTTCGCGGGTAGGGCGCCCGGCTGCAGGCCGCCCAGGCGCGAGAGCGCGTTCACCATCGGCGTCGGCGACCCGAGCAGGGAGGCGGAAGCCGCGTCGGCGCGGTACTCGCGCTGGCGCGAGAACCAGGCCACGATCATCGAGGCGAACAGGCCGAGCACGATCTGCGACACCATCACAGTGACGAAGAAGCCGATACCCTGGCCGCGGTCGTTCTTCAGGATCACCCGGTCGACGATGTAGCCGATGATGCGCGACAGGAAGATCACGAAGGTGTTGACCACGCCCTGGATCAGCGTGAGCGTCACCATGTCGCCGTTGGCGACGTGGCCGATCTCGTGCCCGAGCACCGCCTCGACTTCGTCGCGCGACATCGAATTCAGCAGTCCCGAGGAAACCGCCACCAGCGACGAGTTCCTGAAGGCGCCGGTGGCGAAGGCGTTCGGCTCGCCCTCGTACATGGCCACTTCGGGCGTGTCGATGCCGGCCTTGGCCGCCAGGCGCTTGACCGTTTCGACCAGCCAGTACTGGGTGGTGCCCTCGGTGCCGTCGATGACCTGGGCGCCGGTGGACCACTTGGCCATGGGTTTGGAAATCAGCAGCGAGATGAACGCGCCGCCAAAGCCGAAGATCGCGGCCATGATCATCAGGGGGACGTACTGGATGCCTTCCTGGGCCAGCGCGCGGTCCAGCCCAAGCACGCTGATGATGATGGACAGGAGCAGCATGACCGCGAAGTTGGTCGCAATGAGAAGGAATATTCTTTTCATGGGTTTAGATCCTCCAGGCCTCTTAGATGGGGGCGAACCCCGACAGTTCAATCCTTCGATTCTAGAATCATTTGGGCGCCTTTTTCGGCGATCAGGAAGGTCGGCGCGTTGGTATTGCCGGAGGTGATGCGCGGCATCACGGAAGCGTCGACCACACGCAGGCGGTCCACGCCCAGTACGCGCAGGCGGTCGTCCACCACCGCCATGGGGTCGTTGCCCATCTTGCACGTGCCTACCGGATGGAAAATTGTAGTTCCAAGTTCTCCCGCGGCTTTTTCAAGTTCTTCATCAGAAGAAATGAAAGGACCGGGCCGAAACTCCTCCGGCTCGTATTTCGCCAGTGCCGGCGAGGCCATGATGCGCCGCGTGAAGCGCATGCCGTCCACGGCCACTTTCCGGTCTTCCGGGGTGGACAGGTAATTCAGCTTGATCTCCGGGTAGGCCGCGGTGTCGGGCGACTTGATGCGCACCCAGCCGCGCGAGGTCGGCCGCAGGTTGCAGACGCTGGGCGTGATCGCCGGAAACGGGTGCAGCGGGTCGCCGAACTTGTCCAGCGACAGCGGCTGCACGTGCCACTCGATGTTCGGCGTGGCCTGCGAGGGGTCGCTCCTGGCGAAGGCGCCTGCCTGCGACGGCGGCATGGTGAGCGGCCCGGTGCGGAACATCAGGTATTCCAGCCCCATCGCCGCCTTGCCGAACAGGCTGTTCGCCATCTCGTTCAGCGTGCGTACGTTCTTCACCTTGTACTGCATGCGGATCTGCAGGTGGTCGTGCAGGTTTTCGCCGACGCCGGGGAGGTTCTGAACGGTCTTGATCCCGAATTGATTCAACAGCCTTTCGTCGCCCACGCCGGAAAGCTGAAGGATGTGCGGCGACCCGATGGAGCCCAGCGAAAGGATGCTTTCCCGATGGGCAATCGCCTGGAAAGTATTTCCTCTGTGGATGAATTCGAACCCCGTGGCGGCGCGGCCCTCGAAATTCACCTTGGTCACGGACGCGCCCGTCAGGACGGTGAGGTTCTTCCGGTGCAGGACGGGCCGCAGGAAGGCGCTGGTCGCGCTCCAGCGCCGGCCGCGGCGCTGGTTCATCTGGAAATAGGCGCAGCCGAAGTTGTCGCCGGTGTTGAAGGATTTCACCGAAGGGATTCCGCACTCGGCCGCCGCGGCACGCCAGGCATCGACGATTTCCCAGCGTACGCGCGGGTCCTCGACGCGCAGCTCGCCGCCTGCGCCGTAGCCGTCGGTGGCGCCGTGCTGGTAGTCCTCGAGCTTCCGGAAGATCGGCAGCACCGAATCCCAGGACCAGTCCTCGTTGCCCAGCGCCGCCCAGTGGTCGTAGTCCTCCTTCTGGCCGCGCATGTAGATCATGGCGTTGATCGACGAGCAGCCGCCCAGCACGCGCCCGCGCGCGTAATGGATCGAGCGGCCGGCAAGATGCGGGTCAGGCTCGGTCTTGTAGCACCAGTCTGTGCGCGGATTGGCGATGGTGTAGAGGTAGCCCACCGGCACGTCGATCCAGAACCAGTCGTCCTTGCCGCCGGCTTCCAGCAGCAGAACTGACACGGAAGGATCCGCCGAGAGCCGGTTCGCAAGCAGGCAGCCGGCGCTGCCGGCGCCGGCGATCACGTAGTCGAATTGCATGCCGTCCTCAGGCGCGCCTGGCCACGGGCCCGGCAGGCGGATTCGAGAACGTCATCACACCGTCATCAATTGTTCCGAAGCGCAGCGTCATGATGTCGCGCGCGTAGTTCTGGTGCAGCTTCCACGGCGCTTTCGAGCCCTGCTTGGGAAACAGGTGCAGCGTGCGCTGGATGTAGCCGGAGGAGAAATCCACCCAGGGCTCCTCGGTCACCGACGCATCGGCCAGGCGCGGCGTGCATTGCGCGTAGCCGTGCTTTTTCATGTGGTTCAGCAGCCGGCAGACGTATTCGCAGGTGAGGTCGCACTTCAGCGTCCAGGAGGCGTTGGTGTAGCCGAAGGAGGAGGCGAGATTGGGCACGCCGCTGTACATCAGGCCCTTGTAGTTGAACGTCTTCGACGGTTCGACGGCCTTGCCGTCCACCGTGAGCTGGACGCCGCTCAGGATCTCCAGGTTCAGTCCGGTGGCCGTGACGACGAGGTCGGCTTCCAGTTCTGCGCCCGAGGCCAGCTTCAGGCCCTTCTCGGTGAAGGTTTCGATCTGGTCGGTGACCACGGAGGCCTTCTTGCTGCGGATCGCCATGAACAGGTCCGCGTCGGGCACCAGGCACATGCGCTGTTCCCAGGGGTTGTAGCGCGGCGTGAAATGCATGTCGACGTCGTAGTCGGGGCCAAGGTAGGCGCGTACGCCGCCGAGGATCAGTTTCTTCGCGTACGCGGGCTTGCGCCGGCACAGGTTGAAGAAATACTGCTGCAGCAGGACCCGCTTCCAGCGCGTGACGCCGTAGGCGAACATCGCGGGGAAATGCCGGCGCAGCCAGTTCGCCATGCCGTCCTCGGCCGGACGCGCCACCACGTAGGTGGGCGAGCGTTGCAGCATGGTGACGTGCGCGGCCGTCTTCGCCATTTCCGGCACCAGCGTCACCGCCGTGGCGCCGCTGCCGATCACCACCACGCGCTTGCCCGCGTAGTCGATGTCCTCGGTCCATTTCTGCGGATGCACGATGCGCCCCTTGAAGCGCCCGAGGCCGGGGAACTCGGGCGTATAGCCTTCCGAGTACTTGTAGTAGCCGCCGCAGACGAAAAGGAAATTGCAGGTGATCCGCACCGTTTCCTTCGTGGCGCCGCGCTCGGCCTCTACCGTCCAGCAGGCGTCGGCCGTAGACCAGGAAGCACGCCTGACCTGGTGGCCGTAGCGAATCCTGCGATCGACGCCATAGTCCCTGGCGGTGTCCTTCACGTACTTCAGGATCGACGGCCCGTCCGCGATCGCCTTGGCTTCCTCCCAGGGCTTGAACGAATAGCCGAGGGTGTACATGTCCGAATCCGAGCGTATGCCGGGATAGCGGAACAGGTCCCAGGTGCCGCCGATGCTGTCGCGTCCTTCGAGGATGGCGTAACTGCGGCCGGGACAGCGCTTCTGCAGGTGCACGCCCGCGCCGATGCCGGACAGCCCGGCGCCGATGATCAGGACGTCGACGTGTTCGGTCACGCGCGAGCGGGGATCCAGTTGCCGTGGAATCCGGGCGGCACGCGGTGCGGGATGGTGATCGTCGCGTGCGGCTTGCCGCCGAAATCGCGCGCATCGAGGATCACGAGGTCGGTGCGCTGCGTGGTGGCGTCGATCACGTAGCCCATCAGCCAGCCTTCGTCCTCCGCCGCCGCGGCATGCGCCGGGACGAACACGAATTCGCCGGGATAGCGTTGCGCGCTGAATTCATGCAGCTCGCGTCTGCCAGTCTCCAGGTCGTGCCGGATCAGCCGCGGCGCGGGCAGGAACTCCTCGTCATGCCGTTCGAGACCCACGGTATAGGCGTACCGGTAGGGCTTGCCGATGCGGCGCTCGTCGAAGCGCGGGAATTCCTGCGCCACCGGGTCGATCACCTTGCGTTCGACGCGGCGTGCCTGGGGGTCGATGGTCCAGCGCTCGAACTTCACGCTCTTCGAATCCGGGCCCTGCGTGCTCTGCGCGAACATCGTTTCGTGCGCGACGACATCCACGACCACGCGGCCGTCGTCGGTCTCGAAGGCATTGCAGGGATGGAACACGTAGCAGGGCTCGACGTCGCACCAGACGATGTCGCTGCCGCGGCCTTCGCGCGGCAGCAGGCCGACGCGCGCCTTGTGCTGCGGATTCCAGCTGTAGGGGAAGGGGTGGCCCGCCAGCAGGGTCTTCATCGAGAACGTCACCGGCAGGTCGAGCACCAGCACGTATTTTCCGGTGAGCATGCAGTCGTGGACGCTGGGGCCGTGACTGACCGCGATCGGCTCTTCGCGGCGCACCTTGCCGTCCTGGCCGACGACGACATGCCGGAGTGTGTTCAGGTCAGGGCCGCTGTAGCAGATCGCGTGCATCTCACCCGTGGCCGGGTCGAGGTGCGGATGGGCGCTGAATGAACCCTTCAGCGTGCCTTCGAAGGGGTTGTGCGCGACGGTTTCCAGTTCATCGCCGACTTCGACCGGGTAGCCGCCTGCTTCGACCAGCGCCCAGGTCTTGCCTGCGTGCCCGAGCACGTTGGTATTGACGGTATCGCTGGGCGGGTTGCGCGGGCCGGGCGCGGGCGGCTCGTTCAATGCCGCGCTCACAGCGTTCGAGCGGATCCAGCGGTTGCGGTACCAGAGCGCCTTGCCGTCCTTCAGGCGCACGCCATGGACCATGCCGTCGCCCATGAACCAGTGGTAGGCCGCCGGATTGGGCGCCCGCACCGGATTGGGCCCGATGCGCACGTAGCGGCCGTCCAATCCCGGGGGAATCGTCCCCTGGACCTCGAGCCGGTCGAGCGTGAGCTCGCGATCCATCGGCAGGTGGATGCCGGTCAGGAACGGATGCGGTTTGGCCGGCGCCGGCATGCGTTCGCGGTTGAACGCCGCGATCTTCATCATGCCCTGCGTGATGGTCCTGCGGATCAACTTCTCTACGGGGCTGGCCATGGCAGCGGTGTCCTTCCGGAACGAAGCCGTGCCCCGCAGTTTGCCAGCTTTGGAGGGCGCCTCGCCCTGGCGCTAGCCGCGGCTGACCGACCGGGGATACTGCACCGATGCCGGCCGATTCTGTTCCGACTGCTTCGGGCGCGGCGCGGGCGCCGGCGTGCCGGTCGGCCTGCTCACTGGACCAGGCAGGGGCGCGGGCGCGTGCTGCGGGCGCCGCGGCGGCTGTTGCGACGGGCGGTTCGGATTCTTGTCGCCGCTGCCATGGCGCTGGTGGTGCGGCCGGTGCTGCGGGCGTTGCGGGCGGGAATGGTTTGGTGCGGTTTGAATATGTTGTTGATTTTTACCAGGTTCAAAACCAGAAACCACTCGCAGCTCGACCTTGCGGTTCATGAGGCGCTCGATCGCCGCCATCAGCGAGCGGTCGTCGTGGCACACCAGCGACACGGCTTCCCCGGACGAGCCCGCGCGGCCGGTGCGGCCGATGCGGTGCACGTAATCCTCGGGGACGTGCGGCAGGTCGAAGTTGACCACATGCGGCAGCTCGTCGATGTCGATGCCGCGCGCGGCGATGTCGGTCGCCACCAGCACCTGAAGCTCGTTGTCCTTGAAGCGCTTGAGCACCTTGGTGCGCTGCGGCTGGCTCTTGTTGCCGTGGATGGCGTCGGCCTCGATGCCGCCCTTGTCGAGCGCCTCGGCGAGGCGGTTCGCGCCGCGCTTGGTCTTGGTGAACACCAGCACCTGCCGCCAGTTGTTGGTCTTGATGAGGTGGGCGAGCAGGTCTTTCTTGCGCGACTGGTCCACCGGATGCTGCACCTGGGCGACCAGCTCGGCCGGCGTGTTGCGGCGCGCGACTTCCACCAACTGCGGGCTGTTCATGAACGTCGCCGCGAGCTTGCGGATCTCTTCCGGGAAGGTCGCCGAGAACATCAGGTTGTGGCGCTGCCTGGGCAGCAGGCCGATGATGCGGCGGATGTCGTGGATGAAGCCCATGTCCAGCATGCGGTCGGCTTCGTCCAGCACGAGGATCTCGACGTGGCGCAGGTCGATGGTGCGCTGCTGCACGTGGTCCAGCAGCCGGCCGGGCGTGGCGACGACGATGTCCACGCCGCGGCGCAGTTCCTGGATCTGCGGGTTGATGTTGACGCCGCCGAAAATGGTGATCGAGCGCAGCGGCTTGTACTTGCCGTAGACGCGCACGCTTTCCTGCACCTGCGCCGCGAGTTCGCGGGTCGGGACCAGGATCAGGCAGCGGACTGTTTTGCCTGCGCCTTTCTTGTTCAGAATCTGAAGCAAGGGCAGCGTGAAACCGGCGGTCTTGCCGGTGCCGGTCTGCGCGGCGGCCAGCAGATCCTTGCCCTGCAGAATGACGGGAATGGCTTGCGCCTGGATGGGGGTGGGGACCGTGTAGCCCTGTTCGGACACAGCACGGAGCAGCTCGGCCGACAGGCCGAGAGAATCAAACGACGTAGTAATGGAATTTCTCCTGAACGATCGGCCTGGGAGGCTTTAAACCCTCCAACCGGTTCAGGACGAAATGTCTTTGTAAGCTAAGGAAACGCTAACCGGATGACGCGAGAAGTATTGCAACGACAGGACGCATTATACACGAATCATCCGCCGACGATGCGCTTCTCGGTTTCGCGCATGATCTGGGCCGGCAATTCGCCGCTGCCGTTGACGCGCACGCGGGTGGTGCCGGCGCTCAGGCGCTCCAACTCGATCTCGACGCTTTGGCCCGATTTCCTGCTCTTGAGGACTTCGCTCGCGCCGCGGTTCTCGATCGCGGTGATCGGCATGCCCATTTGCGCGAGCGTGGTGACGAAAGCGGGCCTGACGCGCGTGATCGGGGCATCGAATTGCCGGCTGCCGGGCGAGAAGCCGCTGAACGAAGCGCAGCCGGAGGCCAGCGCAAACAGGAGAATCCACGAGCGGTTCATGGCCGGCACTGTAATGGCACTTGCGCGCGGGAGATAGTGTCGCTGCATCACGTCGGAGGCGGAGGAACTAGAATTCAGGATGCTTTGCCGGCTGGTTCCGTTGGCGATCCTCGGGATGCTGCCCGCCTGCGACGCGCCGCCGCGCACCGAGACGCCTGTGCCGCAGGTGGCGCAGTCCAAAGCGCCGGCGCCCTCGAAGCCGGCCCCCGGCGCGCTGACCTCGCCCGAGCAGTGCGGCAAGGCATCGCGCGCCATTTTCCAGCGTGACTGGAAGGAAGGCACGGTGAATTCGGCGGACGGGACCCTGAAGGCGGACTACAGGCACCACTACAACGCCGGGCGGAGCACCTGCTTTTACCTGCTGACGCTAGCGTCCACCGGCACGATCAGGAAAATGCTCTTCGACGTCGACGGCGGCGAGCTCTACGGCGAATACCTGGGCCCGGCAATCGTCGAATCTCCCCTGGTAAGCAAGCCGAAGGCCTGCAGGGTGGAAAGCCTGTACTGCGCTTCCGACGGGGAATGGGAGGTGCTGGTGCGGCCGTACATGGAGGAATAGGGCTTGCGGATCGGCATCGACCTCGGCGGCACCAAGATCGAACTGATCGCGCTCGACGATTCCGGGCGCGAGGTCGTTCGCAGGCGCGTGCCGACACCGCAGGGAGACTACGCGGCTACGGTCCGGGCTGTCGCGGACCTCGTTCTTGAGGTCGAATCCAGTGAAAAGAAAACCGCGACTGTCGGCATCGGCATGCCCGGCGCGCTGTCGCGCGCGACGGGCCTCGTGAAGAACGCGAATTCGACCTGCCTGATCGGCCGCGACCTGAAAGGCGACCTGCAGGCGCTGCTCGGCCGGGAAATCCGCGTCGACAACGACGCCAACTGCTTCGCGTTGTCGGAGGCGACGGATGGCGCGGGGCGGGGCGCCGAGGTCGTTTTCGGTGTCATCCTCGGCACCGGCGTCGGCGCCGGGATCGTCGTGCGTGGCCAGGTGCATGTGGGACCGAACGCGATCGCGGGCGAGTGGGGCCACAACCCGCTGCCGTCGCCCCGTAAGGAAGACCTGCCTCTGCCCGACTGTTACTGCGGACGCAAGGGCTGCGTCGAGGCGTATCTGTCAGGGCCGGCGCTGGCGAGGGACGGCAACCACCTTGAAAGATATGAAGAACGCCTGGCAAGAGCGTTGGCGGGGGTGATCAACATCCTCGACCCGGACGTGATCGTGCTGGGCGGCGGAATATCGAATATCCCGTCGCTGTATACGAACGTGCCGTCGCGGTGGCGGCCGTACGTGTTCTCGGATACTGTGGCGACGCGGCTGGCAGCCCCGGTGCACGGGGATTCCAGCGGGGTGCGCGGGGCGGCTTGGCTCTGGGGGCGCTGACAACTAGGAGGCAGGGATGAACATGAACATCAAGGCGATCGTGGCAGCAGTGGGCGGAGTCGTGGCGGGGATGGCGGGAGTTGCCTCGGCCCAGGCTCCGGAGAAGATCAAGTTTCCCTACGACTACCTGAAGGGCACGCTCTACGCCACGGTGGACCGGCCCGATACCAAGCAGTACCGTGAGCTTTACGCGTCCCCCGGCGTGGTCGAGGCGGTGCGCGCCGGCAAGCCGATCCCGAGCGGCGCGGTTCTGACACTGGTGCAGTGGAGCGTGGTGCAGGACGACAAAGGCGTACCGCTCAAGGACAAGGACGGCCGCTTCGTGAAGAAGGACATCCTTGCGCACACCGTGATGGAAAAGCGCACCGGCTGGGGCGCCGAATACCCGCCCTCGCTGCGCAACGGTGAATGGGAGTATTCGGTCTTCAACAAGACCGGCGAGTTCAATCCGAAAGCCAATTTCAAGGCCTGCTTCGAGTGCCACCTGCCGCACGCCAAGATGGACTACGTCACGTCGCTTGCCAAGCTCGCGGGCAAGTTCCCGGACGCGAGCACCGTCGCCAAGGCGCCCAAGAGCGACGTTCGCATCGTGGGCTTCAACTTCATGCCCGCGACGATCACCGCGACCGCGGGCAAGCCGATCAAATTCGTCAACACCGACGATTCCCCGCACTTCATCGTCGTGACCGGCGGGCCGAAGACCGATGTGGTGCTGCGCGGCCAGACCACGTCGCTCACGCTCGACAAGGCGGGCGCCTACGGCTACATCTGCGGACTGCACCCGTCCATGAAGGGCACCATCGACGTCAAATGATGGTTTCCCGAGCGGGGCGTTAGGATCAAGGCAGGAATCTTTCTCGGGTCGCTGGCGCTCGGCATGTGCGCCGGGCTCCAGGCCGTCGCCGCGACGGTCGCGTCTGGCAGGCACTGGCGCATCTCGGTGGACAGCCTCCAGTGCGAGCAGGCCGGATCCATGCTCGCGATCGGCCTGCAGGTCAGCTATCTCGGGCCGAAAGGCCCGGTCGAAGCACCGGTGAGCGAGCTCATCGACGGCGCGGGCAGGCAGATCCCGCCAAAGAGCCTCGTCTGGAAGGACGGCGTCAAGCAGCTCGCGCGCTGGCTGCCGGCCGGCGGGCTCGCGAACGTGCAGACCGAGCGCATCGGCGAGGTGCAGCTGAAATTCGACCTGCGCGACGTGAGCAACGTGGCGGGGGAACTGAATTTCGCGTTCGGCGACATCAAGGCATTTCCGTTGACGCGCAAGACCGCGCAGGGCGTTTGCGCGAGCCTGCTGAAACCCGACCAGCTCAAGGCGCCGCGCGTGGCGCCGCGCGCGGCCGGCGCTGAGGCGCCGAAGCTGCGCATCTACCGGGAATCGTATCCGTGCGTCACGCCGCAGGGGTCGCGGCGCACGCTCGAAGTCATCCAGCCGCCTTATCTGCCCAGGCAGTTGCTGGTCTTCGGCCGTGGCCACCTGCCCAGCGCCCGGCAGGTCCAGTTGCCCGCGGGCAAGGCTCCCGCGCAAACCTATTTCTATGCCGGGGTGGACGAACTCGATCCGGTGGAGGATGCCGCGCGGCGCGCGATCACGGGCGACTTCCCGGAGTACCGGGCCGCATTGGTCGAATCGAACAGCGCCGCGGCGAAGAAATTCTTCGCGTTCAACTGGGGGGTGCAGAAATCACCGATCGGCAACGAGCTGTACTCCGTCGGCATCTATGAGATCCGGCCCTGCGCCAATTGAACCAAAGGAGCCCTAGGGCCTCTTTTTCCCTTGTATGACGATGCGCGCGTTGCGGTCGAAGGTCCAGTAGGCGATCGCCCAGTCGATCAGCACCACGATCCGGTTGCGGAAGCCGATCAGGAAGTAGATGTGGGCCAGCAGCCACAGCAGCCAGGCCGGGTAGCCGGACATGTGCAGCCTGCCCAGTACCGCCACCGCCGAATTGCGGCCGATGGTCGCCAGCATGCCGACGTCCTTGTAGCGGAATCGTTTTGTCTTTTCGTTTCGCAACGACGACACGAGATTGCGCGCGACAAACGTTCCCATCTGCTTGGCCGCCGGCGCGATGCCGGGCACGGGCGGCGTGTGCCAGGGCAGCGCCGCCAGGTCGCCGATCACCGTGACCTCCGGATGGCCGTCGATCGCGAGGTCTTCGCCGACGATGACGCGGCCCGCGCGATCGAGCGGGACGCCCAGACTCGCGCCCAGCGGCGAGGCGGCGACGCCCGCCGCCCAGATCACGGTCTTCGCGGCGAGCCGGTCGGGTGCGTCGGGGTTTCCCATCGACACCCCTTCGGCGTCGATGCCGGTGACCGTCTTGCCCAGCCAGACGGTGACGCCGAGGCGCTCGAGCTGCAGGCGCGCGCGTTCGGAGAGCGTGCCCGGATAGCCGGGCAGCACGCGCTCGCCGCCTTCGACCAGCACCACGCGCGCGTTGCGCGGGTCGAAGCGCCGGAATTCGCCGTGCAGCGTGTGGCGCGCGATTTCGGCGAAGGCGCCCGACAGCTCGACGCCGGTGGCGCCGCCGCCGATCACCACGAAGGTCAGCCAGGCGGCGCGTTTCGCGGGATCGGTTTCGCGCTCGGCGTTCTCGAACGCGAGCAGCACGCGGCGGCGGATTTCATAGGCGTCCTCGAGCGTCTTCAGGCTGGGCGCGTGCGCCTCCCAGGCGTCGTGGCCGAAATAATTGTTGGCCGCGCCGGTGGCGACGATCAGCCGGTCGTAGGCGATCTCGTCGCCGCCGTCCAGCACGACGACGCGGCGCGCCACGTCGACGCGCTGCGCGTCGCCGTAAATCACGGTGACGTTGTCCTGGCCGGCGAGGATATGGCGGATCGGCGCCGCGACCGCGGGTGCCGTCAGCCCGGCGGTGGCGACCTGGTAGAGCAGGGGCTGGAACAGGTGGTGGTTGGTGCGGTCGACCACCGTGACCCTGAGCGCGGCGCCGGCAAGGGCGCGCGCGGCAAAAAGTCCGCCAAAACCGCAGCCCAGGATGACGACGTGAGGGACCATGCGTAACAGAGTGTAAAGGCGCCTGACACGATGACGGGATTAAATAAAATCATCGCATGGACAAGTTCGCCTGCGCCCTCCTGGCCGCGACCCTGATCGCCGTTCCTGCGCTGGCGCAGCCGCCGGCGAACGCGGATCGCGGAAAAGACGGGCACTGCCGGCCCGATGGCGCGCGCTACCGGGACCGCGACGCGGATCGCGATCGAGACCGTGACCGCTTCAGCGATCGTCGCGTGGACGGCGACAGGAAAGGCGCGAAGCCGAGGCCATGCGACCCCAAGTGGCAGGCCACGCGCCCTGGTGATCCGAATCCGTACGCGACGCGCGCGGGCGACCCGAATCCGTACGCGACCAAGGCCGGTGCGCCGAATCCGTACGCGACGCGCGCCGGAGATCCGAACCCCTACGCCACCCGGGCGGGTACGCCGAAGCGCTGAGTCGGCTACACTTCGCCGCAAGAAATGGATCTTCCGGCGCAGCTGCATGCAGGGCAGCCCAGCACGGCCGGGCTGCAGGTCGGCCTGAGCGGGCACGCGGAACTCATCGTAGGCGAAGAGCACACCGCGCCGCGCGTGGGCAGCGGCCTGGTGCACGTGCTCGCCACGCCGGTGATGATCAACCTGTTCGAGGCCGCGGCCCTGGACGCGGTGGACAAGCACCTGCCGGCGGGTTACCAGAGCCTGGGCACGGTCCTGAACGTGCGCCACATCGCAGCGACACCGGTTGGTTTACGGGTTTTTGCTGTTGCAAGAATATTGAAAACCGAAGGCCGCACGGTGTTCCTCTCCGTCGAAGCCCGCGACGAAAAGGAATTGATCGGCGATGGCCTGCACGAGCGCGTCGTCGTGAACGTCGAGAAATTCAGCCAGCGCGTGCAGCGCAAGCTCGGGAAATGAAATCCGACGCTGTCGTCCTGGGCGCCGGCATCGTCGGTATCAGCGTGGCTCTGCACCTGCAGGCGCGCGGCCGCTCGGTGGCGCTGGTCGACCGGCGCGGCGCGGCCGAGGAGACCTCGTTCGGCAACGCCGGACTGATCCAGCGCGAGGGCGTCTACCCCTACGGCTTCCCGCACGACTTCGGCGCGCTGCTGCGCTACGGCCTGAACCGCACCATCGACGCGCACTACCACCCTTCGGCGCTGCCGGATCTCGCGCCCTTCCTGTGGAAGTACTGGCACCACTCGCGGCGCCACCGCCACGCGCGCATTGCGCAGCAATACTCCAAGCTGATCGAGCATTGCGTCACCGAACACGATGCGCTGGCCGCGCAAGCCGGCGCGTCGGACCTGATCCAGCGCAAAGGCTGGATGCGCGTGTTCCGCACCGAGCGCGAGCGCGACCTGCGCTTCGAGGAAGCGGCACGCTGGCGCGCCGAGTTCGGCGTTGGTTTTGATGCTTTGAGCCAAAGGGACGTGCAGGAAAAAGAACCGCACCTCGCGCCCATTCTCGTCGGCGCGCTGCACTGGACCGATCCGACCACGGTCACCGACCCGCAGGGACTTGCGCTCGCCTACCTGAAGCTGTTCGAAAGCCGCGGCGGCCGGTTTCTGCAAGGCAATGCCGCCTCCCTTGAACAAGGGTGGTCCGTCCGGACCATCGAAGGAAAACTCGAGGCCAAGGAAGCCGTGATTGCGCTCGGGCCCTGGGCCGACGTGGTCACGCGTGCGCTCGGCTACGACCTGCCGCTCGCGGTGAAGCGCGGCTACCACATGCACTACCGCGCCGCCGGCAAGGCGACGCTGCATCACCCGGTGCTCGACACCGAACGCGGCTACATGCTCGCGCCGATGCGCCGCGGCATCCGCCTGACCACCGGCGCGGAATTCGCGCTGCGCGACGCCATCCGCACGCCGGTGCAGCTCGGCCGCGCCGAGCCCGTGGCGCGCAACCTGTTTCCGCTTGCCGAGCGCCTCGACACCGAGCCCTGGATGGGCGCGCGGCCCTGCACGCCGGACATGCTGCCGATCATCGGCAGGGCGCCGCGGCACGCCGGCCTGTGGTTCGCGTTCGGCCACGCCCACCATGGCCTGACGCTGGGTCCGGTGACCGGGCGCCTGATCGGCGAGATGGTCGCCGGCGAAACGCCGTTCGTCGATCCGGCGCCTTACCGGGCCGAGCGGTTCTGAAGCCGCCGCGATTGCCGGGCCCGCCTTGAGCGCCACCGCGACGCTCAGCCTCGTCGACGGAACGCGGATCGTCGTTCCCGATTCGCTCGACCTGATGACGCCCTACGTGCTGATGGAGCAGCAGGACTGGTTCGAGGACGAGATCCGATTCGTGCGCCGCCTGCTGCTGCCGGGACAGAATGCCGTCGATATCGGCGCCAACTACGGCGTCTACACGCTTGCCATGGCGCGGATCGTCGGTCCGGCCGGGCGCGTATGGGCTTTCGAGCCGGCAACCGGCACGGCGCAGCTGCTTGCCGAGAGCATTGCCGCCAACGGCCTGCAGCAGGTGGTCCTTGAGCGCAGCGCTGTCGCCGGGGCATGCGGCATGGGACGGCTCTCGCTCAACGCCAATGCGGAGATCAATGCGCTCGTCGACAGCCAATCGGCTGCCGATGGCGAGCCGGTGCCGCTGGTGACGCTGGATGCGAGCCAGCAGCAGTTCGGCTGGCGCTCGATCGATTTCCTGAAAATCGACGCCGAGGGCGCCGAGGCCGAGATCTTGAAAGGCGGGCGGCGCTTCTTCGCCGAGCTCTCGCCGCTGGTGCTGTACGAGGTGCGGGTCGAGGAGCGGTTGCGCGTGGAACTGGTCGCGGATTTTGCCGCGCTGGGCTACGCATCGTACCGGCTGGTCCCCGGCCTGGGCCTGCTGGTCCCGTTCGACCCCCGGGAAAGCGCGGACGGATTCCTGATCAACCTTTTTTGCTGCAAGCCGGATCGCGCAGAAGCGCTCGCGGCGCGCGGCCTGCTGCTGCGCTCGCCCCCGCCGCCGCCGCTGCGGCGCGCGCAGCTCGAGCCCTGGGGGTGGCGCCGCAGCCTCGCCCCGCTGCCCTACGCGACCCCGCTGGCGGGCGCCTGGGAACGCACGGTCGCTTCAGGCGCAAGCGCGGATGTCGAGGAAGCGCTCGCGCTCTACGCGTTCAGCCGCGACGCGGCGCGCACGCCCCCGGAGCGTTTTGCGGCGCTCGCAGCGGCTTTCCAGCGCCTGCTGGCCCTGTGCGACCGGGATCCCTCGTACCTGCGCCCGCTCAGCCTGGCGCGCGTGGCGCGGGATTTCGGCGCGCGTTTTCTCGCCAGCTTCGCGCTCGAAGACCTGAGCAAGACCCTTGCGCAGCGTCCCGAAGTGGACGCGGGCGAGCCCTTCCTGGCCGCCGGCGAACGGTTCGATGCGATCCCGCCAGGCGAAGATGTCTCGCGGTGGGTGCTCGCGTCGGCGCTGGAAGAATTCGAGCGGCTGGGGTTCTATTCTTCCTATTACGCAGGGGCCGCGGCCTTGCCGCGCCTGGAACGAATTCGCTCGCTGGGATACGGCGGCACGGAAATGGAGCGCCGCCTGCGCCTGCTGCAAAGGCGGTACAAGCTGACGACAGAGCACCGGCAATGACGCAGAATTGGGCATGTTCGCGGGGAAAGTGATCGCCGTTACCGGCGCATCGGAGGGCATCGGCGCCGAACTCGCGCGCCAGGCCGCCGGCAAGGGCGTGTGGCTCGCGCTCGCGGCGCGGAGCCTCGACAAGCTCGAAGCCGTCGCCGCCGAGTGCCGCGCGCGCGGCGCCGAGGCCTTCGCGCAGCGCTGCGACGTGGCGGTGGAGTCCGACTGCCGCGACTTCATCGAGGCCGCAGTGCGCAAGTACGAATCGCTGGACATCCTCATCAACAACGCGGGCGTTTCGGGCCACGCGCTCCTCGAGGAAGTAAGTGACTTCTCCTGGTACGAGCAGGTGATGCGCGTGAACTACTTCGGCAGCCTCTACTGCACCCGCCACGCGGTGCCGCACCTCAAGCGCCGCCGCGGCCAGATCGTCGCCATTTCCAGCCTCGCCGGGCTGGTCGGCGTGCCGGGGCGGACCGCCTACAGCCCGAGCAAGGCGGCGCAGGCGATGTTCTTCGAGGCGCTGCGCCTGGAGCTGAAGGATGTGGTGGACATCACCGTGGTCTATCCGGGCGTGGTGAAGACCGACATCCGCGTGCACGGCTACGGCCCCGACGGCCGGCACGCCGGCTACAGCGCCCTCAAGGAGGACAAGGCGATGCCGGTCGAAGAGTGCGCCCGCCAGATCCTCGCTGCGACGCAGGCGCGCAAGCGCGAGCTGGTAATGACGCTGCGGGCGCGCATCGGCCTGTGGCTGCAATTGCTCGCACCCGGCGTCGTGGACCGGATGGTCCTCCGGGTCGTGAAGCGCGGCCGCGGCGAATCCTGACGCGGCCGGCAGGCATCCATGTCCGCCCTGTTCGCCTTCCTGCACCATCTCGCCGCATTCGCCGTGGTGTCCGCGCCGTTCGTCGCCAAGCTCTGCCTGTTCCTTGCGGTCGGGCTGCTGTCCATCTATCCGACCAGGGAGTTTCTCGCCTGGGGGAGGGCCCTCAGGCGCGGGCAGGTTCCCGCGGTGGACGAGTCGAAGCTGCGCAGGATCCGCGCGGTGATCCATTGTGAACTGGCGGGCGTGGCGCTGCTGATCCTTTGCGCCGCGCTCATGGCCCGCGGCATCGGCTACGCCGGCTGAACATCGAACAGGAGCTCCGGACATGAGCACAACGCAGAAAGAGAAAGCCGAACGCTTCCGTGCGCTGCACCAGGGGCCGCGCGCCTTCGTCATCCCGAATCCCTGGGACGGCGGCTCGGCGCGCGTGCTGGAAGGACTCGGCTTCCAGGCGCTGGCGACTTCCAGCGGCGCCTGCGCGGGCACCTTCGGGCGGCGCGACGGCAAGGTGACGCGCGACGAGGCGCTCGAGCATGCGCGCCTGATCTGCTCGGTCACCGAACTGCCGGTGGCGGCCGACCTGGAGAAAGGCTTCGGCGATGCGCCCAAGGATGCGGCCGAAACCATTCGCCTTGCGGCGACGGTGGGCCTGGTCGGCGGCTCCATCGAGGACGCGACCGGCAACAAGGACAAGCCGCTGTTCGACTTCAATCAGGCGGTCGAGCGGGTGGGGGCCGCGGTCGAGGCGGCGCGCAGGCATCCGTTTGCGTTCACGCTCACCGCACGCACCGAAAATTTCCTGCGCGGCAATCCGGACCTGGACGACACCATCAAGCGGCTGCAGGCTTTCGAGAAGGCGGGCGCGGACGTGCTGTTCTCGCCCGGGCTGCCCGACCTCGCGGCGGTGAAGAAGGTCTGTGGCGCGCTGAAGAAACCCTTCAACTTCATGGTCGGCATCCGCGGCAAATCCTTCAGCGTCGCCGAGCTCGAAGCCGCCGGCGTGCGCCGCATCAGCCTCGCCACTTCTCTTTACCGCGCGGCGATGGCGAACATGGTGATGGCCGCGACCGAAGTGAGGGAGCAGGGGACCTTCGGCTACCTCGAGCGCGCGGTCACGACGCCGGACTTCTACAGCTACCTGAAGAGCTGACTGGCGCGGCGCGCATGCGGTGGCACGAACTGCGGAACTTGCAGCGGGACCCGCAACGCGGGGAGCGCCTCTACACGGCGGTGCGTACGACGCTCATCGGTTACGGGGTAGCGGCGTTCGCGTTTCTGCAATCGCAGTTCGCACCTGCCGGGGCGCCGCAGGCGCCGGGGGGCTTCGCCTCCTCGCAGAATCTCCTGCTTGCCGGGCTGGGACTGCAGATCCTGCTGATCGTCGCCCGTGCCCTCCTCAAGCGTTACGCGACCGACGACGAAACGGTCGCAACAGCTTTGGCGGTCAGCGGGCTCGTCGCCGACGCGGTGACGGTGCTCCTGTTTGCTTTGGGCACTTTCGGCGCGATCGCGCCGGCCGCGCGCGATCTCTGACGCAGGACAGCTTAAAAAGGCCGCGCGCCGAAGAGCGCGCCGTGGAACCAAAAGGCGAGCGCGTAGAGCGCGAGGCCGATGGCGGGATTGCGCCAGCCGATCTCCCGCGCGTCGAAACGGTTGCGGCCCTGCGCGATCGCGGCGAAGGGCAGGTTCGAGGTGAGCGCGGCGAAGCGCTGCCAATCCTCGCCCGATGCCTGCGCCTTGCGCCGGTCCATGAGTACCGTGCCCAGCGCCGCGAGCACGGCGAAGGTGCCGAAGAAGACGAGCGATTTAAGGTCTCCGCGCGCAAGGATGTGCGCCACCGCCCAGAGAAGGAAGCCCCACATGATCGGGTGGCGCGTGACGCGGATCATGCCGCGCGCCGGATCCGGGCTTTTCAGCAGCTTGTCGGCGCCGACGATGGTCGGGTTGCGCGCGAACAATCCGCCGGCCAGCAGGACGAAGGCGAACGGCAGGAGGAGCGCCGGCGCCAGGCGCCATCCGGGAAACAGCGGCTCGACCGGCGCGCGGCCGTAGGCCCAGGCCATCCAGCCGATGCAGGCGAAGGAGACGAGCGAATACAGGCCGGTATAAGGCCATTGCCCGATCGCCCTGACCAGCGCGCCACGCAGCGGCGTGCTCGGCACGAAGTGGGTGACGAGGAAAACCGCGCTGGCGAGCAGCAACTGCTCCATCACGCGAGCGCCTTGGTGACGATTTCGGCAACGTCCTTCGACAGGCCGTTAGCGTCGCGGATGCGTTCGAGCTGTTTTCGCGCTTGTTCCTTTCTTTCCACGTCGAATTTTTTCCAGCGATCAAAACCGCGCGCCATGCGCGCCGCCACCTGCGGGTTGAGTTTGTCCAGCGCAAGCACCTGGTCGGCGAGGAACGCGTAGCCCGCGCCGTCGGCGGCGTGGAAGCGCACGTGGTTGGCGGCGAAGGCCCGGATCAGCGCATACACCTTGTTCGGCACCTTGAGGTCGAACGCCGGATGCCCGAGCAGCTCGCGCACGCGCGCGAGCGTGCCCGGTACGCGCGCGCCCGCCTGCACCGCCAGCCACTTGTCCACCACCAGCGGCTCGTCCTTCCACTTGCCGTAGAACGATTCCAGCGCGATCGCGCGCTGCGGCGCGCCGCTGTTGGCGAGCGCCGCGAGCGCCGCGAAATGCTCCGTCATGTTGTCCGACTGGCCGTACTGCTCGTAGCAAAGTGCCACGATGTCCGTGGTCTCCAGCTCCATCAGGTAGGAGAGCGCGAGGTTGCGCAGCGCGCGCCTGCCGGAAGAAGCGGAATCGGGGGAATAGGGGGCCGGAATCTTTTCTCGCCTGTAGATTTCCAGGAATTCATTCTTGAAACGGGAGGCCAGGGCATGCCTCAGGGCGTTGCGTGAGGCATGCAAGGCATCCGGATCCACCACCTCCATCTGCTCTGCGAGGAAGGTCTCGGAGGGCAGGGAAAGTACTTCGGCGATGAACGCCGGGTCCTTCCCCTTTAGAAGAATTTCAATGGAATTCAAAAACGAAGAAGAAGGCTTGCCAGCCTGCTTCAGGATAATCTCGGTGGACAGCCGTTGCGCAGCTTCCCAGCGGTTGAATGGGTCGTCGTCATGGGCGAGCAGATGCAGCAGGTCGGCTTCGCTGTAAGGATAGTTCAGGATCACGGGCGCCGAGAAGCCGCGCAGGAGCGAGGGAATGGGTTTCGTTTTGACCTTGAATTCGAATTTTTCCTCGCTACGTTTGAGCGATAGAACCTCTTCGCGATCCCCGATTTTGACTTTCAAGGGAATGTGGAAAGGCGGGCTCATCGATTGCTTCACCGCCAGGGTAAAGATGCCATTCGAAAAAGATCCATTGCAATTCAGAAC
>Ga0315910_10001766_pt1 | contig 19583 bp, 17 predicted proteins | sample EdamamesoilMG_FD_204470 | JGI IMG/M metagenome (GOLD analysis project Ga0315910, IMG submission 204470) | Garden soil microbial communities collected in Santa Monica, California, United States - Edamame soil | ecosystem: Environmental > Terrestrial > Soil > Garden | place: USA: California...
GGGCGAATAGTTGCATATAAGACTGAAAAAATCAGGCAAATGTTACAAAAGGCTGTTTCCAGCGTTTACTGGATACTTTAACGCCTTATTAACTTCTTAATTGTACGAATATGAACTGCGTAGGTGTACGGTTATAGCTTATCCGGAACGGTGGCTTTCAGTTTATCGCTTGATTTAGCCTTCAGGTATTTTTCGTAGTTGATGAAAAATTCTTCCAGCTTGGCAGTGGGCAATTTCTTGCCGATGATTTTCTTCTTATCGTCCAGGATATAAATGCTGGGGGTGGTAATGGCATCGTACAGATCCGAGTAGTGGCCAACGTAGGTGCGCGGCCCGTTCACCACCGGAAACTTTATGCCCATCTCTTTAATAAAGTCGCGCATTTTTGCCATGGATGTATCGGTGCTTACTGCGAATACTTCTACATCAAAACGGGCCTTGTCTTTAGTGTAGAATTCCACCAGCTTGGGAGTTTCCTTGCGGCAGTGTCCGCATTCAGGATCGAAGATGAAAAGAATCGTGTACTTGTTTTTGATATCGTACATCGACCGGGGTTTGAAATTCAGATCCTGCATGATCAGGTTTGGCCCCGTATTGCCAATCAGACTTTTGCGCAACCGGTCGGCATAATCTTTCAGGTTCTTTTTCATTTTGGCGTTCACCCAAAAGTCCATTTCACCGGTAGCGAAGTACTTGTCGTACAGGTTCACGTAAACTTCATCCAACCCCATAATTTCGGGTTGCTGGAATTTAAACAGGTAGTTGTACACCGTGTACTTGTAGGTTTCGGGATTACTCTTGGCTTTGGCAACCACTTTGTCAATAGCCTTCGTTAGCGAGTCAGCTTGTTGCGGATAAAGTTTATCGAGGTAGTCATTCAGTTTGTCGCGGTATAGCGGGCGGGGCAGACGAATCAAAGCATCATTACTAAGATCGAAATTGTCGAAGTAATGTTCACGATACCAGCGAAGCTGAAAAGTAGAGTCAATATTGCCGTTGGCTTTTTTAGGAGGATCAGGAATTTTTATGGCCTGGTTTGTTCTGGCAAGGGCTGCAGTTACCGTTTCGGGATACCGGGCGATTATTTCGTTTTGATAGGCCATTACCTTTTCGTTGATTTTTGCAAAAGCTTCGCGTGCATCTTTTTTGGCGGCTTCTGTTAGTGTACTATCCTGAATGGTTTTGATATAGGGATCGGCCTCTTTATGGCGGGCCATGTTAAACATCATGCCTTCGAAAAATAACTTATTGTCGGGGTCACCGGTGATCTTCATATTTTGAACATACTCATCGGCTTTTGTTTCCATGGTAAAGTATTGGCTCTTGCCAACCAGAAATTCAAAATTGATTTTGGTGTTGTTCAGCACCAGAAAATAAACGCCATGGGCTAACGCCTTCTTGCCATCGAAATGAAACTCGCCTTTGTTGTTCACCTTGGCTGTATCGCGCAGCACGGTGCTTTCGCCATAGTAGTGGCCGAGGTAAACGGTGGTATCCTGCCAACCTTGTATTCTGAATTTTAGATCGTAGGCGGTTTGAGCAACGCTCACAGAAGCAAAAAGAAAGCTAAACACAAAGAAGCTGGTGGCAGCAAGTAGGGTATGTCGCATAGCGGTTATCATCATGGGGCGAATTTCCAGAAATTCATTGGTTTTTTCAATTGCAATTAATGGGCCGCAGTTCCAGCAAGTAACACAAAGCGTATGAAAAGTTGTGTTAACGCCTTGTTAACGTGGCTGTACCTGTTGGATTCTGATTGCCAGGACAATCAAAGCAGTTCTGAATCGTTATCTTTGACGGTTTTTAAAGCAGGCTCAAACGTTAAATCGGAAGATGTCATTACAGGTAAGGAACCTAACGAAGGAATACGGCCAACAGAAAGCTGTCCATAATATTTCATTTGAATTAAGTGAAGGTGAGATTGTTGGATTTCTGGGACCGAATGGTGCAGGCAAGTCAACCACCATGAAGATTTCCACCGGCTACCTTCCTCCGACTGAAGGTGATGTGCTGGTAGGCGGGCATAGTGTGGTGGAACGCCCGATGCACGTGAAGCAACTTACCGGATACCTTCCCGAGCATAATCCGCTTTACCTTGATCTGTATGTGCACGAGTACTTAAATTTTATTGGAAAACTTTACGGCATCGGTGGCACCAAGCTCACGCAACGGGTAGGCGAGATAATCGAATTGTGCGGGCTTGCCAACGAACAAAACAAAAAAATTGAAGCACTATCAAAAGGCTACCGGCAGCGCGTGGGGCTGGCTCAGGCGTTGATTCACGATCCGAAAGTATTAATCCTGGATGAACCAACGTCCGGTCTTGATCCCAACCAACTGGTGGAAATACGCAAGCTTATTAAGGACATCAGCACTAACAAGACTGTAATTTTTTCCACGCACATCATGCAGGAAGTGCAAGCGCTGTGCGATCGGGTTATCGTTATCAACAGCGGAAATATTGTAGCAGACGATTCGTTAACCAGTATTCTAAAACGCGGCACCGGTAATGTAACCGTAGTAGCCGAGTTTGAAGGAGCGGTAAACGTTGATGACCTTCGGCTCTTAAAGGGTGTTCAATCCGTAGTGGCCGTGCATGCAAGTTCATTCCGTATAACGGCCGATGCAGGAGTAGATGTGCGGCCTGAAGTATTTCGCTTTGCAGCCGACCGCAATTTATCGTTGATCGGCCTGAAGCAGGAAGAAAATTCCCTCGAATCAATTTTCCACGCGCTCACCACCCAACAGGTGATGCATTCAGAAAATTAAAGTTACTTTGCGCCAATTCTAAAACCCGATAATCCTGCATGCTTCAGGTACTCTCAAAAGAATTTAACAGCTTTCTTAACTCGCTTATCGCGTATGTGGTAATCGGAGTTTTCTTAACGAGCATGGGGTTGTTGGTTTGGGTGTTTCCGGATACATCGGTGCTCGACTACGGGTATGCCGACATGGATACTTTGTTTTCGCTGGGACCGTATGTTTTTATTTTTTTGATTCCGGCTGTTACTATGCGAAGTTTTGCCGAAGAGAAAAAAGCGGGCACACTTGAATTGCTGATGACAAAACCCCTTACCGACTGGGATATCATCCTCGGTAAATTTCTTGCCAGCTTTCTGCTTGTATTGGTGGCGTTGTTACCTACCGTTGTCTACTACTTCTCGATCTACGCATTGGGCAACCCCGTGGGGAACATTGACACACCGGGTGTTGTAGGTTCGTACATCGGGCTCTTGTTATTGAGTGGTGTTTTCTGTTCGGTTGGGTTGGTGGCATCATCCATCACCACAAGCCAGATTGTTGCGTTTATACTGGCCGCGTTCTTCTGCTTCATTTTGTTTTCTGGTTTTGAATCGGTGGCGCAATTAAACCTCTGGTCATCGCAGGCGTTATTGATCAAACAGCTTGGTGTACTTTATCATTATGAGTCGTTAAGTCGTGGACTGATCGACAGTCGCGATGTGATTTATTTTCTGAGTGTCATCTTCATCATCTTGTCGATTTCCAAACTAATCCTGGGCAGCAGACAATGGTAAACTGGAAAAGCAAAAGGGTGGGTGATTTACTTTGGTTTACCAACGCATTGGTAGTTGTGGTGTTGATAAACCTGCTGGTGTCGAAGTATTTTTTCAGAATTGATCTTACCGAAGAGAAACGATATAGTATTAAGTCGCAAACACGCACCATCCTGGAAGAACTGGATGACGATGTTTACATTGAAGTTTATCTTGATGGCGAGTTGAATGCAGCCTTTACCCGTTTTCAAAAATCCATACTCGAAACGCTGGAAGAGTTCAGAATATATTCTGATAATAAAGTACACGTTTCGGTTATCGATCCGATGCTTGCTGTGGGCGAAAAGGCGCGCTCAGAATTTATGACCGATCTGGCCGCAAAAGGAATTCAGCCCACCAATGTTGTCGGAAAGGAAAACGGACAACGCGTTGAGAAAATTATTTTTCCCGGTGTAGTGATAGCATACGGTGGAATGGAAAAAGGGGTGATGCTGCTGAAAGGAAACAAAGCGCAAAAGCAGGAGGAGGAGATCAATCAATCCATCGAAGGTGTTGAGTTTGAATTGATCAATGCCATTTACACCCTGGCTACCAATGAACCCAAGCGGGTGGGGTGGGTTACGGGGCATGGTGAGTTAGATAGTATGGCAGCCGCAGGCTTTCAATACCATTTGCGTGAAGCCTACAGCCTGGATAACGTAACGCTGACCGACCGAGCAACACTGACGAATTACAATGCCCTGATCATTGCCAAGCCAACGAAAGTATTTTCCGTGCTGGAAAAGTACAACCTCGATCAATACATTATGCAAGGTGGGCGTGTTATGTTCATGGTGGATAAACTTGAAGCCACCATGGACAGCGCATCGCGCGAAGATTACTTTGCTTTTCCATACCCCGTAAACCTCGATGATCAACTCTTTAAATATGGCGCACGCATCAACCTTGACCTCATTCAGGACAACAGCGCAGCGTTATATCCTGTAGTTGTTGGTGAAAGCGGTGGCAAACCGAAATTTGAAATGATGCGTTGGCCGTTCTTCCCGCTGATCAACCACTATGCTGACCATCCGGTTACGCGCAACCTCGATGCTGTTGTAACAAAATTCATCAGCAGTATGGATACTGTAAAAGCGGAAGGAATTAAAAAGACACCGCTGCTTTTTACCTCTGATTATACCCGGGTGATGGCTGCACCGGTTAACGTAAGTGCGAACGATTTACGTACTGAATTGAAGCCTGAAGATTTTCCATCTAAAAGTATTCCGGTAAGCTACTTGCTGGAAGGCAGCTTCACCTCGTTATATAAAAACAGGTACCTGCCAGCAGGTGTCGATCAGCAAGCGTTTAATGAGAAAGGAATTGCAACCAAACTGATTGTGATTGGTGATGGAGATCTGGCGCGTAACGATGTGAATCCTCGAACCGGTAGGCCACAGCCACTTGGTCTTGATCCGTTTACCAACTACACGTTTGCTAACCGCGACCTGCTGATGAATGCTGTAGCCTTTCTAACGGAAGAGAACGGCTTGATTCAGGCGCGAAATAAACAAGTTAAGATTCGTCCGTTAAATCGAGAGCGGGTCAATGCCGAAACAGTAAAGTGGAAAGTAATTAATGTAGTACTACCCCTAGTACTGTTAGTGGCTTATGGTTTACTGCGTGCGTATTGGAGAAGAAAAACATTTGCCCGATTCTGATATGCAGGAACAGAAAAACAAAAGGCGTTTTATACTACTGGTGTTGTTGCTGGCGATGACCGCAGTGGTGTATTGGTTTGATCGGGCTGGTGGTCAGGATGAAATCGATAAAACTATCTTTCGAAAAGTTGATTTTAAAACTATCGATCAGGTTACGTTGCAATCACCCACGGGCAACGTAGTGCTGGCACTCAACGGTTCGCGGTGGCAAGTGAATGGAAAGTATGAAGCCGATCGAAACATGATTGACGTTCTCTTTGCTACCCTGCACCAGGTTGAACCGAAAAGACCATTGCCGGCCCATCAGCAGGATTCAATAGCTCGGGTGATTGAAAAAGAGGGTGTGAAAATAAGCCTCTTCAGTGGTGGGGTAGTAGCCGATAGTTTTTATGCTGGCGGTAACAGTCAAAAGACACAGGGATACTTTCACCGGCAGGGAGACGAATCGTATGTAATGACTATTCCCGGCTACCGGGTTTACGTTTCCGGAATTTTTGAGCTTCCGGAGAAAGGCTGGCGCGATAAGCTTGTCTTTCAATTGAACTGGCGCAACCTTGAAAGTGTGGATGTAACCTTTGGTCAGAAGAAATCGGATAATTTCCGTGTAGCGATGGCGGGTGAAGTACTGAGCATTGAAGGTGTGCAAGCCCCCGATACCACCCGCCTTTACGATTTTCTGGATGCCGTTTCGCTGCTTACCGTTGAAGCGTACCTGGATTCCAATGCTGCCCTCGACAGCCTGGCCGGAACACCACCGGGTTTAGGCCTGGAAGTAAAAGATATCGCCAACCGGTCGCATTCAATCCGTCTGTATCAGGCCGGCCCCGGAAAGTTTGTTGGGTTCATTAACAACAGCCAGTGGTGCACCCTGGCACCGGCCAGCATCCAGCCTGTTTTCAGGCCCCGATCGTATTTTGTTAAGCCCTGATGAGGGCGAAAAAATCTTTTAGGTTATTGGATTTCAGCTTTTTAGATCGTTGAGGTAACCGGTGGAAGGGGAAGCTTCCCGGCCATTTTATTATTCGGTTTTCTTTATAACTTTACCGCTCTTAAAATTATAACCACTGTTTCCGAATGAAGTTTATTGTCAACTCGGCTTACCTGCTTAAGCAACTGTCGAATATTAATGGAGTAATTACCACTAACCCGGTTGTTCCAATCCTTGAAAATTTCCTGTTTGAGTTGGAAAAGGGAAGTCTTACGGTAACGGCTTCTGATCTTCAGACTTCGATGATCACCGAAATTCAGGTGGAGTCGAAAGAAAAAGGAAGCATCGCGGTGCCTGCCCGAATTCTGCTGGATACGTTAAAGAATTTACCCGAGCAGCCTGTTACGTTTTCCATCGATGAGTCTACCTACAGTGTAGAAATCATCTCCGACAATGGTCGCTATAAACTTTCGGGCGAAAACGCCACTGATTTCCCGAAGGTACCTTCCGTATCAAACGATTTTACAGCCGAGATTTCAACCGAAGTATTGGCGCGTGCTGTGAACAATACCATTTTCGCCACCAGCAACGATGAACTTCGTCCAGCCATGACCGGGGTGTACGTAAACCTGGGCGAGAAGAACACCACCTTTGTAGCCACCGATGGCCACCGCCTGGTGCGTTACCGCAGATCGGATGTGAAATCCGATAATGGTAATTCGATTATCATCCCCCGCAAAGCGCTTAACTTATTGAAAGCAACGCTACCTTCTGAGAACACAGAAGTAACTGTGAATTTCAATATGTCGAATGCTTTTTTCAAGTTCGGTCATATCAAGATGATTTGTCGTTTGATCGATGAGCGTTTCCCGGATTATGAGAACGTGATTCCATCGGTCAACAACATCAAGATGACAATCGAGCGCAACGATTTACTCGGTGCCTTGAAACGTATTTCCATCTACGCCAATAAAACCACGCATCAGGTTAGATTGAAAATCACGGGTAGTGAACTTCAGATTTCAGCGGAAGACCTGGATTTCTCCAATGAAGCAAACGAACGTCTTTCGTGCGAGCACGATGGAGAAGATATCGAGATTGGATTCAACGCCAAATTCCTCATTGAGATGTTGACGAATCTTGATTCTGATAAAATCCGCTTAACGATGTCGGCCCCGAATAAGGCTGGTGTTATTTTACCGGTAGATAAAGATGCCAGCGAAGATATTTTAATGCTGGTAATGCCGGTGATGTTGAATCAATACGTTTAATATTTTTGGTTGTACTTAAATCCCCTTTGTTGTATGAAAAAAGTTGTTGCAGTACTAGTACTGTGTGTTTATCAGTACGTCCGTTTTTAGCCAGTCATTCGCACCATCATCATCGGTTGCCGAAACCGAATTTTCACCGGTGAGTCCGGTGATTATGCAAACCCCGGCAAACAGAATGTATGAACCCAATCCTCCGGGATTGAAAATGATGAAGTCGGGAAAGACGCTAACCATCCTGGGCGGTGTTTTTCTAATTGGTGGTATCGTGATGTTAGCCAATGCTGATGAAATGTATTACAACTCCACCACCACCAATGGAAACACAACTACCGAAGGCGATCCGAAAGCTGCCTTGGGTATTTTGATGGTTACCGGTGGCGTGGGGATGACTATTCCTGGAATTATACTTTGGTCGAAGGGTTCAAAGAAGTACAAGGCTTATCAAGCCGAGCAGTCTGCTTCCTTTAATATTAAAGGTGCAGGGGTAGCACTGAAGTATCGCTTTTAGGTAATCGCGCCACGCTTACCAAGCTCAATAGCCTCCATGTTGCCGATGGTGCCAGCCGTAATATCAAACCGGATAATGGTTTTGATCTGGTGAAAGCCATGATTACCTGCAGCTCCAGGGTTTATGTAAAGCATGTTATTGAAGATGGGATCGCGTTTAACACGAAGGATATGCGAATGGCCGCAGATGAAAACATCGGGCGGCCTTTTTTTTAGTTCCTTCTTTACGCGGGGGTTATAGGTTGGTGGAGTACCACCGATGTGGGTTATCCAAATATCAAGAGCTCCGCAGGTAAAGCGCAGGTCTTCCGGAAATCTTGTTTGAAGCGTCTTGTCATCGATGTTTCCGAATACGGCACGCAACGGCTTAAAAGCTTCAAGTTGGTCCACCACGTGATGTTCGCCAATATCACCGGCATGCCAGATTTCATCGCAGGCAGCGAAGTAATCAAATACCTTAGGATCGAGGTAACTGTGGGTGTCGGAGAGTAAACCAATTTTCATATTCCGTCAGACAAGATTACGGGAGAACATTCAAATTCCAATTGGGATGGCTTATCTTTGGTGGTATTTAATTGTTGTTTCAATGATGCGAATTATTCTTTTAACTGTTTTTTGTCTTTCGCTTATCACTGCCGCCATCGCGCAGGAACATGGTTTCCCTTTTGGAAAAGTTACGTACCGGGAACTGGATACCAAGTATGAGCTTGACACAGCAACGGCCGCCCTGGTTATTGATGAGTTTGGTGAATCGTATATCGATAACTCGAACAATAACAACCTGCTGCTGGAGTATCATGTCAAAATAAAAATTCTGACGAAAGCCGGCCTTAAGTATGCCGATGTGGAAATACCGTTATATAAAAGTAACAGCAAGTTTGAAACCGTGCGCGATGTGGAAGCATCATCGTTTACAATTGATGGAGGCTCTATGCGGGAAACTAAGCTGGATCAAAAAAATATCTTTACCGAAAACAGTACTAAGTTTTGGGATGTTAAAAAGTTTGCAATTCCCAATGTGCGTGTAGGTAGTATAATCGAATTCCGGTACACGTTGGAATCTCCTTATATTTTTAACTGGCGCTCATGGGAGTTTCAGTCGGAGATACCTAAAAAACACAGCGAGTATTGGGCCACTATTCCCGGAAATTATCATTACAACATTTCCCTTAAAGGATTTCAGAAGCTGAGCAAAAACGAAAGCGAACTTGTTCGTGAGTGCTTTACCCCGGGTGGCGGAAACAAAGCAGACTGTGGTAGGTATAAGTGGGGCATGAATGATATCCCGGCATTTCTGGAAGAAGACTACATGACAGCAAAAAAGAATTTTTTGTCGTGTATTAATTTTGAGTTATCCGAAATAGAATACTTTGACGGACGTAAAGACAAGATCACCAAAGAATGGAAAGATGCCGAACAGGAATTGAAGCGCGATGAGAAGTTTGGAATTCAGATCAGGAAAGGAAAAGACATCATGGATAGCCACGTGGATGTGCTAACTGCAGGCGAAACCGATCCACTGCAAAAAGCACAACGTATTTATAATTTTATTAAAGACTGGTATCGCTGGGACGAGAACTTTGGGTTTACCAGCGAATTTGGAATTCGAAAGGCGTTTGATAAAAAGCTTGGTAATGTAGGCGATATCAATCTGTCGTTGATTGCAGCCTTGAAGTATGCCGAACTGGATGCAGAGCCGTTAATTCTTTCTACCCGCAGTAATGGTTTTCCAACCGACCTTCATCCGGTGCTAAGTGATTTTAACTATGTTGTGGCCAAGCTGAATATCAACGATAAGGTATACCTGCTCGATGCTGTCGATGATTTTCTTCCCTTTGGTCTTATTGCTGAACGTTGCCTCAGCGGCAGGGGCCGCGTATTTGGCGAGAAGGAGTCTTACTGGTATGATTTGAAACCGGCCGACAAAGCCCGACAACTTTCTTTCATTGCACTCAAGTTGGATAAGGCAGGGGCATTTACCGGAACCATGCAATTTACATTTGCCGGCTATGAGGGTGTGCGTGAGCGTAAGAAGTTAAGCAGTTATAGTTCAGAGAAGGATTACATCAACGCGCTCAATGAAAAATTACGATCAGTTGAGATCAACAACTATACGATTGAAAATGCAGATGATTTAAAGAAGTCGCTGGTGGTTAAACTGAATGTTGCCATTGAGGGCTATGAGGATATGAGTGCCAGCCATTTTTTGTTAAACCCCTTCATGTTCGATCGGTGGAAAGAAAATCCATTCAAATCATCTGAACGGTTGTACCCGGTTGACTTTGGCCCGCCACTGGAAGAAGTCGTTGTTTTTTCGTTGGAGTATCCCGAAGAATTCGCTGTAACCGATCTGCCTGAGAAAGTCGGGTTGGCCCTTCCCAATGCCGGTGGACGCTATATTTTTGATATTCAAAATACAGGGAACAAGGTTTCCTTAAATAGCTCCTTGTTGATTGCACGAACTATTTATACTTCTGAAGAGTATCATTTCTTGAAGGAATTATTCAGCCGTGTAGTATCGACCCAGCAAACCGACCTGGTCTTTAAACGCAAGTAAGAACAGTGCTGTCCATCGGGTCTCACCGACTTTAATCGGACGCATCTTCCGTTAAAATAGTTTCGGTAGAGTTTTGGCTATCAGCACGCTAAGTTTCGGGTTCTTTATAACCAGTGTCCATGAAGAATCTCACCTTACTACTCCTTGTATTCTTGATTTGCCAAACCGCCTGGAGCCAGCCTGGCATTGAAGCCACGCAGGGCACTTACTCGCTTAACGAGCGGTACGGAATTATGAAATCAAAATCACAGACCTTTAAAGATTATAAGGTAATTAAGGAGACTGTGCTGGATGGCGTCTGGAAAATTGTGCTCGATTCCATCCGCACCAAGGATGCTGCACTGCGAACAGCGAAGCAGAATATTGATACCTTAAACAATCAGGTGAAAGATGTACAATTGGCCATGGCTGAGAAAGAAAAATCGGTGGCGGATGTTGTTCATGCCAGTACCCATATTGGTGTTTTAGGTATCGACTTCAACAAAGGCATTTTTATCACCGGTGTATTTGTGGTGGTGGCAGCACTTGTGTTTGTGTTGGGTGTGCTGTCAACGCGCATGAAATTGCTTTCCAAATCGCTGCAGGAGCGGAAGCTTGCTATTAACATGATCACCCACGAGTACGAAGATTATAAGCGCAGGGCCATGGATAAGCAAACGAAGCTTTCGCGCGAACTTCAGGACGAACGGAATAAATTACAATCGCTGAGAAACTCCTGATTTATTTTTTAGCAGGTGCTATACGTTCGAGTTTACTTACTACAAAACTTCTGAATGTATCCGGTCCTACAATCTCAAGTTCATCAATCAAGCCAAGTACGAAGCGTGCTATGCCGTCCATACTGGCAACAGGCCCGTGGAATTGATAGTGGTCTTCTGTTTTTTCTGTATACGGAATGGCCAGTGGATATTCTTCGCGCAATAGCAGGTAGGCACGAAGGGAAAGTTTAAGGGTAATCCAAAGGTTGGCATCGCCTGTAAAGCCGAAGATATCGGCTTGAGTTTTTTGATGCAGCGCTTCAAATTGAAAAGTTTTATGAAGTTCAATGATCTCGCCAATTCGATCGAGCTTGAATTGCTTGCAGATCTTATCGTGGGTATCGAGTGCAACCACCGATTGATAGTTGTCGCCAAAATGAATAGCCTCTACAAGCCGGTCGCGAATTTCATTGCTGTTGGCCGAGTGGTAATTCTTTAGCACCACCTGATGTTTATTGCGAATGGACTCAGCCAGTTGATCTACAAAATTACCCAGACGGGCTTTCAGAAATAGACGCGGCATACTATCCAGTTCTGAATTCAGCGACAGCTTTTTTAACAACGAATTTTTTACCGGGTTATCGTAACGGCCGGCCTGGATGAGCTTGCGTATCAGCTTGGTTTCTTCTACTGAGAACTGGGCCTGGCTGGGGTCGTCCTCGGAGGTGATAATGAAGTAGCGGTTATTAAAATCCTTTTCAATCAGAAAGTTTACCTCTTCTAACAAATTGAGGTATCGGTAGATGGTGCGCGGGCTTGTATTAAACCGGTCGGCCAGTTGGTTAATCGTCCAGTGCCCCGACTTAAGCACGGCAATAATCTGAAAGAGCCGTAGCAGTTTGGCCTGTGGAATGATGAACTCCGGTTTTTTGGCCTGTTTGGCGATAGATTTTTTAGCCATAATCGCCTCAAATTAATGATTTTACCCAAGTCCAACAGGTGTGACACAAGTTGTCACAGGCTTGCTATACTTTCGAATCAAAACAAAACGCTTATGAATACGCTCAGCCCGGTTGCCCTGCTTGTAAAATGTCCGCATTGTGGATCGCGGTTTTCTCCCGAAGAAGCCATTGAGCATGATCTTCGAATGCAGATGGAGGCAGAGCTTCAGCAGAAAATTTCGGCCAACACCAAAGTGGTAGAGGAGAGAATCCGTAAGCAGGAGGCCGATAAGTATCGTCATCAGCTTCACCTGTTGGAGGAGGACAGAAGGGCAAAACTCAACCGGCTGAAGGAACTGGAAGACAAAACCTTTGCGCTGGAAGAACGCGAACACCAGTTGAAAGAGCGTGAGGAGCGCGCTGAATTTGAAATGAAGAAGCGCCTGTTTGAGCGCGAAAAAGTAATTCGCGAGCAGGTACACAAAGAAGCACTGGATAAGGCACTGCTGGAAGTACGCGATCAAAAGCAAAAACTTGAGCGCGAACGCGAGTCAATGGATCTGATGTTGAAGAAACGCATTGTGGAAGAAACCGAAAAGACAAGAGCTGAGGAGTACATGAAGATAGCGGAACTTCAAAAACGACTGGATGATCAGAACAGACTCATTTACGAGATGAAGCGCAAGTCAGAACAGGGTAGCATGCAAACCCAGGGCGAAGTACAGGAACTGGCCATTGAAGACTACCTGGAAACTACCTTTGTACGCGATGAAGTAGAAGAAATTTCAAAAGGAAAACGGGGTGGCGATTGTGTGCACATTGTGAAAGATCATTTTGGAAATGTATGCGGTAGGATTCTATATGAAAGTAAACGAACAAAGCATTTCAGTAACGATTGGATTTCTAAAGTTAAGGACGACATGCGCCTGAAGCAAGCCGATATTGGTGTGATCGTTACGGAAGTATTGCCAGATGATATGACACGCTTCGGTGAGGTGGATGGCATTTGGGTTTGCACATTTCTGGAATTCAAAGCCCTCGCAATCTTGTTTCGCCATAACCTGGCGCGCATCGGTGAGGTGCTGGCCACACAGGAAAACAAAGGTGAAAAGATGAACCTGATCTATCGTTATGTTACGGGCAATGAGTTTAAGCAAAAGCTGGAAGCTGCGTTTGAATCGTTCACCGAAATGCAGGAAGATTTGATGAAAGAAAAAACATTATTCACCACACAATGGGCCAGGCGCGAAAAGAAATTGCTGAAGGCGATGGAAAATGTAGTGTCGTTGTATGGCGATGTTCGGGGTATTGCCGGAGGAGCCGTTCAGGAAATCAAGGCATTGGAGATGCCCGAACTCAGCCTCGAAAATTAAGATTTTAGTACAGCGTTTTAGAAAGCAGCTTTTGCCGGCTGCTTTCTTTTTTGTAATCGCATTGATCGGTAGTAGTATCTTTGAAACATGAGACGTGACCTGGCCAAAAGCGATGGCGAGCGAAAGACTTTCCGGGCAATTTTTAGTCGTGTGGGTAAGAAGGTGGGATACACCGGCTATTCTGAAGATACCATTCTGCTCACCCGCATCACCGAAGTAGAAACAGGAAGGGTAGTAGCCGATCATGTATGGTTTACTTACTCAAAAGGTTTTGAAGCCGTGGCGTTAAAGCCGGGTGTTGCTATTGAATTTGATGCTCGGGTAAGGCAGTACACCAAAGGCTATGTAAACCGTCAATTACAGGTTAACCGAACGCGCCACGATTATAAATTAAGTCATCCAACCAAAATCAAATTGGTGTAAGTATTCGGTCATTATTCGATACGGGAGGTTTGGAAATGCACCCTCTTTTCTGCTACTTGAACCCTTCGTTGTGCCTGCTTTTTTTCGGTTAGTGGTGGAGCTGCCAGCGTATTACCCTTTCAAGCCGGATTGTGTTACAGATTCCAATTGCCCGGTGGTGTTGGAGAAATCAAAAAATGAATTCATTGGTGAAAGGAATAAGTTATTTTGTAGTAGTACTCTGCCTGATAAGTGGCTCGGCTGGCGCGCAGAAGAAGTTCACCATTCAGAAAAGTAGCATAACGTTTACATCCAATGCCGAACTGGAACTGATAAAAGCAACCTCCAGCATGCTTGTAGGCCTTCTTGATCCTTCCAATAATCAATTTGCTTTTAGCGTTCCGATTCAGTCGTTTAAAGGCTTTAACAGCGAATTGCAACGTGTTCATTTCAATGAAAAATACATGGAGAGTGAAACCTATCCCAAGGCCACTTTCACAGGTAAAATTATCGAGCAGGTTGATTTCTTGGCGGATGGATTGTATGAAGTGCGGGCGAAAGGCGATCTGGATATTCACGGTCAAAAACAAAACCGAATCATCCGGGGCAAGGTTACCATCCTGAACAATATCGTTACCCTCGAAGCTTCATTCAAAATTCCGCTCAGCGATCATAATATTTCCATCCCGAAAATTGTCAATCAAAAAATTGCTACAGAAATTGAAGTGGTTATGAATGCAACCATGGTAATGCAATAGGTATGAAAAGATACATTGGCATAGTGGCCTTGTTTATTCTGCTGATGCAGCAGGCTATGGGGCAGGTGCCGTACTTTCAGCAGTATTTTCTGGCCACGCGAAATGAGCCCGTGCAGGTTAATACCATTTTTGAGGACAAGAGCGGCATCATCTGGTTTGGTACAGACAATGGTCTCTATACCTTTAACGGCTTACACTATACCCATCGAACAACCACCGATAGTCTTCCGGATAATCATGTAACCGCTATCACCCAAGATTCGCTGGGAAGAATCTGGACAGGATACAAGAATGGACAGATTGCTTACATTGAAGACACCGCTGTAAAACTATTTGCGCCCGATGAGGGGTTGTCTTCCATGCCCGTATCCGATCTGTTGTTCGATCGAAATGGAAATCTCTGGTTCTCCACCCTCAACGATGGCCTGTACTACTTTACCCAGAACCGGTTGTTCAGGCTCGATGATCGCGAAGGCATGCCCGACCTGTTTGTGTACGACCTGGCCGAAGACCACTATGGAAATATCTGGGCCGGAACGGACGGTGGTGCGGCAGTGTGTACCCTCACCGATAAAAAAGTAAAAATTAAAGTAATCAATTACGATGATGGTCTGCCCGACAACATTGTGAAAAAACTTATCGCTGGCGAGACAAGTTCCATGTGGATGGCCACCGAAGATGCCGGGTTGATTCAATATGATCTGGCTTCGGGCAAGGTAACACCATTGATAGAAAACTGGGAGTATGGTACGGTAAGTGATTTTCTTTTGCACCACAATCAGGTTTGGATTGCCAGCCCGCAAGCCGGTATCATCGTTCATGATCTGAAGACATCGCGCACAAAAGTTTACAATACAAAAAATGGTCGTGGCTTCGCTTCCATTGAGGTGCTGCGGATGGATTCACAGCAGAATATCTGGGTTGGATCGAAAACAGGTGTGATGCGCACCCACGGAGATGCCGTTGAATTTGTTACGGAGTTTGATCCATCATCTGATAAGAATGTATTGGCCCTGGCTGTCGATCAGCAAGGCACCACCTGGTTTGCCAACACGGAAGGAATTTTTAAGCGAACAGTTGATAAAACCGGATCAGCCTACACGCAGCGACTTTTGGCGAACACACCGTTTAGCAAGTATGCCTTTATCAGTTTGTATGTAGACTCGGCTGGCTTTGTTTGGGCAGGTATGTATGGCGAAGGTGTTATCCGTATCAATCCAACAACGGGAAAAATCAAACATCTTCAGAAAGAACTTCGTAACGGAAATGTGTTGAGCATTACCGGTAAGGGTAACGAAGTATGGCTGGCCACCTTGGGTGGCTGTTCAAAGATCAGCATAAAAGGTGATGAACTGGTAGTTAAAAACTACAGCAGCGAAGATGGTCTGATCTCCGACTACATCTATCATGTTTTTGTTGACAGTCAGAACAGAGTTTGGATTGCTACCGATGGCAAAGGAGTCGACATGCTTGACGAAGATGGCTTTCATCATTTTCAGGAAGGATTAACATCAACCGTGGTTTACAGCTTTGCCGAAGATGCAAACCAGAACATCTGGGTTAATACGCAATCGGGCGGTGTGTTTGAATTTGACGGTGCCAAGTTCAGACCTTTTCGGTTGAGTTCGAAGCTACGCGATAACAACATTACCATCTTTACCTCCGATAACTCCGGTAATTTGGTAATGATGCACGACCTGGGTATTGAGGTGTACGACATCAAAACGGAGCGCCTTTACTTTCTGGGCGATGAAGTAGGAATCCACGAAAAGAAACCCAACCTCAATGCGGTAACCAAGGATGATCGGGGTCGCCTGTATTTGGGTACCGAGGCCGGTATCGTTTCGTTTGCCGGCAGTGAAGCACTTACGCATCATCAACCGGTGCCCTTGCTTGCGCATCTTAAAGTATTTGATCGTGAATTAAAACCAGGCTCCTACTACAACCTTCCTTTCGATGAGAATAACCTTACCATTCAGTACTTAGGGTTGTGGTATCAGAATCCTGCAGGATTACACTTTCAGTACAAAATGGATAATCACGATGTGGATTGGATATCCACGCACGACCTTGCCATTACATATTCCAAACTATTGCCGGGTAGTTATACATTTCATTTGAAAGTATCTGAAACGGAAGATTTTACAGATGCCCTGGAGACAAGTTTTCAGGTTGAAATCAATCCACCGTTTTGGCGCACGGCAACTTTCTTTATCATGGTTGGATTCACTGTGATCTTGCTGGGCTATTCCTACCTGCGGTATCGCGAGCGAAGACTGGTTAAGGATAAAGTAGTGCTGGAGGCCAAAGTAGAAGAGCGTACGCTTCAGATCCAAAAGAAGAACATGGAGATACAGGCGCAGAACGATGAGATACAGGCACAGAACGAAGAGATACAAGCACAGGCCGAAGAGATAAAAGGTATCAACGAGAATCTTGAGAACCTGGTACGCGAAAGAACGCGCGAGCTCGAACAGAAAAACAAGGCGCTGGAGGAGTATGCGTTTATCAACGCGCACAAGCTACGGGCACCCGTGGCCAGCATACTGGGGTTGATTAACCTTATTGGCAAACACGGCATAAAAGAGCAGGATGCTGATGAAATAAAAGAACGCCTGCAAACCGCGGCCGATGAACTCGACAAGGTTGTTGGTTCGATCACCAAAGCTATCGAGCGTGGCGATACTTAGTAGGCTCCGGTTTCCTTCATGTTTGCAAACAGCAGCCTGAAGCAATTCCACGAAGTATTCTCACCGGCATCAGGGTTCTTCTTGCGTCCATAAAAGCCATCCATAAAGTTTTCAGCACTCGACCATTCGGTTTGAATCATACCCTGAAAATTATCTTTCATTTCGGGTGTAGCGGTGTTACGAAAGTTGAGCATGTCGTTCAGTTGGACCAGCGCAACCGAAGGGGTTCGCCAGGGGCAGGTGGCTACCTTAAAACCTTTCATGGCAAAGTACACGGCAGTTTTGTCAGCACGTTCGTAATGCCAGTCGCAGATCATCACATCTTTCGGAATCAAATCAATGGCACGATGTGTATTGTTGAAGCTTGCTTCCCACATGCCGAGGCCTGTTGTTTTACCATCCAGCAATCGGTCACCCCAAATCCACAGGGTGCGGTTCTTCTGCCTGAGAAGATCGCGCAGGGTGCGTACTTCTCCCGCAAAAAGTTCGGCCTTGTCGCGACCGGAACACCGCGGGCAGTTGTCATCGCCAATGTAAAATACTTCGTCCATACCGGCATGGAAAGCAGTTGATTCAAATACATCATTGATTTCATCCACAATTTCGAAGACAATCTTGTGTACATCCGGATGCAACGGGCAGTAGCTTTTACAATACAAGCCATCGTCATTTGGCCAGGCATACGTAGCAGGCATTTTTACGTGTGGAGTTTCATCAAACTGCGGATAAACCTTTAGAAGATTGGTAACCTTGCTGGCCCACGACTGATGCCCCAACAGGTTGATCTGCGGTATCAGGTTGATGTTCGTACTTCGGCAAACTGCTACCAGTTTTTTAACATCAGCTTTCGAAAGGGCAATACTGTCGCGCAGTTCAGGATGACGCTGGTACTGGTAGTTAAAATCTACGCGAAGAATCAGGGTATTAACCCCACGGGTAGCCAATTCCTCGCGAATGAATTTTACAAAAGCATCAACCCCTGCAGGTTGTGGTGCCGCGATGCAAAACCCGCGTACCGGCAGTGTGTTAGAATTTTTATACTGAGCCAGTAGCGATGAACTCATTGCCATGAGCATCAACATAGTTAGGAGGTAGTGATGTGCTGATTTCATACTTTATTAGAATCAGACACAAAATACCACGATATGCAGATCAAGCAATCAGGAATCTGACAGCCGGTATGGTGGTTCAGTAAAAAAGGTGGTGACTAGAGCTTGATTGAACTGGCCAATTCTTTAAGGGTTTCCAGTGTTACGGGTTTAATAAAGAATCCCTTTACCTCCTGAATTGACTCAGCCCGGCTGATATCCCGTGGATGATTGGATGAGCTGATAATGTAGATGTTAACCTCCTTACTTAAGGCACTCTTTACCGGTATAAATTCTTGTAGAAACTGCCAGCCATCCACATCGGGCATGTAGATGTCCAGTAAGATCACATCCGGAAGTTGATTTGGCGATTTTTTGTGATGAAGGAGATACTCAATGGCACCCTGGGCTTTATTATAAATGGTAATGATATTTGCCAGTTCGCCCAACTCAGCCAGCCGTTTGATATAGAAGGAGGACATGGGGTCATCATCAATGATCCAAAGGTTAGGTATTTTCTTCGACATGCCTGGCGTTTAGAGGTAGTTACTCTTGCGAAGATAGGCTTTCAGGGGAATAAACTGTCATGCGGGTTGGGGGTTTACAGCCTAATTCGGGGTTAATGTAAGGAAAACAGTTATTCTCCAGTAAGTTGCCGTCAGCCGAAGTCATGCGGCTTCGCGGATTTTCAGGTGGTGTATAATTTTTAATTATCTATAGAGCCGGTAGGCTTCACGGATCACCTAGAATTAGGGATGTATTTACTACTAAAACGTTTGCAATGCACGCTAACACATGTTAAAAAACGCAATCGTATTTTTTTTACACCTGTGAATTTGTATTTAGGTAGCAGTGCCTATACTTTCGTTTCATGATGATCATGTTTAATCCATGTATGTGTGATAAGTGTGCAGCGAGTAAATGCTGCTGTAAACGCTCGGTGCCGGGTGCAGAAAGAATGGATACGTAATGATCTTGATGAAGAACAAAAACAAAAGAACATAGCGAGCCTTTTCTGTACCCCAGAGAAGGCTCTTTTATTTTTAATTCGATACCGAACAAACAACCCTTAGCATGCAAAGCTTTCGCTCAGAACTTGAAGACTTAAACAACCCGGTAGTGGCGCGCGATATCCTGGATCTGGAGAAAAAGATT
>Ga0315910_10001767_pt1 | contig 19583 bp, 18 predicted proteins | sample EdamamesoilMG_FD_204470 | JGI IMG/M metagenome (GOLD analysis project Ga0315910, IMG submission 204470) | Garden soil microbial communities collected in Santa Monica, California, United States - Edamame soil | ecosystem: Environmental > Terrestrial > Soil > Garden | place: USA: California...
GCTGCTGGAAAGGACGCGGAAACGACGTTCCCCATGCACGGTTATGCCGAGCAGGCCATCCGCACGCTGCTCCCAATCCACAATTCGCGCGCTGGTACCCAGGGGGAAGAACTCCGCGGGTGCGCCTGCCTCATTGCCCCGCCTGATCAGGCATACACCGAATGGGCTCTCATCGCGCAGGCAGCGGCCGACCAGGTCAAGGTAACGCGCCTCAAATATCTTCAGCTGCAGGCGTCCGCCCGGAAACAACACGGTCTGCAATGGAAACAGCGGCAGTTGCTGCGTCATTGCAACGCATCCAGCAAACGTTGGTGTATGCCGCCAAATCCGCCGTTGCTCATGATGAGCACATGATCCCCGGCGCGGCAATATGCCGTGGCCCGCGTGAGGATGTCATCGATGCGATCCAGCACTTCACAGCGAGTGCCGGCGCCTGCGAGCGCCTGTTCCAGATCCCAGCCCAGGTTCGGCGGGCGCAACACCAGCGCGAGGTCCGCGGCCTGCAACGACGGCGCCAGCTCCCGTGCATGAACTCCCAGCTTCATCGTGTTCGAACGCGGTTCCAATATGGCGATGATTCTCGCGCTGCCCACATGGCGCCGCAATGCGTCGAGGGTGGCCTGGATGGCCGTGGGATGGTGGGCAAAATCGTCGTACACGGTGATGCCGTGACGGGTCCCGATCAGCTGCAGGCGCCGCTGTACGCCACGGAATTGACCCAGGGCGGCGCATGCCACGACGGGATCCACTCCCAGGGCATGGGCGCCGGCCACGGCGGCGGCGGCGTTCAGCGCATTGTGGTGACCGAGTTGGTCCCAGTGGACTTCGATGTCCGCGGCACCCGCCTGGCGCAGCGAAAATCCCGAATGATCCGGGCTGGCGGCGGGCAGGATTTGCCATTCGGCACCGTCAGCACCGAAGTGCTGCACCGGGGTCCAGCATCCCATGGACAGCACCTTGGCGATCTCCGGGTCCGCGCCATTGCAGATTATCCTCCCCGACCCGGGAACGGTCCGTATCAAATGGTGAAATTCGCGTCTTATCGCTGCAAGATCGGCGAAGATGTCCGCATGATCGAACTCAATATTGTTGATAATCAGGGTCTTGGGGCGGTAATGGAGAAACTTTGCCCGCTTGTCAAAAAATGCGCAGTCGTATTCATCGGCCTCGATTACAAAGGGGTCGCCAGTCCCAAGGCGTGCGGAAACCCCGAAATTCCGGGGTACGGCCCCGATCAGGAATCCGGGTTGACGCCCGGCAAAGTCAAGGATCCAGGCCAGGATCGAAGCAGTCGTGGACTTGCCATGGGTCCCGGCCACGGCCAGTACCTGCCGATTTCCCAGGACTTCCTCGCGCAACCACTGGGGTCCGGAAATGTAGGGCAACCCGGCATTCAAGACATGCTCAACACAGGGGTTGCCACGGGACAGGGCATTGCCGATGACAACCAGGTCCGGCTGCTCGTCCAGGTTTGAAGCGGCGTACCCTTCAAGCACCCGGATCCCGGCCTGTTCCAGCAGCAGGCTCATGGGTGGATACGTGTTGGCATCCGTGCCGGAAACGGTGTGCCCCAACTCGCGCGCCAACAGGGCCAGCCCGCCCATGAAAGTGCCGCAAATACCCAGCACATGGATCTTCACGCCAGGACCTCCGGCACAAGGTATTCAGCGGCGACCATGCTGATCGCCACATAGGCCAAGGCCACGAGAACACCGGCCGGGAATGCCAGTGCCAGCGCGTGCCGGAGGATGTGCCCCAGCACCAGCACATTCCAGGAGAACAAGACCAGCACCAGCACGGAGGCGAGAGCGGACAAAGGCGATTCCGGCATGCCGGCCGTGATCATGAACGGCGGGATTGCGGCGAGGGAAAACAGCGCGCCCACGCCTGCCATGGCAGTCAGTGTCTGCAAACCGCGCACGGTGAAATTCCGGAGCCATAACACGGTGAGGACAAATACGGGCATGACAACGGCATCAACCAGGGTTGCCTTTATCGCCATCAGCCAATCCACCGCCACGGCGGTCAAACAGGCCGTTGCCGCCAGGTAAATTGCAAACATCAGTGCGAAAAGCGGCCGGGACGCGGGAATGTCCTGCGGCCCGCGCCTGCCCGAAGCCAATTCCAGCATCGTCCGCAGCAGGATCCACGCAGCACTCATCAGCTTCCGGTCCATGTCGGTGACGCGGCCGCCGGCAAGCGCAAACGGCCGGTACCGGCAAAACGGCAATCAACCAGGCTGCGGGGTTCCGGCAATGATCGACCCGGTCCGGGGCGACAGGAACTGCTCCAATTCGCCCAGTGCGCGCCGGTAAACGTCGCGCTTGAAATCGACCACATTGGACGCCGGGCTCCAGAAATCGGTCCAGCACCAATGGTCGAACTCCGGCTTGCGGCTCGCATCGAGGCGCACAAATCGCTCATCGGCAATCAGCCGCAACAGGTACCAGACCTGCTTTTGGCCGATGCAGACGGGCTGCATCCCGGTGCGCACGAAGCGTGCCGGCAGGTCGTAGCGCAACCAGCCCTGCGTGACACCGAGGATTTCCACGTGCTCGGGCAACAAACCGACTTCCTCGCGCAACTCGCGGTACATCGCGGATTGCACTTCTTCATTCGGGCGGATGCCGCCCTGGGGAAACTGCCACGCGTCCATGCGCGAGCGCTTGCCCCAGAACAACTGGCCGGCGGCATTGCTGAGCACGATGCCCACGTTGGCGCGGTAGCCGTCCCCGTCAATGATCGAACCCCGCTGCAGCAGGCGGCTGCGCTGTCCGTTCTTGCGCCGCAATAATGCCATGATGGATTTCGCCCGCGGTCTAACCGCCAAACAGGTGCTTGATGGCGTCGCGTTCCTCTTCAAGCTCGCGCCGCGTCGCGTCCATGCGTTCCCGGCTGAATGAATTGACATCGAGACCGGGGACGATTTCGTATTTTCCGCCGCTGCAGGTCACCGGGAAGGAGTAAACCAGGCCCGCGGCAATGCCATAGGATCCGTCAGAGGGGATTGCCATGCTGGTCCAGTCCCCGGCGCGCGTGCCCACCACCCAGTCGCGCATGTGTTCGAGGGCGGCATTGGCGGCGGACGCGGCACTGGAGGCGCCGCGCGCAGCAATGACCTCGGCCCCGCGCTTGGCCACCCGCGGAATATATTCATTCTGGTACCACGCTGCATCCACCTGCTGCAGCGCCGGCTTGCCGGAAATGCTGGCATGGTGAAGGTCGGGAAATTGCGTCGTGGAATGGTTGCCCCAGATACAGACCCGGCGCACATCGGCCACCTGTACATTCGTCTTCGCCGCAAGCAGGGCCACGGCCCGATTGTGATCCAGGCGCGTCATCGCCGTAAATTGCCGCGCATCCAGGTCGGGGGCATTGCGGCTGGTGATCAACGCATTGGTATTGGCCGGGTTGCCGACAACGATGACGCGCACGCCGCGCGCTGCATGATCATTCAGCGCCCTGCCCTGGACGCGGAATATCTCCGCGTTTCCGAGCAACAGGTCGCTGCGTTCCATGCCCGGGCCACGGGGCTTGGCGCCCACCAGGAAGGCAAAATCGGCATCCTTGAACGCCACTTCCGCCTGGTCGCTGATCGATACATCCACCAGTGTATGGAATGCGCAATCGCCCAGTTCCATGACCACGCCCTGCAACGACTTCAGCGCCGGCGTCACCTCCAGCAGTTGCAACCGCACCGGTTGATCCGGCCCGAGAAAATCTCCGGCTGCTATGCGGAACAGGAGGGCGTAACCAATCTGGCCGGCGGCCCCGGTAACGGCGATGCGAACTGGCTTTTTCATATGCTGGTTTCCCGATTGGACGTCAGTCATTTCCCGGATTGGCAGCGGGGGCTTTCAAACATAAAATTGCCACCGGGTTAAGGATACAGGTGAGGCGGAAGAACCCGCAACAAGGCCTACATCCATGCCGCGAGCGACGGACCCGGGTAAGCCGGAAAGAGGTATCAACATGCAGGTCATTAACTTAGAATTGCGGCACTTCTTTGCGGATGCCGCGGCAACGCGGGATCCGGCCGGCATCCGCCAGCGCCGGCCCTGTTGCGCAATCAGGTTCAAATCATGACCGTGCAAAAACCATCATTCCTGTACAGCGGAAACGCAGCGTACCTGGAAGATTTGTATGAGCAGTTCCTCGCGGATCCTGCCGGCGTTACGCCCGAATGGAAGGCGTATTTCCTCTCCATCGCGGACGGATCCGCGCGCGCCGACCTGCCGCATTCGCGTGTAATCCAGGCCCTGGGCGGTGACAGCCCCCGCCCGCGCCAGGGAATCGCGCCGGCCGCGGATGCATCCTCGTTCCAGAAGCAGGTTTCGGTGTTGCAGTTGATCAACGCGTATCGCTTCCGCGGCCACCAGCAGGCGGATCTGGATCCGCTCAAGCAGTACCAGAGACCCCCGGTCCCGGAACTGGAACCGGCATTTCACAATCTTGCCGACGCTGACCTCGACACGGTATTCAATCCGGGCTCGCTGGTGGCGCCGAAGGAATCCACGCTGCGGGAAATACTGGCCATCGTGCGTTCGACCTATTGCGGCACCATCGGCGCCGAGTACATGCACATAAACGAGACCGAGCAGAAACGCTGGATCCAGCAGCGCCTGGAACCGTGCCGCGCGCAACCGGAATTTGCGCCGGAAAAACGCCTGCGTATCCTGGAACGGCTGATTGCCGCCAATGCCTTGTGCGAATACCTGCATACCAAGTACGTCGGGCAGAAACGCTTTTCCGTGGAAGGCGGCGAAAGCCTGATCCCGCTGCTGGACGAGACGGTGCAGAGCTCCGGCGTGCATGGCGTGCAGGAAGTGGTTATCGGCATGGCACATCGCGGCCGCCTCAACGTGCTGGTCAACATCATCGGCAAGCTCCCGCACGACCTGTTCGGGGAGTTCGAGGGCAAGGGCAAGGGCAAGGCGGAGACGTCCGCCGGTGACGTGAAATACCACCTGGGCTATTCGTCCGACATCCAGACACCCGGCGGCGTGGTACACCTCACCCTGTCTTTCAATCCCTCCCACCTGGAGATCATCGATCCGGTCGTGGAAGGCTCGGTACGCGCGCGCCAGGACCGCCGCCTGGACCGGAATCGCAACGAGGTGCTGCCGATTCTGATCCACGGGGATGCCGCGTTCGCCGGCCAGGGCGTGGTCATGGAGACATTCCAGTTATCCCAGACGCGCGGCTATACCACCGGCGGCACCGTCCACATCATCATCAACAACCAGATCGGATTCACCACCAGCGATCCGCTCGATTCGCGTTCCTCGCTCTATTGCACCGATGTCGCGAAGACGGTCCAGGCCCCGATCTTTCACGTCAACGGGGACGACCCGGAAGCGGTGGTTCTTGTCGCCAAGCTGGCGCTGGACTTCCGCATGGAGTTCAAAAAGGACGTCATCATCGACATGGTCTGCTTCCGCCGCCACGGGCACAGCGAGGCCGATGAACCCGCCGCGACCCAGCCCATCATGTACCGGCAGATCCGCAATCACCCGGGGGTACGGGCGAATTACTCGGAAAAACTGGCGCAGGAAAAACTGGTGACCCGGGAACAGCTCGCCAGCATGGCGAAGAAGTACGTGGATTCGCTGGAATCGAACCAGGCCGTGGCCGGCACGCTGGCCACGAACGTGGACACGAAGTTCCTGATCAACTATTCGCCGTACCGCGGCACACGCTGGGATGTCGCCGCGGAGACCTGCATCAGCCCGGAAAGGGTGCGGCAGCTCACCAGCCTGCTGACCACGCTGCCCGCGCATTTCAAGCTGCACACCACGGTGGAACGCATCATGGAAAACCGCCGGCGCATGGGCACTGGCGAAATGCCCATGGATTGGGGCTTTGCCGAGAACATGGCCTATGCAGCCCTGCTGGAACAGGACGTTCCCGTGCGTATTTCCGGACAGGACAGCGGCCGCGGCACGTTTTTCCATCGCCACGCGGTGATTCACAACCAGAATGACGGCTCCACGCACCTGCCTTTGCAGCACATCAAGCCGCAGCAGCCCCAGTTCCTGGTCATCAACTCAACCCTGTCGGAAGAGGCGGTACTCGCTTTCGAATACGGCTATAGCAGCGCGGAACCAAATGCGCTGGTGATCTGGGAGGCGCAGTTCGGCGATTTCGCCAACGGCGCGCAGGTGGTGTTCGACCAGTTCATCAGTTCCTGCGAGGCGAAATGGGGTCGCTACTGCGGACTCACCGTCCTGCTGCCGCACGGCTATGACGGACAGGGGCCGGAACATTCCTCGGCGCGGCTGGAGCGCTACCTGCAATTGTGCGCGGAGGAAAACATGCAGGTCTGCGTGCCGAGCACGCCGGCGCAGATGTTCCACATGCTGCGGCGCCAGGCGCTGCGCCCCTACCGCAAGCCGCTGATTGTCATGAGCCCGAAAAGCCTGTTGCGGCACAAGCTGTCCACTTCGCCGGTGCAGACGCTGATCAACGGGAAGTTCGAGGTGGTCATTGATGAAGTGGATCCGCTCGACCGCGCGGCGGTGACACGCCTGCTGTTCTGCGCCGGCAAGGTGTACTTCGATCTGCTGGAGGCGCGGCGCAAGAACAACATCGGCAACATCGCGATTGCGCGCATGGAACAGCTGTTTCCGTTCCCGCAGGGCGAGGCCAGGGCGGTAATCAATTCCTACCCGAACCTGCGCGAAGTGGTCTGGGTCCAGGAAGAGCCGAAGAACCAGGGCAGCTGGTATTACATGCAATCGCGCGGGACCATGATCGGCTGCCTCGCCGATCACCATACGTTCGGCTATGCCGGTCGCTTCTACTCCGCATCACCGGCGGTGGGCTACATGCAGTTGCACCTGCAGCAGCAGAAGCAACTGGTGGATGATGCTCTGGAGCTCAACAAGATTGAAGTCACCACGCACCTGCGGCGGGCATGATGCGCCGGTCGGGCGACAGGGAAGAATTCAAGTCAGCGCAATCTATGGCCCGTAATTCAACTGGAAGCAATCTCAAAATTGGCGCGCGCAGCAATTTTGGGAAAGGAGTGACAACGTGCTCGTCGACGTAAAGGTTCCAGTGTTGGCAGAATCCGTGGCCGAAGCCACGCTCATGGCCTGGCACAAGAAGTCCGGCGATACCGTCAAGCGCGGTGACAGCCTGATAGACATAGAGACCGACAAGGTCACGCTTGAAGTCGCCGCGCCCAATGATGGCGTGCTGGCGGAGATACTGAAGCCGGACGGCAGCAGTGTCAGCAGCGACGAGGTCATCGCGCGCATTGAAAGCAAGGGCGTGGGCGCCCAGGCGCCAAAAGCAGCAGCGGAAACCCCGGCTGCGCCCAGGCCGGCTGCACGGCCCGGACCCGCCCCGCAACAGCAATCATTACCGGCTGTGCCCGCGCCCGCGCAGGAATCGCGCCTGAGCCCGGCGGTGCGCAGCCTGCTCGAGGAACACAAGATCTCCGCTGCCAGCGTCAAGGGCACAGGGCCAGGCGGCAGGATCACGAAGGAGGACGTTCTCGCGCATCTGGCCAAACCGGCGACGGCGACACCTGCTGCCGCACCCGCGGCCGCCAGCGCCACGCCTGTTGCCGCATCCGCACCTGCTCCGGCGCCGGCACCGCGGGCGCCAGTCAGCACGGTGCCTGCCGCCGCGCCGCCTGCGCCCCGGGCAATCGCGCCGGAACCGGCGCCTGTTCCCGCTCCGGCCAGGACACCGGTCCCGGTTTCGGCGCGCGCGGAACAACGTGTGCCCATGACCCGCCTGCGACGCCGCACTGCCGAACGCCTGCTGAGCGCGCAGCACGAAAACGCAATCCTGACCACGTTCAATGAAGTCAACATGCAACCGGTAATGGATCTGCGCAACCGCTACAAAAAGGAATTCGAGGAGGCCCACGGGGCGCGACTTGGGTTCATGTCATTTTTCACCCGCGCGGCGGTGGAGGCGTTGAAGAAGTTCCCCATCATCAATGCCTCGGTGGACGGCGAAGACATCGTTTACCACGGTTACTTTGACATCGGCATTGCCGTCAGCTCACCGCGCGGGCTGGTGGTCCCCGTGCTGCGTGACGCCGACCAGCTGTCCTTCGCCGGGATTGAAACCGGGATCCGGCAATACGGGGAAAAGGCCCGGGACGGCAAGCTTGCCATTGAAGACCTGACTGGCGGCACCTTCACCATTACCAACGGCGGCGTGTTCGGATCGCTGGTGTCAACGCCCATCCTCAACCCGCCGCAGAGCGCCATTCTGGGCATGCACAAGGTGCAGGACCGCCCGGTGGCGGAGAACGGCCAGGTGGTGATCCGGCCGATGATGTACCTGGCCCTGTCCTACGACCATCGCATCATTGACGGTCGCGATGCGGTGCAGTTTCTCGTGGCCATCAAGGACCGCATCGAGGATCCGGCCCGGCTCCTGCTGCAGGTCTGAGCCGGCGCACACGGCTGAATACTCTCAAGGAATGGAAGCATGGAACCGGCGAACAGGAAATTTGATGTAATCGTCATTGGCGGCGGGCCCGGCGGCTATGTTGCCGCGATACGTTGTGCGCAACTTGGCCTGTCCACCGCGTGCATAGAAGGCTGGTTGAATGAAGCCGGCAAACCCGCGCTCGGCGGAACCTGTCTGAATGTGGGCTGCATCCCCTCCAAGGCATTGCTCGATTCGTCCCATCATTTCGCCTTCATCAAGCATGAGGCCGTGGAACATGGCATCAATGCCCCGGGCGCGACCATGGACGTGAACCGTCTTATTGCCCGCAAGAGCAAGATCGTGCAGACATTGACGCTGGGAGTTGCCGGGCTGTTGCGCAAGAACAAGGTGGAATGGCTGCAGGGATTCGGCAAATTGCTCGCCGACCGGCAGGTCGAGGTCACACCGGTGACACCGGAATCCCCGGCGCCCTACACGGTCTCCGCCACGCACATCATCATCGCCACCGGGTCCGTGCCGGTGCGCATACCGCCTGCGCCCGTGGACAACGAACTTATCGTCGACTCCACCGGCGCGCTGGCCTTTACCGAGGTGCCGCGGCGGCTCGGCATCATCGGCGCCGGGGTCATCGGACTGGAACTCGGCAGTGTCTGGAACCGCCTCGGGTCGAAGGTGGTTGTGCTCGAGGCATTGACGGAATTCCTGCCGAGCGCGGACCGCCAGATCGCCGCCGAGGCCGAAAAAATCCTGCGCAAGCAGGGTCTCGACATCAAGCTCGGTTCGAAGGTCACCGGCACGGCCACCAACAACCGCGAGGTAACGGTGAATTTTGACGGTCCGGAAGGCAAGCAGCAGCTGACCGTGGACAAGCTGATCGTGGCGGTCGGGCGCCGGCCCAACACCGCGAAGCTCGGGACGGCGGAGTCCGGGCTGAAGCTGGACGAACGCGGTTTTGTGGACGTGGACGGGGAATGCCGGACCAATCTGCCCGGCGTGCATGCCATCGGCGACGTCGTGCGCGGACCCATGCTTGCGCACAAGGCCATGGAGGAAGGGGTCGCCGTGGCCGAACGCATCGCCGGCAAACACGGGCACATGAACTACACAAACATCCCCTGGGTCATTTACACCTGGCCTGAAATCGCGTGGGCCGGCCGCACGGAACAGGAACTCAAGTCCGCCGGCACGGAGTACAAGTCCGGCGCATTTCCATTCGCGGCCAGCGGCAGGGCCAAGGCCATGGGAGAATCCGGCGGCATGGTGAAGATCCTGAGCGACAGCAGCACCGACCGTATCCTGGGCGTCCACATCCTTGGTCCGAATGCATCCGAGCTCATCGCGGAAGCAGTTTTGGCCATGGAATTCGAAGGCAGCGCCGAGGACATCGCACTCACCATCCATGCCCATCCGACCTTGTCGGAGGCCATGCACGAGGCCGCATTGGGCGTCGAGCAACGCGGCCTGCACACCTGATTCTTTCCCCTTCGCTTCCTCCCAGGTACAGGTGGCTACCCGGCCACGATTTTGCTAACATTTTGTGCACTGCAGCGAAGGCCGGCAACATTGGCCTGCGCAGCGCCAGCCATGCCGCACCAGTATCGGGGAATCCATGAGCACAGACGTCGTCATCGTTGCAGCAGTACGAACCGCCATCGGCAGTTTCGGTGGCGTATTTGCTGAGATTCCCGCACATGTGCTCGGCGCCCGCGCCATCAGTGGCTTGTTGCAGCGCAGTGGGTGCAAACCCGAATGGGTCAGCGAGGTCATCATGGGCCAGGTTTTGACCGCGGGTTGCGGGCAGAATCCGGCCCGGCAAGCCGCCGTTGCCGCGGGACTTCCCCATGACATCCCCAGCATGACCATCAACAAGGTGTGCGGCAGCGGACTGAAGGCTGTTCATCTCGCCGCCCAGGCCGTTGCCTGCGGCGACGCGGAAGTTGTCATCGCCGGCGGACAGGAGAACATGAGCCTGTCCGCGCATGTGCTGCCACGTTCAAGAAACGGGCAGCGCATGGGGGACTGGAGCCTGCGCGACACCATGATCGTGGATGGCCTGTGGGATGCATTCAACGACTACCACATGGGCATCACCGCGGAAAACATCGTGAAGAAGTTCGGTATTGCGCGCGAAGAACAGGACGAATTCGCGGCCGCGTCGCAGCAAAAGACCGAGGCAGCCCAGGCCGCCAACCGCTTTCGCGACGAGATCATCGCGGTGGAGATCCCCCAGAAAAAGGGCGACCCGCTGAGCATCGAACGGGACGAATTTCCGCGCGCCGGTGTAACCGCCGCCGGGCTCGCCAAGATGCGACCGGCGTTTTCCAAGGATGGCACCGTGACTGCCGCCAATGCGTCCGGCCTGAATGACGGGGCGGCCGCGGTGCTGGTCATGTCAGCCGCGAAGGCCGCGCAACTGGGTCTGAAACCGCTGGCAAAAATCCGGGCCTATGCCAGCGCCGGGGTTGACCCCGCCATCATGGGCACCGGCCCCATCCCCGCCACGCAACGTTGCCTGGACCGGGCCGGCTGGAAGGTGTCCGACCTGGATCTCATCGAAGCCAACGAGGCATTTGCGGCCCAGGCGATCTCGGTTAACCGCGGACTGGGCTGGGATGTGAACAAGGTGAATGTAAACGGCGGCGCCATTGCACTGGGACACCCCATCGGGGCATCAGGCTGCCGCATTCTCGTCACCCTGCTGCATGAAATGCAGCGCCGCAATGCCCGCAAGGGCCTGGCCACGTTGTGCATTGGCGGCGGTCAGGGCGTGGCGCTGGCCGTGGAACGCTGAAGGCCCCGATTGCCGGGACGCCACCTCCCGATCAACCTGTTGACACCGCGACGGAATCCCCATGCCTGACAAGAGAATCATCAAGAAATATCCAAACCGGCGCCTGTACGACACCGAGGTGAGCAAGTACATCACCATCGAGGATGTGCGACGGCTGGTGGTTGAGGGAGTCGACTTCTGTGTCAAGGACGTCAAGACCGACGAAGACCTCACCCGCGCGATCCTGCTGCAGATAATTGCCGAGCAGGAACACGACGGTGCGCCTTTGTTTTCCACCCGCACCCTGACGCAGTTGATTCGCTTCTACGGCAACGCCTACCAGACCGCGTTTGCCGACTACCTGCAACAGAGCATGGATATCTTTTCCACCCAGCAACAGGAATTCCAGCAGCGGCTGCAGAAAACCGCGACCGCGAATCCACTCTCCGCCATGACGGAATTGACCCAGCGCAACCTGGAACTGTGGCAGCAGGTGCAGGACAATTTCTTCAAGGCCGCCGGGATGGCCCAGCAACGCAAGGACAATACATCGGACTGAACAACTGGTTCGATTCCTGTCCCCGGGCGTCGGTCGGGGATGCGGCTTCACGGCGGCGGACCGTAACCCGCAGCGGGTTGACCACGGCAACGCTAAACGCTGTTGGCCAGGCCCAGGATGCTCTCATCGCCGGCGTCGTTGGCTTGCCTGGCAGAGTCGTTACGCTGGCCGGAAATATGGGCGAGATAATCGTCGCTCACATCGCCGGTGACATAATTCCCGGTAAAGCACGAAGTATCAAATGCGGCAATTTTCCGGTTCCCGGTGCGGGCAGCGTCAACCAGGTCGTTGACATCCTGGTAGATCAGCCAGTCGGCGCCAATCATCGCGGCGACTTCCTCCTCGCTGCGGTTATAGGCAATCAATTCCTCCTGCGTGGGGATGTCGATTCCATAGACATTCGGAAACCGCACCGGCGGCGCGGCTGACGCAAAGTAGACCTTCCTGGCGCCGGCCTCGCGCGCCATCTGGATGATCTCACCCGAAGTCGTCCCGCGCACGATGGAATCGTCGACCAGCAGCACCACCTTGTTCTTGAATTCAAGGTTGATGGCGTTCAGCTTCTGGCGCACGGACTTCCTGCGCACGCTCTGGCCGGGCATGATGAATGTGCGGGGAATATAGCGGTTCTTCACGAACCCTTCGCGGTACTTGACCCCGAGTTTGTGGGCCAGCGGCAACGCCGACGTCCGTCCCGTATCCGGGATGGGAATCACGACATCAATGTCATGTTCCGGCCGCAGCCGCAGAATCTTCCGTGCCAGCGCCTGGCCCATGCGCAGGCGCGTCTTGTACACGGAGATGTCATCTATGATGGAGTCCGGACGGGCGAGATAGACGTACTCGAATATGCATGGTGTGTGCTGGATTCGATCGGCGCACTGCTGCGCATGCATCTCGCCATCCGCCGAAAGGAACACGGCCTCGCCGGGCTGTATATCCCGCAACAACGTGAATCCCAGTGCATGCACCGCGACGCTTTGCGACGCAATTATGTATTCCTTGCCGATATCGGTGGTGCGCTCCCCGAATACCGCGGGGCGAATGCCATGGGGGTCCCTGAAACCGACGATCCCGACGCCGGTGATCATGGCCACCGCCACGTAACCGCCGCTGCAACGCTCATGTACGCGCCTGATTGCGGCGAAGATATCCACCGGCCGCAGGTTCTGGCGTTGCCGGCCCGCGCGGTGCAACTCATGGGCGAACACGTTCAGCAGGACCTCGGAGTCGGAGTCCGTGTTCAGGTGCCTGAGATCCTGGGTAACCAGGTCCTCACGCAGCACGTCGGTGTTCACCAGGTTGCCGTTGTGGGCCAACGTGATGCCATAGGGAGAATTCACGTAGAAGGGCTGTGCCTCCGCGGAGGATGCGCAACCGGCAGTGGGATAACGCACATGGCCGATACCCATGTTGCCGCGCAGGTTGAGCATGTGGCGCGTATGAAAGACATCGCGCACGAGGCCATTGTCCTTGCGCAGGTAAAGCTTTGCACCGTCGCTGGTCACGATGCCCGCCGCATCCTGGCCACGATGCTGGAGCATTGTCAGGCCGTCATACAGCGCCTGGTTAACCGGACTCCTGCCGACTATGCCGATGATGCCACACACGCCTGTAACCCTCCCCGATGGCCCGAACCCGGAATACCGCGTGATACGTCTGCATTGTCGCGCACCGACCGGCCGCCGGAGACTTCCGGCCGCACCTGGTCACCCACCTTCCACCTCGCTGTCGTAGCCGTGGTATTCAACCACGTTTTGTGGCAGAAATTGCTCGGTCCACACGGCGATCCTGACAAAGGGCGGCAACAAAACCGCCTCCTGCCACAATTTCTCCCTTGGCAGGTTGGTGAACCCGGCCAGGAAGACGACGACGGCAATGATAGCGCCGCCAAGACAGATCCCAAAGCAAAGTCCGAGCAGCCGATCCGCCACCGTCAAACCGGCCCGACCCAGCAATTTCAGGATGGCATATCCAACCGCCGACAGGATCAGCAGGCTCAGCAAAAACACCCCAACAAAGGCAATCGCCTCCCGAAACAACGGCGTCTCCACCCAGGTTTCCAGCAGCGGGGCAAACTGGACGCCGAACTTGAGGGCGATTCCCACCGACAACACCCACGCGGTGATGGAAAACACGATATTCAGGAACCCATAGGCGACACCCACCGCGGCGGGGAGCAGCAGGGTCAGAACGATCAGAATGTCCGCCAGGTTCATGGCTCCGATCCGGCAGGGGGCGTCAGCGCAAACAAGCGGGCGAAACGTCTGACCGGGTTGGCATCGCCGTGATACAAAGCCATGGAGGGCCTTTGCATCACCCTGTCAGGGATACGGGACAACGATGCCATCCAGTCCCATGTTGGCCTGCAGGCGATCCCGCACCGTTTGCGCGCTTGATCGACGCAGCTCCGGTCCCACGCGCACCCGAAAGACCTTTGTTGCACCTTGCTGCAACGGCTCGACGAAAGACGAATAACCGGACTTGCGCAGCTTCTGATTCAATGATTCTGCATTCTCGGCACTGGCAAAACTGCCCAATTGCACCACCCAGGCGGAGACACCCACGGCGGGCGCTGACGCGGCGTTGTCCGGCGCACTGGAAGGGGCTGCCGTTGTCGCGACAGGCGGGACGGAAGCAGCAGGTTCCGTGACCGCGTCCGCCGGCTTGTCCGACACCGCGGCGGGCGCGGCAGGAGGTGCTGCGGCCGGCGCGGTCAAACCGGCCCCCGCCTCTGAACCGGCCTCGCGGCCGCCGCCGACCGGCGCGGTCAGCGGTATGACCCGCGACGCAAACTCGCCCTCGGGCTGGGGCGGGATATTCGTCCCGGTGATTCCGCTCTCCGGTTGCACGGAATTGTCCAGCACCATGGGTATGAAGATTACCGCCAGCATGATCAGCACAGCAGCACCCACAAGCCGCTCTTTACGTTGCCTTTCCATTCTCCGGAACTCCTTCCTTTATTTTGACCTCGGGCATGGCCATGGCCGTGCCCACTGTAATGAATGACCCGGTGACAACCACGCGATCGCCAGGTGTGCATGCTGCCAGCGCCGCACGTACCGCGGACGGCACATCCGCGTGGATTGATACCGGAACACCGGCGCTCGCGGATTTTACAATCCCGGACAGGCCCTCCCCCGGGAATCCGCGCTCGCCACCCAGAGTTGCGACGTGCCAGTCCGCGCCGGCCCGGGCCAGTTCAGCCACGAAGCCGGCGTGATTCTTGTCGCGGAGCATGCCAAGGACAACCCGGGTCACGCCACGGCACGGCATGCGGGCAAGATTCGCGGCCAATGCGCGCGCCGCCTGCGGATTGTGCGCCACGTCCAGCACGATTGGGATCGCGCCCGGAATCAGCTGAAAGCGTCCGGGCAGGTAAAAGTCATTCAGACCGGCCCGGATCGCCACCTCGTCCACCGGGCAGATTTCCGCCACTGCCTGCAGGACCATGAGGACACCGGCCGCATTCTGCAACTGGCTGGCGTGGTTTTTGCCTGGTCGCGGGAGATCGCGCCATGCCCGTTGCCGGCAACTCCAGTTCCAGGCGTCACCCAGTTCGGCAATTTCAAAGTCCCGGCCGGATTGATACAGGGTGGCGCCCACGCGGCTGGCCTGGTTGGCAATGCTGGCAGGCGGGTCCGGGTCGGCGCAAACAGCGGGTCGCCCGGGCCTGAAGATGCCGGCCTTTTCCGCACCAATACTCCCGCGATCCGGGCCCAGCCAGTTTTCATGATCGAGGTCAACGGTGGTGATCAGCGCCGCATCCGCATCCAGGATATTCACCGCATCGAGCCTGCCGCCAAGGCCCACTTCCATGACCGCAACATCCACCCCGGCCTCACGAAAAAGCAATAACGCAGCCAGCGTGCCGAACTCGAAAAACGTCAGCGTGACGGGTCCGCGGGCCCGGTCCACCTGGTCAAATGCGCGACACAGGCTGGCATCGGACACCTCGGTCCCGTTTATGCAAATGCGCTCGTTGTAGCGCAACAGGTGCGGCGACGTGTATTTGCCGACCTGGTACCCGCACTTGCGCAGGATCAGGTCCAATAGCGTTGTGCTGGATCCCTTGCCGTTGGTGCCACCGACGGTGAGAACCACGAATGGCGCCGGCAACAGCCCGAGCCTCTGGGCGACCCCGCGGCAACGTTCAAGGCCGAGGGCGATGGCCGGATAATGCAGGCTTTCCTGCCAGTTGAGCCACTCCGCGAGAGTCTGAAAGCGGGCGGGTGAATGATCCAGGTCGCCTGCGGCTTGCGGATTGCTCATGGCCGTCTGGAAGCGCGTGGGCGCCGGTGCCGAACCATCAAGCCGGCCGTGCCGACCCGATGAGCATGGCCAACAGGCCCGCGATCCGGTCCCGCATCTGGCGCCGATCCATGATCATGTCTATGTTCCCGTGTTGCAGCAGAAATTCGCTGCGCTGGAATCCCTCCGGCAGGGTCTGCCGCACGGTTTGCTCAATCACGCGCGGGCCGGCAAATCCGATCAGCGCATTCGGCTCGGCAATGATGACGTCACCCAGCATGGCCAGGCTGGCGGATACGCCGCCGGTGGTAGGGTCCGTCAGGACGGAAATGTACGGAATCTGTTCACGCCGCAGTCGGGCAAGGGCAGCGCTGGTCTTCGCCATTTGCATCAGGGAAATGATTCCCTCCTGCATGCGCGCACCACCGCTGGCGGAAAAACACACCAGTCCGCTGCGGGCGCCGATGGCGTGCTCGACGCCGGTTACAAAGCGCTCCCCGACCACGGATCCCATGGAACCGCCCATGAACTCGAACTCAAATGCACAGGCCACGACCGGCAGCGTTTTTACCGCACCGGCAATTACAATGAGGGCGTCATCCTCGCCGGTTTTCTTTTGCGCCTGCACGAGCCGATCCTTGTAGCGCTTGCTGTCCTTGAAGCGCAACCGGTCAATGGGCTGCACGCCCAGGCCCAGTTCGACACTTGGGGATTCATCGAGAAATTGGGCCAGCCTGGCGCGGGCGCCAATGCGCAAATGATGGGAGCACTTCGGGCAGACTTCCAGGTTGCCGGCCAGTTCCGCGCGATACAGCACCGCGCGGCACCCGGGACACTTTGCCCACACGCCTTCGGGCACCGAACGCCGCGTCACCCCGTTGGTCTTGATCCGTGACGGCAGCAGTTTCCGCAACCAGCTCACTCTTGAAACTCCCCGCGCACCGGTTGGACGCCAAGGCGGGCGCTCAGAACGCGGCTCCCGATTCCTTGACCTTGCCCCGGCCCAGCTTGAGCTTCAACTCAAGCAATTCAATCGCCATTTCGGGAACCTCCTCGTGGGCGCGGGACTCGTTGGATAGCAACCAGTGTCCGACGGTTTCCGGTCTGACCCTGACCAGTTCGGCCACTTCGTGCCGTTCCAGTTGATGCTCGGCAATCAGCTCCAGCAAACGCTCGCGGTTATTCATGGGAAGCGGCCCAGGACAGGATTTCGGGACCGGAATTCTATCCTATTCACGGGGTGTTGTTTTGACGCTACGCGGCGCCGGGCATGGTCATGTCCCGGCCCGCTGAACAGCGGCTGCGAACCGGCGCATTTTCCCGGAATCCTTGATTCCAGGCCGGGTTTCGATGCCCCCGCTGACGTCCACCGCAAACGGTCTTACCGCTGCGATGGCTGCACCCACGTTCTCGGGAGTCAACCCGCCTGCCAGGATCACCGGGTGCAGAAGTCCGGACGGGACCAGGTTCCACGAAAATGGGACACCGGTTCCACCGGGCTTCCCGGCAACATGGGCATCCAGCAGCAGGGCCCGGGCCGGGCCATGTTCATTGTCCGCGAGCTTGATGTCGCCGCTTTCCCGCACGCGAACTCCCTTCAGGTATGGAAGTCCGAAACCGGTGCACAGGCTGACGGGCTCGCTGCCGTGAAACTGCAGGAGATCCAGCGGGACAGACTTCAACACCTCCCGCACCCATTCCGGCTCCGGGTCCACGAACAACCCGACCCGGGTCACGAACAGCGGCACCGCGGCGCCAATCCGCGCGGCGAGTTCGGGAGTCACGTAGCGCGGGCTGTCCCGGTAGAACACCAGGCCAATGGCATCGGCGCCGGCGGCGGCGGCCGCAACCGCGTCTTCGGGCCGTGCAATTCCGCAAAACTTGATGCGCACACGCATGCAGTAATCATCCCCAGGGGAAACCGGCGCCCGGCGACAAGTCGGCGCCTGCCGCCGGAATTCCAAATTCGTCCGGGTATTTTACCCCGGCCAGGTATAGACCACCCGCGGGCGCGGTGACACCGCCGACGCGGCGATCACGCGCATCCAGCACCTCCTGCGCCCAAGGCACCGGCATTTTTCCAGTGCCAATCGTCATGAGCACACCGGCAACGTTGCGCACCATGTGGTGCAGGAACCCATTCGCCCGGATATCAATGATGACAAAGGCTTCGCGGCGCCGGACCTCCAGGTGCGTCACCGTCCGTACCGGATTGCGCGCCTGGCAATTGACCGCGCGAAACGCGGAAAAATCATGCTCGCCCCTGAGACACCGTGATGCTGCCTGCATGCGCAGTTCATCCAGCGGCCGGCATTCCCAGGCGACGCGCCCGGTGAGCAGGCCGGGACGCGCACTGCGATTCAGGATTACATACTGGTACGATCGTTCCTGCGCGGAGTGACGGGCGTGAAAACGTTCATCCACGCTCCTGGCCCAAATGACGCTGACCTGGGCCGGCAGGTAAACATTGCTCCCCAGCATCCAGGCCCGCGGGTTTCGCGCAACCGGCGGATCAAAATGAATCACCTGTTGACGGGCGTGCACGCCGGCGTCGGTTCGCCCCGCGCAGTGAACACGGATGTGAGCATCAGCCACGCGCGAGAGGGCGCGCTCCACGGCCTCCTGCAGCGTCGGTCCGGTGGACTGGAGCTGCCAGCCGTGGAAGTCCCGGCCGCAATATTCGATGCCGGCTGCTATGCGCTTTTCAGACATGCCGTCATCGAGCAGGTGGATGCAAATCTATTGCGCTTGCCATGACTGCGTTGCATCAACCTGCGACCCGATAGCCGGTGAGTTTCGGATTGGTGCGGTCGCCGGGAGCGACCATGGGGAACTGCTGCGTCCGCGGACAAGGTTGCCGCGGGTAAAGCATGGGTTGATTGGTCAGGTCGCCTGCTGCCGCAGTTCCTCGGCCTGGCGACGCTGTTCCTCGTTTCCGGCAGACGCGATCTCGTCCAGGATTCCGCGCGCACTGCTCTTGTCACCCAGCTCCACGTAAGCCTTGGCAAGATCCAGCTTGGTGGCGATTTCGTCCTCGGCGGACTGCGCCTGGGTGCCATCGGTGCGCGGTACGAATACCGTCTGGTCACCACCACCCTCCTCGCCCATGTCCAGTGACAGCTCGCCCGCGCCGCCGGTATCCGCCTCATCGAAGCTCAGATCCAGTTCACCCGCTTCGACACCCGGCCCGTCCAGGCTGAGCTCACCGGCGCCCGCCTCATCGGCACCGGGCATTTCAAGCGACAATCCCAGTTCATCATCCTTGCCGGCACCTATATCCAGATCCATTCCGGCATCCGCGTCCTCCGTGGACCCGACACCTGCACTCAGATCCAGTTCCATATCACCTGCCTTCGCCTCGGACTCGGACTGGCCGGGGCCGGGCTCAAACTCGATGAGGTTGCTCTCGCCCGCGGGTGCCGACGGCTCAAGGCTCAGGTCAAAGTCCATTGATCCCCCCGCGGCCGCGGCGGGCTGCGGGGCGGACGGCACATCGTCGGTGACGCTGCTTGGGGCGGCCACGGTGACGTCGAGCGGATCCGCATCGAGACCGGCGTCTTCCAGGTTTGAATGAGCCGTGACGTC
>Ga0315910_10001768_pt1 | contig 19579 bp, 12 predicted proteins | sample EdamamesoilMG_FD_204470 | JGI IMG/M metagenome (GOLD analysis project Ga0315910, IMG submission 204470) | Garden soil microbial communities collected in Santa Monica, California, United States - Edamame soil | ecosystem: Environmental > Terrestrial > Soil > Garden | place: USA: California...
TGCGGCTGAGACGCACCGGCTGAGGCCCACCGGCTGAGACGCTGCGACTGAGGCCCACCGGCTGAGACGATCGGCACAGAGGCTTGGCGCAGCGGCGCGCGGGTACCTGCTGCGGGCCCATCGCAGGTGGATTTTTGGGGCCCAAGCCCGCACGCGGGCCGCTGCGGGTCATGGCCCCATCGGAGAACGTGCAACTGCGTGGAGGTCGGGCTCGCCGTGTTCGAGCGGCTGAGCGCGGACGTGGACGTCAGACGGCACGAAGCGTGTCGCCCGAGGCGGTCCGAGCCAGGATGAAGCTTTCGTAGGGTTTCCAGCGCGAACTTGTCTCAGTCGTGCAGGGCGTCCTCGACAGCGTTGCCGGGTGGGCGATTGCGCGGGCTGGAGCCGAGGCTGCGCCGGCGGACGGAGGCGGCGGCGGACGGAGGCCGCGGGCTGGAGCCGCGCTTCGCGCGGACTGCCGCGGCGGACTGCGGCGGCGGCACCAGTCCGCCGCCTCGGGCGCCCCTCGCGCGAAGCGCAGCTTCAGTTCGCTGCTCCAGCTGCAGCTCCAGTTCGCTGCCGTTGCCGCTGCCCCAGCTACAGTCTCCTGCTGCAGCTACAGTTCGCTGCCCCACTACAGTCGCTGCCGCTGCTCCAGCTCCAGCGTTTGGGTCCCTCGCGTACGGGCTCCCAGTGAAACGGGGACGTGGTTCGCGAGGCGAAGACCTCGGCAAGCGGCCTTCAGGGCGAGCGTGGACTCGCAGCGGAAGGGCTTGCCGTTGCGCGCTTACCGTTTGCTCGAAGCGGAGCTATCGATGCCCGCTGCCGAAGGCGCTGCACGCGGCGGGCGCTGCGAGTGTCCGGCAGAGCTGATTCGTCTGGCGCGAAGTCTTGGTCGGCGTTTCAGCGAGGCCTGGGCCGGATGCGGCAGAGGGCTTCGCGTAGCAGGCGCTCGACGGGAGCGTTCGCGAGCGCAACGTCGCTGCGCAGCTCGGCGAGGACGGCCTTCACCTCGCCTTCGCGGAAGCCGAGGTGGCGCAGGGCGGCGAAGACTTTGGTGTGCGCGTCGATGGCTCGGGGTGCCGTCGGAGCACCGTAGGGTGAGCCGTCGGCGTGCCGGAAGGTGAGAGTCCCGTCGCGGTCGCGTTCGATGAGCAGCTCGCCGCGATGGGTGGCTCGGTGGTGCGCCGAGCAGATGCCCAGCAGGTTGGCAGCCTCGTGCCGGCCGCCCTCGGAGAGCGGCTGGATGTGGTGGATGTCGAGGAAGGTGGCGTGGCTGCAGCCGGGAACGCGGCAGTGTCGGTCGCGTGCGAGCACGGCGCGGCGCAGCGCCGGCGGGATGTCTTGCCGGGCGCGGCGCGGACGGGCGTCGGCGCGGGTGGCGGGGGCGGTGTCTTGCCGTGGGGTCGCAGCGGCAGCCCTTGCAGGAGCGTCGTTCGCGGGTTGGCTCGCTGCACGGCCCGAGTGGACAGGGTCGGCGCTCACGTGGGCGTGGTCGGAGCACTGACGGGCCGTTACGCTCGTGTCGCCCGTCGACTCGCTGGCGTGCTCGCGCGAGCTGCGCTCCGCTTCATCGGCAGGGGTCGGGTCAGCGACAGCCCGGGCGGGAGCGTCGTTCGCGAGTTGGCTCGCCGAGCCCACACGGACGTGGTCGGAGCCCACGTGGAGAGGGTCGACGCCCATGTGGGCGTGGTCGGGGCACTGACGGGCCGTTGCGCTCGTGTCGCCCGTCGACGTGCCGGCGCCCTCGCGCGAGCCGCGGTCAGCTTCATCGGCAGAGAGAGCGGCAACGATGGGCAGCAGCTCGCCGAGGTGCTGTGCGTCACACGCCGCCATGGCGACGATCGCGGCATCCACCGGCACGCGCTCGCCGCCCGCGAGCTGCACGCCGCGCCCGCAGGCGCTGCAGACGTCGAGAGAGATCTGGTAGCTGCTGCGGCCCGTGTCGTGGGGCCCTCCGAGGATGTGTCGGGCCATCGCGAGCAGGAGGGCGTCGTCGTCGAGGCGAGCGCCCGCGGTGCGCTCGAGCTGTCGGGTGGCCTCCCGGAAGGTCGCGAAGGTGTCGGGCGCGACCTCGAAGCGCAGCACGCGCGGGCGTGGGGTCTCGTTGCGTCCGGCGCCGGGTAGGTCGCCGGGGCTCGAGCTCGCCACGAGCGTTTCGAGCTCGCGCTGGGTCTTGCCGCGCGCGGTGTCGAGCCAGGCCTGTTCGGTCTCGGGCACCGCGACCCGGGTCAGCTCGCGGGTGGCGCACCAGCTCAGCCTGCCGGCATCGAGCGCTCGTGCCAGCTGCGGCAGCCCTTCGAGGGCCTCCGCGACGCGCAGCTTTTCCTGCGTCGTGCGAGGCTTGTAGCCGAAGATGTGCTCGACGTACTGACAGAACGAGCCGAAGCCGAGAAACTCGTGCGCCGCCGAGCGCAGCGCCTGAAGCAGCCAGCGGCCCTCCTCGGCGTCGAGCCCAGCGCGCTGCCGCGCGAGCCGCGTCAGCGCTTCATGCGCCTCCACCCAAGGACCGTTTGCCAGAAGCGCCCGAGCGCCGTGCATCATCCCCATGAGCAGCACGGTAGCATGGCGATCTCGAGGCTCGCGGGCAGCCCTCGGGCGCTTTCCACACGCCGCTGATCGAGCGCGAAGCCGTTCGGGATGCGATCGTGGCATCGAGGGCGTCGTCACGCGCGTTGGCGGGCGCATGTTCGACGAAGTCGCCGTCTCGAGCGCCCGGGCACGGAAAAACCGGTCCAGCGAGATCGACGACCTCTCATCGCTTACGGCAAATGGCGTGCGGCCATCCCGCATGACGATGGGCACTCGACGCCGCTGGCGGGACTGCAGGGCGAGCGCGACGACCAATCGCCAGGCTCATGGGGCCACCCGATCGCCAGGGTCATGGCGGCAGCTCCTCGACCCGGATCGGATAGCCCCGGGTTCAACGACCGAGAGCAAGGCAGGGTTCTCCCGGAGCCCGAGCGCGCCGATCCGAGGCGACCGCTGGCTCGGCACCGTCACCCGGTTCGGACATGAGGTATAGGCCTAGGCGTCTACGTCACTGTCGTATTGAGATTGCCGTCCAAGCTTGCCGGGTCAAAGCCGTCCTCGCGCAAGGCAAGTACTAGCCCGTACTCCGAAGTCGCTGAGTACTCGTCGCGGATTCGAACTCGATCGCCAGATTGAAGCACAGCACTTCGCGCGTCAACGAGGTCGGCAAGTCGCTCTAGGTCCGGCAAAGTGCCATGAATCGAATGGCCGTCCATGCCAGCGTCCGTCCACGTCATCACCTCGAGATACATATACGGACCGTAGTGCTCATGCTCCGACTGCATGGCGTTCCTTGGATCGGCAACGTACTCCCGCAATAGATTTGAAAATGCGGCCAGTCCGAGCCGCGAGCCCACGACGATCCACTCCTTGGCTACATCGTCGCAGTCGTAGAAGAAGCCTAGCTCTCGCCAGTCCTCACGAGTTTGTGTCTTCAGATCGTCGTCCATGAGAAGCTCTGGCCAAGAATACCACACGCAACGTGGAAGCCCTCCCACCGTGAGTAGACCGGTTGCTGGAACGCCTGTTACTGGGTCGCCAGTCGATGTGCCTCGCTGGACGACGGCCAAGGTGCACCGCGGGCCGTCACGCTCGAGCTGGCCGGGCGCTGTATTCGTTCCGACGGCACACGTCGAACGGAAACTGCAGGCTCGAGCCAACGAGCGGAAGCGTTCGGTTCGATTGGCACGACGAGCCATCGAGAGTCCCTCGCGTCGAGCCACGTCTGACGCATCTCTTGGAGACATGATTCGATCAAAGCGCGAGGCCACGCGCCGCCTCGATTTTCAGCGCGCTACGAGGCACCCGCACGCTGTCCGCCAGCGCCCGTTGGTCTCCGCAGTCGCGGTGCCGCCTCCATCGCCGCTTCCGCCCATCGAGGGGCGCCGACCCACGAACGCGCGGCGAGGCCTCGCGCCGGCTGGCCACGATAGGTGGCGAGGCGCGCGCGGTGGGAGCCCCAAAGAGCCTGTGGCGAGGTCTCAGTCGGTCAGGTCTTGGAGCGCCAGGAGCAGGTCGAAGAAGCGATGGGCGTCGACGTAGTCTTCGTTCTCGAAGTCTTGGTAGCAGGACATGGTGGCGGGGGGCTGGGCTCGGGGGCGCTGGAAGCCGCCGTGGCGCTGGCGCCTGCCGCGCCATCCTCGGGGGCTGCGCCATCCTCGGGGGCTGCGCCTGCTGGGCCATCCTCCAGGGCGGCGCCGTCGCTCGAGGCGCCGCTGCACGCTGCGGCGAGCAGCAGCGCCGCGACGGCGCCGAGCCCACGACGCGCGTCGGCGAGAGCTGCTCGTGATCCATGCTCACGGTCGGCTCTCTCTCGGCTCCGGACGCAACGAGTGAGCACCGTCTGCGAACGGTAGCACGGCGCCGCGCGGGCAGCCCATCGGCCCTCGCGGTCGTCCGCCGACGGGGGGCGGGTGGTCTCGGCGGGGAACATTGGCACGGGCGACGGTCTTTCCCCGCGCCGGGGGGGTTTTCGAGGAGAGGTTTTCTAGCAGGGGTCTTCGTTCGAGGTTGCGTCCGGCGCCGAGGCGGGGTGTCATCCCCCGAAATGGCGCACGCGAGCACCACCATCCGCCAAGCAATCCCTGGAGACGTCGAGGCGCTCGTGCCGTTGTTCGATGGCTATCGGCGTTTCTATGGGCAGGCGTCGAACCCGGCAGCGGCTCGGGAGTTCCTGGCCGAGCGCTTTCGGCGGGGCGACTCGACGGTCTTCATCGCGGAGAGCGCGGGGCAGGCGGTGGGGTTCACCCAGCTGTTTCCGACGTTCTCGTCGGTGGCGCTGGCGCCGGCCTTCATTCTGAACGATCTGTTCGTGCTGGCGGAGTTTCGGCGCTTTCGGGTGGGGCAACGCCTGCTCGCGGCCGCGGTCGGGTTCTGCCGAAGCGCCGGCGCGGTCCGCGTCAGCCTCTCGACGGCGGTGGCGAACGAGCCGGCGCGCGCGCTGTACGAAGCCAGCGGCTGGACGCGGCAGGCGGACTACGACGTCTACGTGCTGAAGCTCTGACGGGGCCGCTGGCGCATCCGCTTCTACCCAGCGGCAGCTTTCTACCGCCCGGCAGCTTTCTACCGCCCGGCAGCTTTCTACCACCCAGCAGCTTTCTACCAAGTGGCACATTGTCGGCTGGAGCGTGGGGCCCTACGCTTGCCGAGCATGCCCCCTATCCTCTCGCTGGCCGACGCGGCTGCGCAGTTCAGTCCGCGCGGTCACTACCTGAACACCGCGGCGGTCGGCGTGCCGCCTCGGCGCTGTGTGGAGGCCGTGTCGCGAGCGGTCGATTCGTGGTCGCGCGGGGAGCTGGCGGCGCCGGATTTCGATCCGTTCGTGGCCGCGGCGCGCGGCTCGTTTGCGCGGCTGCTCGGCGTGGCGGCGGAGTGCGTGGCGATCGGGGCGACGGTGTCCGAGTTCGTCGGGGTGGTCGCCAGCTCGTTGCCGGTCGGCTCGGAGGTGCTGTGCGCCGAGGAGGAGTTCGCGTCGGTGCTGGCGCCATTTCTGGTGCGGGAGCAGGCGCAGGAGATCGTCGTGCGGCTGGTGCCGCTGGAGCGGCTGGTCGAGTCGATCGGGCCGGCGACCACGCTCGTGGCGTTGAGCGCGGTGCAGTCGTCCGATGGGCGCGTCTTAGACCGTGCCGGTTTGCTCGAAGCCTGCCGCCAGCACGGCACGGCCACGTTGGTCGACGCCACGCAGGCCGCGGGCTGGCTGCCGCTCTCGGGCGCCGATTTCGACTACGTGGTCGCCGCCGCCTACAAGTGGCTGCTGTCGCCGCGCGGCGCCGCGTTTCTCTACGTCAAGCCGGAGCGGGTCCCCGAGCTGCGCCCGCACGCGGCGGGCTGGTACGCGGGCAAGGACGTGTGGAGCTCCATCTACGGTGCGCCGCTGCGCCTGGCAGAGACGGCGCGGCGCTTCGACGTGGGCCCGGCCTGGCTCTCCTGGGTGGGGTGCGCGGCGTCGCTCGCGTTCATCGAGGAGGTCGGCGTGGAGGCCATCCACGCGCACGACGTGCGGCTGGCGTCGTTGTTTTGCGAGCGTGTGTTCGGTCGCCCGTCTGCGTCGGCGATCGTCTCGGTGCCGGGTGATGACGCTTTCGAGCGGCTGCGCGCGCTGGGGGTGGCCGCGAGCCGCCGCGCGGGCGGCACGCGCCTCGGTTTTCACCTGTACAACACGGACGAGGACGCGCTCGCGGCCGCCGACGCGCTGCTGCGGCCGTGACGCCCGGGCGGCCGCCGCTGCCGCGCGCTAGCCCGCTTGGCGCGCCGCGCGCGCGAGCAAGAGCTCCCGCTCGCGCGCGTTCTGGGTGAGGCCCGCGGCGCGTTCGAACTCGGCGCGCGCTTCGCCGTGGCGGCCGAGGCGCTCGAGCAGATCGGCGCGCGCGCTGGGCAACAGGTGATAGCCGCGTAAAGCGGGCTCGTCGGCGAGGCGGTCGATGAGGGCGAGGCCGGCGGCGGGGCCTTCGGCCATGGCCACGGCCATGGCGCGGTTGAGCTCGACGACGGGTGACGGCGTGAGCGCCCCGAGCTCGGCGTAGAGCGCCGCGATGCGCGCCCAGTCGGTGTCGTTCGCGCGCGACGCGCGGGCGTGGCAGGCCGAGATCGCGGCTTGCAGCGCGTAGCGACCGCCGGCGCCGCCGAGCCGCACGGCGCGGTCGAGCGCGACCAGCCCGCGGTGGATCAGCAGGTGGTCCCAGAGCGAGCGATCCTGCTCGAGCAGCAGCACCGACTGGCCCGAGGCATCCACGCGAGCGCGAGCGCGCGATTGATGCAGCTCCATCAGCGCGACCAGGCCGAACACCTCCGGCTCGGCGGGGGCCAGCGCAGCCAGGCTGCGGCCGAGGCGCAAGGCGTCTTCGCACAAGACCGGGCGCATCAGGTCATCGCCCGCGGTCGCCGCGTAGCCCTCGTTGAAGATCAGGTAGATCACCTCGAGCACGGAGGCGAGCCGCGCGGCGAGCTCCGCGCCGCGCGGCACCTCGAAGCCGACCGCCGCCTCGGCCAGCGTGCGCTTGGCGCGCACGATGCGCTGCGCGACGGTGGCCTCGGGGACCAGGAACGCGCGCGCGATCTCGGCGGTGCTGAGGCCGCCCAGCAAGCGCAGCGTCAGCGCCACGCGCGCCTCGGTCGAGAGCACCGGGTGGCACGCCGTGAACACCAGCCGGAGCAGGTCGTCGCCGACCTCGTCGTCGATGCTCTCGTGCAGCCGCTCGAGCGAGCTCGAGCCGGACAGCTCGATCAGGTGCCCGAGCTCGGTGTACTTGCGCTCGCTCAGCTTGCTGCGGCGCAGGACGTTGATGGCGCGGTGTTTGGCCGTCGCCATGAGCCACGCCCCCGGCCGCTCGGGCACGCCGCCTCTCGGCCACTGCTCGAGCGCGGCGACGAGCGCGTCCTGCGCCAGCTCCTCCGCCACGCCGATGTCGCGCACGATGCGCGACAGACCGGCGATGAGCCGCGGCGACTCGATGCGGAAGACGGCCCGAATGGCGTCATGGATCGAGGCCGACACGGCTCACATCAAAGAGAACTCTGGCGGCGAGCGCAAGCGCGCTCGGAGCGCCCGCCCGGCTCACGCCGGTTGCTCGTTGATCTGCCGGATCTCGCACTCGCCGATCTTCATCACGGCCAGGAAGCGCTTGCTCCACTCGACCGCCTCCGCCTTGTCCTTGACCTGGATCAGACAGAAGCCGCTGACGAGCTCCTTCGTCTCCGGGAACGGCCCGTCGGTGACGCTGTATTTGCCGTCCTGGATCCGGAGCTTGGCGCCCTTCTCGCTGGCGCAGCAGCCCTCGGTCGACAGCAGCACGCCGGCGCGGGCCATCTCCCCGATCAGCGCGCCCATGGCGGTCATCAGCTCCGGGCTGGGGCGATCGTTCGTTTCGGGGGTACCGGGGCGGTACAGACATAGAAATTTCATGATGATGCTCCTCGTGGGGTCGGCGGCGGGCGCGCCCGATCCGAGCCGCGCCGCCGCCTTCGATAGGGCGTCAAACGAGGGTCCGCCGGATCGACGCCGCCGAGACGATTTTTTCGCGCGGTCTGTCCGTTGTCTGTCGGCGGTGCCCGGCCCGGCCCAAGGCGAGCCGGCCAGCGCACCAGCGCCCCCGCGGACACGACTGATTTCGGCGGGCGCCCGGTGTAGCACTCGGGAGAGACGTGACGGACGGTCCCCTCCACACCAAGCGGCTGGCGCGCCTCATCCGCATGGCGGAGGTGGGCGCGCGCACCGGCGGCGCGTTCCTCGTGCAGCGCGGCGCCGACGCGGCGGCCCGGCGCACGGCGGAGGTGCTCGGTAACCTGCGCGGCCTGGCGGCGAAAGTGGGCCAGATGGCGAGCTACGTCGATGGCTTCGTGCCCGAGGCGCAGCGCGAGCTGTACCAGAGCACGCTGGCGCAGCTGCAAGCCGCCGCGACGCGCTCGTCGCCCCAGGCCGCGCGCCAGCTCGTCGAGTCCGAGCTCGGGTCGCCCATCGGCGCGCTGTTCGCGCGCTGGGAGGACGAGCCGTTCGCGAGCGCGTCGATCGGACAGGTGCACCGCGCCGAGCTCTTCGATGGGCGGGTCGTGGCCGTCAAGGTGCAACACCCCGGCATCGACGCGGCCGTCGAGAGCGACCTGTCGAACATCGGCCTGATCGAGGGCCTCGTCAGCGGGCTGGGCCCCAAGAGCCTCAACGCCAAGGCCATCTACGAGGTCGTCCGCGCGCGCTTCCGCGAAGAGCTCGACTATCGGCTGGAGGCGCAGAACGCCGAGTTCTTCGCGCGCCTGCACGACGACGACGCGCGCATCCACGTGCCCCGCGTGATCGGCAGCCACTCCAGCCGGCGCGTGCTCACGACCGTGTTCGTCCAGGGCCTGACGCTGGACGAGGCGGGACGCGAGCCGGAGCCGCTGCGGCGCACGTTCGCCGAGGTGCTGTGGCGCTTCGTGTTCACGGGCAACCTCGTCGGCGGGCGCTTCAACGCCGACCCCCACCCCGGCAACTACATCTTCCACCGCGACGGCTCGATCAGCTTCCTGGACTTCGGCTGCGTGCAGGTCCTCGACCCTGCGCACGTCGACCTGGCGCGCGCCATCCACATCGCGGCCCTGGAGCGCGACGACGCCGGCTTTCGGCGCGACGCCGCGCGCCTGCTCGGCACACGCGGCGGCAGCTACGAACAGGTCGCGCTCGACTTCTCGCGCGCCTGTTTCGAGCCCCTGTTCACGTCCCCCTTCCGCATCGACCGCCCCTACATCAGCGATCTCGCCGAGCGTACCAAGGACCTCAAGCGCCAGATGTTTGCCAAGGACGGCAGCTTCGTCCAGCTCCCGCCCAACATGGTCTTCCTCAATCGGCTGCAGTTCGGCTTCTACTCGGTGCTGGCGCGGCTCGACGTCGCGGCGGACTACGCCGCCATCGAGCGCGCGTTTCTGATCCCGGACGCTCGGCGCTGAGCCGGCACGGCGCGCGCCGACCGGTCGCTGCGCCACTGGTGCGCCCCCCAGTGCGCCCCGCGCTTCCTCGTCGCCGACCCGTTCGGCGCCTCTTGCTCGCGCCGGCCGGGGCGCTACGTTGCTTCGGTGACCGGCGCCCTGTTGCCGCGGATTGGAGACTATTCACGGCGAACGCTGGGGTTCGTGCTGCGGCACAAATGGAGCGTGCCGCTGACGGCCGCCTCGTCCGTGTCGCTGGCGTACCTGGCCGACGAGATGCGAGAGGGGGATCTCGACGGCGTCGACGCCATGGTTGCCACGGTCGTGCACGGCTGGCGTGGCAGCATGGACGGGCTGATGCTCGCCTTCACCGAGACGGGCGGCGGCCTCGGGATGTCGTTGGTCAGCGTGGTGACGGTGCTGGCGCTGGTGGTCGCGCGGCGCAAGCGGGCGGCGCTCTTCATGGGCTCGGCCGCGATCGGCACGTTGCTGCTGATCACAGGCTTGAAGCTGTTGTTCCACCGCGCCCGTCCGCTCGACGTCACCTACCTGATCGAGACGCCGTCATCTTTCTCATTTCCGAGCGGGCACGCGCTCGGGTCGATGGGGGTGATGGCGAGCCTGTTGGTCGTGCTGCACGCCGTGCGCGCGCCGAAGCTCGTGTGCCAGCTGGCCACGCCGCTGGTCGCGCTGTACGTGCTCGGCGTCGCGCTATCGCGGGTGTACTTCGGCGTGCACTACCCGTCCGACGTGCTCGGGGGGGCGCTGGGCGCGGCCGCCTGGGTCAGCGCCTGGACCGGCTGGTTCTATCCGCACCTGTTCCGCGGCGAGCGCACGCTGGAGCCGGCGCCCCAGCCCTGAGGGGCCGCTCGCTCACCCGGCCCCGATGCCGCTCGCGATCAGCGCCCCGATGGCCTCGGCCACGCCGCCGCCGCGGCGCGAGGTGGCCCGCAACACATCGGTGGCGGCGTCGCGCACGGCGCTGGGCGCATGGCCCATGGCAAAGGAACGGCCGGCGTAGCCGAACATGCCGACATCGTTGTACCAGTCGCCGACGGCCGCGACGCGAGAGCGGGGCAGCCCCAGGCTCTCTGCCAGCTGCGCGAGCATGACGCCCTTGTCGCAGCCGCCCGGCAGCGAGCGCACGGCCCAGACCTCGGCGCCCATCAGGTTGAAATGCACGGTGTCGAGCACGCCGGAGTGCGCCCCACGCAGCTGCTCGGAGGCGCGCAGCACCCACTGCTCGGTGCCGATGCCGAGGGTCATCGCCACGCGCTCGGGCTCACGCCACGCGCCGGCGGCCGAGAGCGAGCCGTGCACGACCACCTCGGGCGTCCAGGTCTCCACGAACGAGCGATGCTGCTCGCCCGAGGCCTCGCAATGGATCTCGTCCGCCAGGAACACGTAGGGCACGAGCCCGTGCCCCACGATCACGTCGAGCGCGCGCTCGGCGTGCTCGGCGACGATGCTACGGCGATGTAGGACCGAGCCCTGCAGCGGATCGATCAGCACGGCGCCGTCGGCGCAGACCAAGGGCGTGCCGAGCCCGAGCTCGCGGGCCGCTGGCAGCGCACCGGTGGTGAGCCTTCCGGTCGCGATCGTCACCGCTATACCGTGCGCGGAGGCGGCGAGCACGGCTCGGGCGTCCTCTGGCGCGATGGTCTTGTCGTCTCGAAGCAGGGTGCCGTCCATGTCGACGGCGAGCAAAAAACGCGGCGCGGGCATTGAAGAACGAACGAAGCTCCCGGAACGAACGAGCCGTTGCCGGTGGGGGGACGAGAAGAGTAGTCAGCGCCCGGTCGCCTCGCAAGCACCCCTCCCGGCCGCTCCGGTTCGTTCCACGCCAGCGCGACGGATCATCGTCGCTCGCGTCGAACGCGGACAAAACGCCGCTCGCCCGGGTCCATTCGGTCGAACGATCATCGCGCTGCTCGCGCGGTTCGCGCTGCTCGCCCCGTGCGCCCGACCGCGACGCGCCCGGCGAGGCCGCGGACACCGTTGCAGCATACCGCGTGCCAAAACGAGCCAGCTCGCGGACAAAACGCCGACGCCGGCCGGGGTGCCGGCATCTCAAGGATAGCTGGGAAGTGTCGTTCCTTTGCGGAGGGTGCGGGGGTTAGCCCCGCCTCGTCTGCGTCATGAGCTCGGGTCAAATTCCGTCGGTCGCTCCGCTCGGCCGCTCGCGCATTCTCGTCGTCGACGACTCGGCGACGCTGCGCGAGACGCTGTGTGCCACTCTGCGACGAGCCGGCTTCCAGACGACCGAAGCGACGGAGGGCAGCGAGGGCCTGTGGCGCGCCCGGTCGTCGCCCTTCGACGCCGTCTTGACCGACATCCACATGCCGACGATGGACGGGCTCGAGTTCATCCGGCAGCTGCGGCGGCTGCCCGGCTACGACAAGACGCCCGTGTTCGTCTTGACCTCGGACGTGTCCCGCGCGCGCTTCGCCGAGGGGCGCCAGGTGGGCGCGACCGCATGGCTGGTAAAGCCCCCAAACTTGATGGCCCTGGTCACGGCCGTACGCGAAGCCCTCACCTCGGTGTAGGATAGTCGCGGCAGGCCGGTAACGAGAGTCAGCAGCCGGTCGTACCCATGCCTGCTCCTTTGGAAGGAACAGGATGAAGCTTCCCGGTTATAGACTCGGCGCCGAGCTCTTGCACACGGAGCACACCGCAGTGTACCGCGGCGTGCGCGAGAGCGACGGTCTGCACCTCATCATCAAGACCCTGTCGCGCGAGTACCCGCTGCCCTCGGAGGTGCGGCGGCTCGAGTTCGAATACCGCATGCTGGAGAAGCTGCGCGGGCCCGGCGTGATCGCCACGCTCGGCATGACGCGCACGGGCGGGCAGCTCGCGCTGTTGCTCGAAGACTTCGGCGCCACCTCGCTCGGCGAGCGGGCGTTGCCGCTGCCCATCGCGGCGTTCTTCCGCATCGCCAAGCAGGCCGTCGCGGCGCTCGGGCACGTCCACGGCCACGACGTCGTGCACAAGGACATCAAGCCGCACAACATCGTCGTCAGCCCGGATCTCTCCAGGCTGGCGCTGGTCGAGTTCGAGCTCGCCTCCGAGATCTCGCGCGAGCGCCAGGACGTGAGCGTGATGAACCGCCTGGAGGGCTCTCTGCCCTATATCTCTCCCGAGCAGACGGGCCGCATGAACCGCGCGCTCGACTACCGCTCGGACTACTACTCGCTCGGCGTCACCTTCTTCGAGCTCTTGACCGGGCAGCTACCGTTCAGCGCCTCGGACGTCATGGGCTGGGTCTCCTGCCACATCTCCAAGCCCGCGCCCGAGGTGCGCGCGCTCGCGCCACAGGTTCCGCTGATGCTGTCGCGGCTGGTCGCGAAGCTGCTCGCGAAGGATCCCGGCAACCGCTACCAGAGCGCGCGCGGGCTGCTCGCGGATCTCGAGCGCTGCGAAGCGCTGAGCCACGCCGGCCGCCACGACGACGAGTTCGAGCTCGGCGCGCTCGACGTCTCCGAGCGCTTCACGCTGTCGCAGCACCTGGTCGGGCGCGAGGACGAGGCGCGGCAGCTCGGGTCGGTGCTGGAGAGCGCCTGCAGCGGCGCCGGCAAGCTGCTCGTCGTGTCCGGCTACTCGGGCATCGGCAAGTCGTCCTTGATCCGCGAGGTGCACGGCCCGCTGGCGACCCACCGGGGTTATTTCGCCAGCGGCAAGTTCGACCAGCTCGACCGCAGCGTCCCCTATGCCGGCCTGGTCGAGGCGCTGCGCCACTTGATGCGCCAGCTGCTCAGCGAGCCCGACTCGCAGGTTCAGCGCTGGCGCAATCACATCCTCGGCGAGCTGGGCGCGAACGCGAGCGTCATGGCAGAGCTCGTCCCCGAGCTCGCGAGCGTGATCGGCCCACAGCCGCCGCCCCCGCCGCTCGATCCGAGCTCGGCCCAGAACCGCTTCAAGTTCGTGTTCACGCGCTTCATCCAGGCGCTGGCCACCGCCGAGCACCCGCTGGTGCTGTTCATCGACGACCTGCAGTGGGCGGACGCCTCGACGCCGGAGCTGATCGCGGACCTGTTCATCAGCCACGCGCCGCGCCACCTGCTCGTGATCGGGGCGTACCGTGACAACGAGGTGGCCGCGGCGCACCTGCTCGCGGTGGCGCTGGGCAAGCTGCAGAAGGCCGCGCCGCGCGCGCTCGTCGAGCTGTCGCTGTCGCCGCTGAGCGAGGCCGGCGTGGGCGAGATCGTGGCCGGGGCGCTCAAGTGTGAGCCGCGCCAGTGCGCGCCGCTGGCCAGCGAGATCTACAAGAAGACCCAGGGCAACCCGTTCTTCACCAGCGAGCTCTTGTCCACGCTGTATCGCGAGGGTGCGATCACGTTCGACGCGAGCCAGGGCAGCTGGGCCTGGGACATGGACGCGGCGCGCCGGCTCGCCGCCAGCCAGAACGTGGTCGACCTGCTGGTGACGCGGCTCGGACGGCTGCGCGCGGAGGTGCTGTTCGCGCTGCAGATGGCCGCCTGCGTCGGCAACGTGTTCTCGCTGTCCACCCTGGCCAGCTTGCTCGAGCGCTCGCCCGACGCGACGGCGGCGCTCTTGCGCTCGCCGATCGCCGAGGGGCTGATCGTGCCGCTGGACGACACCTACAAGCTGATGCAGCTCGGCGCCGAGGACGCCGAACGCCACGCCGCGCTCGAGGTGCGCTACCGCTTCCAGCACGACCGCGTCCAGCAGGCGACCTATTCCTTGATCGCCGACACGGACAAGGCGGCCACCCACCTGCGCATCGGGCGCCGGCTGCTGGCGTCCGAGCGCGATCCCGAGCACCCGGCGGATCTGTTCTCGGTGACCAATCACTTGAACATCGGCCGGGCGCTGATGACCGAGCTCGGTGAGCGCGAGATGCTCGCCAAGCTCAACCGCAAGGCGGGCGCGAAGGCCCTCGGGGCCACCGCCTTCACCGTGGCCGCCAAGTACCACGAGGCAGGCGTCAGCTGTCTGTCGCGCGCGGAGTGGGCCGAGCGCCAGGAGCTGCGCTTCGCGCTGTTCTCCGAGCGCGTCGGCTCGGTGCTGATGGCAGGCGAGCGCGAGCGCGCGGCGGTGCTGTGCAAGGACCTGCTCGAGCTCGCGCCCACGCGCGCGGCCCACGCCGCGGTCCACCTGATCCAGAGCCAGGTGGTGATGTACCAGGGCAAGATGGTCGAGGCGATCGCGAGCGTGCGCGCCGGCCTGCGCACCCTGGAGATCGATTTTCCGGAGGACCCCGCCGCCATCGATCAGGGCATCGGCGCCGGCATCGGCAAGATGCAGGCGCACCTCGCGCGCGTGCCGATCGAGCAGCTCGCCCACCTGCCCGAGGTCGCCGACGCCGAGAAGCTCGTGGCGCTGCAGCTGTTGTTTCACGTGATCGGGCCCGCGATCATGGTCTATCCGCCGCTGTTCATCCTGGCGGAGCTGATCACGTTCGACCTGGCGCTTTCGCACGGCACGACGGCGGTGTGCGCCAAGAACTTCGTCGATTGCGGCATGATCCAGGGCGGCGCGCTCGGGGACTATGCGGCGGCGTATCGGCTCGGCAAGGTCGCGTTCCGGGTGGTCGAGCGCTACGACGCGCGGGCGCTCGCTGGCCAGGTGCATTTCGTGTTCGCGACGTATGTCTCGCCCTGGGGGGCGCCCTACGCCGAGTCGCTGCGCTCGTTCGAGGAGGCGCGGCGGCTCGAGATCGAGGCCGGCGACCACAACCACCTCGGCTTCTCCGAGGCGCTCCGCGTGCGGATGCTGCTCAACCTCGGCCACCATCTCGAAGAGTGCGCGGCGACTTCCGACGAGGTCTTGGCGCTGATGGACCGCATCCAGGCCATGGTCGCCATCGGCGGCGTGCGGCTGTGTAGCCACGCCATCGAGCAGCTGCGCCAGCAGACGGGGCTCACCCCCAAGGAGGCGCGCCTGTCGGCCCCGATCACGCGCGAGCTGCTCGCCAGCGGCAACGCGCAGTATGCCTTCCAGCACGGGCAGATCGAGATGCTGGTGCACGGCCTGCTCGGCGACTGGGAGGGCGCGAGCGAGTTCTGGGATTTCGCCCGCGAGCGGGAGATGGCCGCGTCGACGCTGTTCACGGTGCCCGAGTACGTGCTCTTCGGCTGCCTGATCACCACGCAGTGGCGCTGGCCGCAGGCGACGCTGGCCGATCGCCCCGCCCTGCTCGCCGAGCTCACGCGCTCGGTCGACAGGCTGCGCGGCTGGGCCGAGGGCTGCCCGGAGAACTTCGCCCACAAGCACCTGCTGGCCGCCGCCGAGCTGGCGCGCGTGCGGGGCGAGCCCGCCGAGGCCGTGACGCGGCTGTTCGAGAGCTCGATCGAGGCCATGGGGCAGCAGTTCTTGCACCTGTGCGCGCTCGCCCACGAGCTGCTCGGCAGGTACTGGCTCGGGCTCGGGCAGCGCCGAGTGGGCGAGCCGCTGCTGCGCGAGGCGCTCTCGCTGTATGGGCTCTGGGGCGCCACGGCCAAGGTGGGTCGGCTCGAGGCCGAGCTCGACGGCAGCCGGCGCCGCCGGCGTGACGACCTGCCCGGCCTGCACGGCGGCTCGGACGGCGCTCGCCCCTCCGAGCGCAGCCTGTACAGCCGCGCCATCGACCTCGGCAGCGTGCTCAAGGCGCAGCGCGCGATCTCCGGCGAGGTCAAGAGCGAGCGACTGTACGCGGCGTTGATGGCGGCGATCCTGGAGAACGCCGGCGCCGAGCACGGCTGCCTCGTGTTGTGCGACGAGGACCAGGCGCTGCGCGTGCGCGCCAAGGCCGATCAGCGCGGCGACCGCGAGGTCGCGGTCAACCACCCGCTGGAGAGCGAGCCGCGCGCCTGTCATCAGATCGTCCGCTACGTGGCGCGCAGCCTCGACCCGCTCGTCATCGACGACGCCACGGCGCACGAGACGTTTGGACAGGACCCGTACATCGTGCGGCACCGCGTCAAGAGCGTGCTGTGCATGCCGATCATCCACGGCGGCCGGCTCGTGGCCGTGCTCTATGTCGAGAACGACGCGACCACGTTCGCGTTCACGGCCGACCGCGTGGAGACGCTGCGGCTGATCGCCGGCCAGGCCGCCATCAGCATCACCAACGCCAGCCTTTACGAGAGCCTGGAGCGCAAGGTCGAGGAGCGCACGCGCGAGCTGGCCGCCAAGACCCGCAAGATGAGCGCCATGCTCGACGGCATCGAGCAGGGCGTGTTCACCCTGGACGACGAGCTGCGCGTCCAGCCCGAGCACTCGCGCTACCTCGAGCAGCTGTCGGGCCAGCGCGAGGTCATCGGGCGCGAGGTGAGCGAGTTGCTCTTCACCGGCAGCGACCGCAGCGAGGCGGAGATCGCCACCAACGAGAGCGCCCTGCGCTTCAGCTTCGGGGCGCCGCTGGCCATCGCGCGCCTGAACGCCGACCACCTGATCAAGTCGTACACACGCCCAGGGCCGGACGGCAGCCCGCGCCACTACGAGGTCGACTGGAGCTGGATCACGGGCGAGGACGGCAAGGTCGAGCGCGTGCTCGTCGCCGCCCGCGACGTCACCCGCATCCGGGGCCTGGAGCAAGCGGCCGCGGAGGCCGCCCGCGAGAAGGAGATGCTGGCGCAGATCCTCGACGCCGGCCTGGAGGACTTCAAGAGCTTCGCGGAGACGTCGCGGCGGCTGCTCGAGCAGCACCTGGCCGCGGCGCACCGCGGGCTGTCGCCCGAGCGACGGCGTGCCCTGTTCCGGGACGTTCACACCATCAAGGGGCACGCGCGCACGCTCGGGCTGCTGCCGATCGTCACCGCGGCGCACGCCGCCGAGGCCGCGTGTCCGCCCGAGGGCGAGGACCACGTCGGCGCCGACGGCATCGGCGTGGAGGCGCTGCGCGCGCTGGTCGATCTGATCGCGGAGCACGAGCGCATCGGCGAGCGCAAGCTGGGCCGGCTCTGGGCAGGAGCGGACGTGCGCTTCCGGCAGGCGCTCGGCGCGATCGAGTCGGCGCTGGCCCAGACCCCGAACCGGCCTTCGTATCCGATCCGGGCCCTGGGCGAGGTGCAGCGGGCCGTACACCGGCTGAACGCCGTCCCCCTCGACCAGGTGCTGCGGGAGACGTCCCGGGTCTGCCCCTCGCTGGCGCGCGAGCTGGGCAAGGCAGAGCCCGAGATCGAGTGGGTCGACGACGGCACGCTGCTGGAGGCCGAGTGGGGGCGCCTGATGAAGGACGCGCTCGTGCACACGTTCCGAAACTCGATGGACCACGGCATCGAAACCAGCGAGGAGCGGGCGGCGGCCGGCAAGGCGCCGCGGGGCAAGATCGCGCTCTACACCGAGCGCGACGAGCACGGGGTGCGCATCCACCTCGCCGACGACGGCCGAGGCCTGCCGCTCGCCGAGCTGCGCACCAAGACTGGACGCCAGGGCGGCTCGGACCGCGACGTGGCCGAGGCGATTTTCGACTACGGCGTGTCGACGTCACGGCGGCTCTCGCAGGTGTCCGGGCGCGGCATCGGCATGGACGCCGTCCGGGCGTTCCTGCGCGAGCGCGGCGGCGACGTGGTGATCGAGTTCACCGGCGAGTCTCGGGAGGGTTATCGCCCCTTCGAGCTCGTGTTTCGCCTGCCGGGTAGCGCGACGATCACGCCGTAAAACGGCCGCTCGAGGGCAGCGTCCAGGCCAGATCCAGTCCGAAGTCGAGGCGGGTCCCTCAGAGCTGTCTCGGGCCCGCCGTGTCAGGCCCTCTCGCGCGCGTGGCCTCAGGCGGGGACGGCAGCACGTCGCCCTGGCAGCGGCGACGTGCTGCGACATTTGCACTCGGGCGCGCGAGCGTGCATGTTTAGCGCACATGGATCCGAAGAAGATCGCGACGCAGCACGGCGAGGCGACGCTGCGGCTAGCGGAGGTCGCCGACATCGACGGCTTGATCCAGCTGAACAAACGATGCTTCCCGAGCCCGGAGGAAGAGAGCGTGGTGTGGAACCGCGCCCAGCTCCGCAACCACCTGCGCGTCTTTCCGGATGGGCAGATCGTGGTCGATCTCGACGGGCGCATCGTCGGCGCCGTCGCCTCGTTGATCGTCAGCCTCGGCACCGACCCGTATCGGGCCCATACCTACTCGGGCATCACCGACGGTGGATACTTTCACAACCACGATCCCGAGGGCGACACGCTCTACGGCGCGGACGTGTACGTCGACCCGGAGATGCGCAATCAAGGCGTCGGGCACGAGCTGTACGCCGCGCGCCGCGCCGTGTGCCGGCGCCTGAACCTGCGCCGCATCCTCGCCGGCGGGCGCATCCACGGTTATGTCGATCACCCGGGGCTCACGCCGGAGCAATACGCGCGCAAGGTCGAGCTGGGCGAGATCCACGATCCCGTGCTCACGTTCCAGCTGCGCGAAGGGTTCGTGGTGCGGGGCGCGCTGCGCAACTACGTGCGCGACCCGCGCAGCCGAAACACGGCCATCCTGGTCGAGTGGTTGAACCCGGAACACCGCGCCGAGCGCCAGGCGGGAGCGCGCAAGGTGCGGGTTGCCGCGGTGCAACACCAGGTGCGCGCCACGCACGACTTTCAGGCCTTCGCGGACCAGATCGAGTACTTCGTGGAGACGGCGGCGGGCTACCGGGCAGATTTCGTGCTGTTCCCGGAGTTCGTCAGCATGCAGCTGCTGTCCCAGCCCGGCATGCGCGACCTGAGCGCCACCGAGGGCATCATCCGCCTCGCCGCGCTCAAGGACGAGTTCCTGGACCTCATGAGCACGCTGGCGCGCCGCTTTGGCATCCACATCATCGCCGGCACCCACCCGATGCAGATCAACGGGACGCTGCACAACGTCTCGCCGTTCATTTTTCCAGACGGCCGCGTCCAGCTGCAGCCGAAGCTGCACATCACGCCGGGCGAGAAGGCCTACTGGGGCATCGAGGGCGGCAACGAGCTCGGCATCATCCACACGCCCAAGGCGCGGGTGGGTGTGCTGATCTGTTACGACGCCGAGTTCCCGGAAGCCTCGCGCTACCTGAGCGATCAGGGCGCCGAGATCATTTTCGTGCCCTACTGCACGGATGATCGGCAGGGGTACTCGCGTGTGCGCTTCTGCTGCCAGGCGCGCGCCATCGAGAACCAGATCTACGTGGTGACGGCCGGCATCATCGGCAACCTGCCGAGCGTGGCCGCCATGGACATCCACTACGGGCAGGCCGCGGTGTTCACGCCCAGCGAT
>Ga0315910_10001769_pt1 | contig 19569 bp, 18 predicted proteins | sample EdamamesoilMG_FD_204470 | JGI IMG/M metagenome (GOLD analysis project Ga0315910, IMG submission 204470) | Garden soil microbial communities collected in Santa Monica, California, United States - Edamame soil | ecosystem: Environmental > Terrestrial > Soil > Garden | place: USA: California...
CGAACATGAAATACTTCATCACGTGGGCGAACAAGTTCATCAAGCATACGCCGCCCGCGAAATCAACTGCCCCGGCCTCAACCAGCAAAAGCGAATGAAACGTTCCACCTTCACGGCCATTGCCATTTTTGGGTTGCTCGCCCGCGCTGCTTTTGCGCAGTCGTCCGCCGATCAACCCGCGGCCCGCACCGATGCGAATTCAAAGAAAGCGCACGAGCAATTGCTGGCGAAAGCGAAGCACGGCGGCATAGACGTCTATTTCGTGGGGGATTCGATCATCCGCCGCTGGGGCGCGACCGATTACCCGGATTTTCTGGCCAACTGGAAACAGAACTTCCACGGCTGGAACGCCGCCAATTTTGGCTGGGGCGCTGATGCCATCGAGAACATCCTCTGGCGGTTGAAAAATGGGGAGCTGGATGGGGTTAATCCCAAAATCATCGTCATCCTTGCCGGCACCAACAACCTCGGCCGCCAACCGGCTGACGAAGCCAAGATCGCCGAAATCACCCGTGGCCTGAAAGCCCTCCTGGATGTCTGCCGTGAAAAAGCGCCCGGCGCGACCATCATCCTCACGGGCATTTTGCCACGTAACGACAACATGGCCGCCATGCCCGCGATCAATCGCATCAATGAGAACCTCGCCGGGTTTGCCAATGCCAAGACCGTCCGCTATCTCAACATCAACGACAAACTGGCGGACAAGGAAGGCAAACTTTTCGACGGCATGACCGTGGACAAGCTTCACCTCTCACTCAAAGGCTATCAGGTGTGGGCGGATGCACTGAAACCCATCTTCACGGAAATCCTTGGCCCGCCCGCCACCACCGATCACGCGCCGCCACCGACCGGCGATCCCAGCGCGAAGCAAAAATAGCTGACGCTTCCCGGCTGGCGTGGGAAAACTGCTGCGAGTCTCAGGCCGGTGATGGCAGGATTTCCAAACTGAACTTCTTCGCGATTGCCATCACTTGCGAGATGTCCTGCTGTTGTTGTGGAATCAACGCACCGATCTCCTCGAAGAAACCTTCGAAACCGGAGGGCGTGATGGTGCACATGAGCCGGCCGGGTGCCTGGCTGATGCACCGATAGGTGTGTGCTACTCCGCGCGGCGCAAACAATGTCGCTCCCGGCGCAGCGCGGATCGTTTTCCCGTCGACGTTGAATTCGTATTCGCCTTCAAGAATCTGGAACGTCTCGTCCTCGCGATGATGGATATGCGGCGGGGGCCCGCCGCCCGGGGTATCGTGTGACTCGACCACGCTCAGTACCCCATTAGTGTCACGTCCGTGGATGCGGATGACGAGCAGAGTGCCAAGGACGTTTACCTTTGTACCGCCATCTTTAGAGACTTGGATTGGGTTCATGGAAACAGATTCAACTCACGGCTTATCCTTTACCCACGCCACGATGCGCAACGGGCCACCGCTGCCGCCTTTGATCTTCATTGGCAGGGCGATGACGTAAGCGCCGGTGGCGGGCAGCTTGTCGAGCGCGGCAACGTTTTCAAAAGCGGGGACGTTTTTCTCGGACAAGACACGATGGGTTTCGAACAGCGTGGATTGACCGTGATCAATGCTCGCGGTGTCCAGCCCGACGGCCTTGATGGTGCGCTCCTTTGTCAGCCAGCGCGCGGCGTCGGGATGCAATCCCGGAAAGTGAAGTTTCGCAACCGCGTTTGATCCGCGTTCGTCGGTGCCGAGATACTTTTTTGCGTCCGGCCACCGGCTGGCGAAACCGGTGTTGAAGAGCACAATGGCATCCTTCGGGATCTTTCCATGTTTCTCCTCCCAAGTCTTCAGATCAGCCACGGTAATCTGATAGTCGGCATCCTTTTGTGTCTTGGCTGTTACATCGACCACTGCGGCCGACCCGGTAAGCTGCTCGATGGAGAGTTCGTCCAACGTCTTGTGCCCCTCAGCAAAGTGGATCGGCGCGTCGATGTGGGTGCCGCCATGCTCGGAAGCGCTGTAACGATTGGCCGCGTAGAAATAGCCCTTGTCAGTGTGCGCATGGAATTCCACTTCCAATGTGAACGGCTTGGCGGTGGGCCAGTAAAGCGTGTTGGTGGAAAAATCGTGGGTGAGATCAATCCATCTGCCGTTGGCGAACGGAAGTTCACTGGCGATCCCATTGCTGATGAAGCCGAGAGCGACCAGGAACGTCAGACCATTTGCGTAGCAGGGTAACTTCATGATCGAAGTCTATCAGGTTTCGCTGGCGAGAACAATGCCGTTGCCGACTGGTTGAAACAGAGATTTGGCGCTGATGCCGTTCCGCGAGCAAGGGCCGGTCTGTTTGCGGGACACATGGCGGTGCCGACGCCGATTGATTATCGTCGACCAATGCCATTTATGAAATCAGCCAGGAGACTTGCAACATTGATGGTGTTCTCCGTCATGGGTTGCGCATTTGCGCAGGCCAACGATTCGCCTGGAGCGGCAGATTATCCGCCCGCCACGTCCAAAAAGGGTCTGCAGGTCGAATTGGTGGAAGATGCGCTGGCGTTGGGGGTGAAGCACGCAGCCTTGAATTTCAATCTGTCCCAACTCATTGATCCGCGAGGCAGCACGAACAATCCAAACATCCGACAGGAAGGTCGGGAGCATCACTTCCGGCGCCATTACCTCGAAGCCATGGACCAGCAGATCAAGGCGCTTTCGGATCGCGGAGTGGTGGTGACATTGATCATCCTGGCGTATCAATCCAGCGACGCAGAGATCAATCGCATCTTGATTCATCCGCGGTGTGCAACGAACGCGCCGAATCGCTTGGGCAATTTCAACACAGTCACGGATGAGGGCCGGCGATGGCTGGCGGTAACGCTGGAATTTTGTGCGGAACGCTGGTCGCGACCGGACGGCAAGCATGGTCGTGTGGCCGGTTACATCATGGGCAACGAGGTGAATTCACACTGGTGGTGGGCCAACATGGGGCGGGTGGGCATGCCGGAGTTTGCGGACGACTATCTCCGCGTAGTCCGCCTCGCGCACACGGCGGTACGGCGGCAATCCAGCTGGGCGCGCGTTTACATTTCGTTGGAGCATCATTGGAACATCCGGTATGCCGCCGGTGACGAGCAGCAGGCTTTCCCAGCGCGCGCCTTCCTCGATTATTTTGCCAGGCAAGCGCGGTCGGGTGGCGATTTCGACTGGCACGTGGCGTTCCATCCCTACCCGGAGAATCTGTTCGAGCCGCGCTTCTGGAAAGATCAGACGGCGACGACCAACGTGTGCACCACGCCACGCATTACGTTCAAGAACATCGAACTGCTGCCGGCATATCTGCAGCGGCCGGAGTTGTCATTCAATGGCCAGCCGCGCCGAATCATCCTGAGCGAACAGGGTTTTCACACGCCGAAAGGTGATGGCGGGGAAGCCATCCAGGCCGCTGCGTATTGTTACGCGTATAAGAAGGTCGAGCGACTTGCGGGCATTGACGCGTTCATTTTGCACCGGCACGTGGACAACGTGCACGAGGGCGGGTTGTTGCTGGGTTTGCGCGGTCTTCAGCCGAAGGATGGCGAGCATCGGCCAAAGAAAATGATCTACGACTGCTTCCGCGCCGCGGACACGCCGGAATGGGAAAAGGCGTTTGCGTTTGCCTTGCCGGTGATCGGAATCCGCAGTTGGGATGAAGCGCAGTGAGTCGCGGTTTGTCCGGGTGTTTGTTGCCGGCGGTCATTTCTCCAACTTTGCCACGACCTTGCCGGTCCAGAGCGACGCGAATTGTGTCAGCATCACCGAAAGGAAGAACAGGAAGAAGCCGCTGCCCACAGTGATGCTGGCGACGCCGGCGGATTTCACGGTCAGCACCAGCACAGCAACGACAAAGACATCCAGCATGGACCATTTGCCCAGGTTGGCGACAAAACTAAAGAGTTGCCGACCTTGATCACGTTCCAGACGGGGCCAGAGCCAGAGCACCAGCATGGCATGGATCTTCACGAACGGAAAACAGACCGTGAACACGAACAGGATCAGGAACAAAAACAGTTCACCCGCACGCCACAGCGTGATCAATCCCTGGTAAACCGAGATCTGATTTTCGAAGAGCCAAAGTTTGGTCACCGTCGTGAAAGGGAGGAATATCCCGGCGACGAAGCACCCTAGAGAAAGCAGCAGCATGAGTACGATCGTCCGCCCAGCCTGCGTGTGTGCCTTCACCAGAGATGAGCGGGCCAGCTTGGGTGCTGGCGCACTCACTCGAACTTGGCGTCCAACGTGATGTTCGCCTTGAGCAGGCGCGAAATCGGACAACCAGCCTTGGCGGCGTTGGCGATCTCAAGCGCTTTGGTCTTGTCCGCGCCGGGAATTTTTGCCGTCATCTCCAGGTGTGATGCGGTCACGGTGAAACCAGCATCGGTCTTTTCCATGGTGACGGTCGCTGTCGTCTGGATGGACTCCGGCGTGACGCCGGCCTTGCCCAGTTCGGCGGAAAACGCCATCGAAAAACAACCCGCGTGAGCGGCGGCGATGAGTTCCTCGGGATTGGTACCGACGCCGTTTTCAAATCGCGTGCCGAAGGAATACTGTGTTTCCTTCAGCACGCCGCTCTCGGTGGAGATGCGGCCCTTGCCGTCCTTCAAACCGCCGCGCCAGACTGCCGATGCTTTGCGTTTCATTTTGGCCTTTCTTGTAGCCGGAGCGTGGATTCGCGCCGAATGACCGGAGTTTAGCTGCGGTTGGCCCGAGTCTCAAGCCTGGCGAGCATTTCTGGTGTGGAACTTACTGGTCCGGCCGCGCCCGGTCTTCTTTCAATTTATTGCCGGAACAATCGTTCGCCGCCGCGCGAACGATAGGGACTGATGTCCGGACTGTAGAACCGTGTCTTTCCGCGCTTCTTGGCTTCCAAATCCCACTGCAACATGAGCCCGATCTGATTCGCCCCGGAATCGTCGTCGCGGATGGCATTGAAGCCGTGGGCATAGAGCAACGAAACCAACCACGTGCCGCTGGGCGAGATGAACGTCAGTCCGCCGCCCGCGCCGAAATGCCAGCGATCCGGCTGTTCCAGACCGTCCAGATAATCTACGCGCGCAGACCCGCCAAACACGGTGAACCGCAGATTTTTGCTGGCTGTGATCGGGAAGGAGTATTGCCCGTTGAAAAGCACGAAGCGCTCGGCTGACAATTCCTGATAATAGTAACCCGGAAGGTTCAGGGGAAACTCGGAGACGAATGGCAGTACACCACCCAGCCGGTAGGCGCTGAAACGATCCGCATCCACGCTGGTGCCTGCGGTCGCTGTCACTTCCAGGAGATGCTCGTTGGTGAACATGTATTTCAACAAGGCCCGCGCCCAGAAGAGATACGACGCTGATTCCATCACGCGGTCATCGGCGAAACCATAGGTTTCTGCGTGTTGCCGGAACTGCGATTCATGCCATATCGATAATTCCATCGCCAATGGTTCGGTCAAACTCGGTTCCTGTCCTCCGCACCGAAGTCCCGTGCGGGCGTAGAAGGTCGCGTGATCTTCCGGCAGTTCAAAAGCCGGGTCAGTTTCGGAATCTGGCTCGTAATAGGAAAGCCCCGCGCCGCCGCGTACAATCAGGGAGACCGGGATTTTGCCTTCGGGATTGAAGCGATGATACAAGCTCGAGGTGACATCGCCACCGTGGCCAACAAATGATTCGTCCTCGTAGTAATGCCCGCCGCGCACCTCGGAATAGCTTTGGGCAAACCCGCCACCGGACAGGCCAAAGCCCAGGTCGGTGTTCGGCCCCAGCAATCCGCGGGCGCCAAGTTCGGTATCCAGATAGACCGGCGCCACCGCGAACCGCAACGTCAGGTTGGTCGCGGGAAAATCCGGCTGGTTTTGATAATAGAATCCGTACCCTGCGATCGGGCCTTGACCTTCCAACGGCTGGTTATAGCCCATTTGCACCATGCGGCGCGGCACGGGATCAATCTGTGCCGCGGCCAGAAATGGGACGAAGAGCAGGCATCGGAGAATCGCTCGCGTTGCATTTCCATTCGCGATCACGCTCGAAAATTGGAGTTACCGATTTTGATTCCCCGGTTTGGCCTCAGTTGGGCCGACTCTTACCGTCAAGGCCTCGACTCTTCCGTCAACCGTTTGTCGGGTCGTCCCATGCACGCTATCGCCGACCTTGATATCAGCCAGCGTGATGGTTTTATCCGCTTTTGTCAGCTTTGAACTGGCGGTGATGTTGATCACCTTGCCATCCACTGTCAGGGTGTTGGCGGCGGAGTCCACCGCCTCGACTTTGCCGTGGAACACCGGGCTTTTCTCCTGCCGCAACGCGGCTTGGTCCACCGGACCGGCCGGTGAGGCTGTCATCCAGACAGGCGTGGTGACAAAGCTGAGCCCGATCAGCCCGATCGTGATTTTCCTGTTCATAAGGAACCTTTCGTTTGGTTTGGAAACAGGCCCAAGAAGGACCGATGTTCTTCAAGCAGACCCAGCGCCAAACTCGGTGTCGTTGCAACATCTGCTGGATTTACCGAAGCGAATTACTGCAGGCAGCGCCGCATGGCTGTACCGAACAATTCAAGTTGGTTCAAACGATACCACTAACGGAAACAAACCATGCCATTCTCCGATCGGCAAAACAGTGAGCCGGCAGCTTCGGAGTAGAAAACCTCGTTGGCAAACGCTCCAGAAATGTTGTCATGTAGTCCCTGACCTTGACGCATTGTGTGCCAGTCGATACTCAATTCCCGCGTGAAAAGGATTTTCCTCCCGGTGTGGCTTGTATTCGGGTGGCTGTGCGTGCCGGTGCTCGCTGGTAGTCTGAGCCCGGAAGCTGACGAGTCCCGCGGGGTGAAGCTCAGCGACGCGATGGATTCGGCAGCCAAGGGTGACAAAGAGGACTTGGGCGGCAAAAGTCCAGCCGACGAAGATTGCGATGACGAATCGGACGAGGATGCGGACGGTTGGCTGGGTTTCTTGACCCTGCTCCACGGGGCTAATTACAAGGAAACCGAGTATGTCTGGCAGATGCCGCTGGATGTGAGCTACGCATCGCCGTTCAGCGGCAACATTCGTGGGCTGACTCACATCACGGTTTCACCACTATCCATCGACGGAGAAGGCGGCTACCTCGGGCTTTACGTGGGTGGTGCCATGGTGGATTTGAAGCCGGATAGCCTTCCCGACCGCGCCACGGAGGATCTGTGGATGTTCGAATGCGGCCTGGCGTTTCGTTACTACCTGAACGGTTCCCACACAGCGCTCAGTCCCTATGTCACGGGCAGTCTCGGGGTCCAGTTTTTGAACTGGGAATATCGCAATCCGATCGTGGCTGGCGGTGACACCATCGACCACGACGGCTTGGCTGGAATTGGGGGATATGCGGGGTTCGGCGTTTCGACCAAGCGGGATAGCCATGTCAGTTTCTTTGCCGAGGTGGACGTGGGCGCCACGGGTTTTGTTGGGACCACTCGTGAAGGATTTGATAACGACGTGTTCGATTCCTTTGGTTTCGTTGCCTTCAAGCTCGGGCTGACGGTAAGGTTCTAACGCGCGCTGACGTGCCTCTGCAACGGCGACTGATGGTGACTCTTAACTTACTCCAGTAATCGCAGCCGAAAAAACGTCCTATCTGCATCGGCTGGCAAGGTGACTGAGTTTGTGGTCGAGTCGATGGAAAAGGAGTTGGTTACCCGCTGCCACGTTGGAACTGTCATGGTTAATGTTTTCTCCAGAACTGCGGGAATATTCTTCGCCGGCCAGGAGATCGCCGCATTCGCATTGGCCGCAGACAAACTCAAACCCGGTGGCGGCGCCACCGGCGGGCGGAATACCATGAAGTTCGGGCCGGACAAACCGCCGCTCCCATCCGTCACAAAGTCGTTCAAATATGCACCCGTGAGCGAATCATAACGCGCGACCTTGTGCGAGCCGAAGCCGGCGACGTAGAGGTTGCCGTCCGGGCCGTAAACGAACCCAATGGGCAGGCTCAGCGGGCCGTTTGTTGTGAAAGCACCGGCAAAATTTCCGCTCGCGCCGGTGAAGCGATTCAGTCGCCCGTCGTTGCCGCTCACCACCAGCAAATCGTGCGTGGGGCTGAACCGTAATCCGAACGGCTGCGACAGATTGTTTGTCACGAACACATCCATGAACGCACCCGTCACGCCGTCATAGCGCGCGACGCGATTGTTGAACCGGCCGACCACGTAGAGATTTCCGTCCGGGCCGAACGTCATGTCCGACGGGCCGTCAAGCGCTGCCGAGTTCGTCACAAACATATCCACGAAACCGCCGTTCGTCGCGTTGAAGCGGAGCACGCGGTCGTTCAACTGGCTGCTCACGTAGAGCAATCCGTCGGGGCGAAAGATAAGCCGCACCGGATAATCCAGTCCCGCGCTGGCGCTCACGAAGACATCGATGAACCCACCGTTCGTGCCGTTGTAGCGCAGCACGGAATCGTTGCCCGCGCTTGCCACGTAAAGATTTCCATCCGGCCCGAAGGCCAGCCCATGCGGCAGATTGAGCAGGCCGTTCGTGTTGGGCACGAAGACATCCATGAACGCCCCGTTCGTCTCGTTGTAGCGTCGGACGACGTTGCTACTGAAATCGCTGACGAGCAGTTCCGCCCTTGCTGAGGCCAAGAAGAGCGACAGCATCAAAACTCCCAAGAACATCGGCTGAATCATGCGCCGCCGAAGATACCGCGCAGTGACGAAACTGCAATGCTTCGCCGGGAGGCGATGGTGCGCCAAGACTGCATTACATGCTTTGATACAATTTTCGCAATGGTCCGGTTAAGTAACTTAACCGCACTATGCAAAGAATTTTGAAACTGTGCCACTACCCAACCTTGCGTTGATACGCCGTGGTTGTAGGCTGTCGCCGACATTAGGCGAGCGCACGTAGATGGGAGCCCATGCCAGTTGAAAAATCCGCTTGAATCCATGGGCATCAACGGGCAGCGTTCCCAACACGAGAAGCTCCCACGCCTCAGATTTACATGAAAACCTCCCCCGCCAATTCTTTCCTGGCATTCATGACATGGTTTATCGGCATGGTTCTGCCGTCCGATGCGTCAGTCATCGGTGGTCGCGTCCTGGCGTGGGGTCGGAATGATTATGGGCAGATCAACGTGCCTGCGAATCTGACCAACGCGACCGCTGTGGCTGGAGGCTATTCTCACTCGCTGGCTTTGCGGGAGAATGGCACTGTCGTCGGCTGGGGAAGAAATCTGGAAAACCAGACCAATACGCCGGCGGGGTTGAACGACGCCATGGCAATCGCTGCCGGCACGTCTCACAGCCTGGCGCTCCGGAGCAACGGTACCGTGGTCATTTGGGGCGCAAACAACTTCGGCCAGACCAACATCCCGGTCGGACTGTCGGGCGTTGCCGCGATCGCCAGCGGGGCAAATCATAGCCTGGCACTTCGCAGCAACGGCACGGTGGTGGCTTGGGGACATAACTCGGTATCACAGTCCAATGTCCCTGGCACGGTGACCAACGTGATCGCGATTGCGGCGGGCGGTGACCATTCCCTCGCCCTCAGGCAGGACGGGACCGTGGTGTTCTGGGGGTATCAGGCCTTTAATCCGCCGAACCCCAGTCTGAGCAGCATTGCTGTTATCGGCTGTGGGATGGAACACAGTTTGGCCGTGCGAAGCAACGGCACTCTTGCGGCGTGGGGATTAAATTCACACGGCCAGACCAATGTTCCGCCAGGGTTGACCAATGTCGCGACCGCACTTGGTGGGTTGGCTCACAGTTTTGCGCTGCGGAAGAACGGCACCGTCCTTGGCTGGGGCAACAACAGCAGCAGTCAGACAAATGTCCTGTCCGATTTGACTGGAGTCCGCGCTATCGCCGCGGGCGGCTCGCACAATCTTGTGATTGTCGATTCTGCGACAGTGCTACCGGCCCCTTGGTTTGAATGTTCGCCGCAAAGGCCGCTGCTCACCAGCACCGGTCTGGTATTGCGCATCAAGGGACTGATCGGCAGCGGTTTCGTCGTGCTCACTGCGACTACCAACTTCGTGGATTGGGATCCCATCACATTCCGCACCTCTTTCGTTGGTGACCTGGATTACGTCCACACTTCCGCCACCAATCGCCCATGGCGCGTCTATCGGGTGAGCGAATCGCGCTAGTTCAGATTTCCCCAGGACAGGCGTTCGGGATCAATCAGGCTCGGACCGTGACCAACCTCGGGCCGAGGGATTCCCTGATGATACCGTTTTGACCTCCGCGCCGGTCGCTGATATTGGATTTTCGTCTGATTTAGCGCAATTCAGCGACAAAGTTTCGCAATCCACCGACAGTGCATTTTCGCCGGGTGCGGTAGGGTAGGGGCATGAGTGCGAAACAATTCGGTCATTTTCTGAACCTGCAACAGCAGCTTGCCGCCCGGCATCGTTCCGCGCGTCGTCCGGGCCGCGCGGTCGCCCGCACTCACCGCCCCACCGCGCCGGCCGTGACCGAGGCAAAAGACTGGCTTGCCGGTGCTGTTCGCGGCCGTTAATACTGCTCGGCAGTATGACGCCGTTAATCTCGAAAAAGGTCGCAGCGGCCATCAACGCCCAGATCGGCCTCGAATTCCTCGCTTCACTCCAATACGAAGCCATCGCCGCGTGGTTCAAGCTCGAAGGCCTGCCCCGTCTCAAAGCCCATTTCAGCCGGCAGGCCGAAGAAGAACGCGAGCACGCGCATCGCTTCATCAACTATCTGCTTGATGCCGGCATGGAGCTTGACCTGCCGGCCATTCCGGCGCCCAAATGCAAATTCAAGAATGCCGAGGAAGCGGCGCAACTCGCGCTCGACCATGAACTCAAGGTCACCGATTCCATCAAGGCTTTGCTGAATCTGGCCGAGAAGGAGAAGGACCGCTTCACCCAGAACTCGCTGCAATGGTTCATCAATGAACAGTTGGAGGAGGTTTCCTCTGCCGATGAACTGCTTCAGATCATCAGCCGCGCCGGCGACGCCGGATTGCTCTTCGTCGAACATTACCTCGCCAACAAGGTAGAGGAGTTGAACGCCGAAGATTGAACCCGCCAAAGAGATTCTCCCTAATCGCCGCCAGATGATGTCCGGCGGCGTTTGTTTCCAGGCCATTGCGTTGATGCCTGCCCGCCCGACCCCGGCAACGCGTTGCAGCAATCAGCCCAGCGTTGGCGCGCAGTGCGCATACTGGGTAACGGACCGAAATGAAAACCATGCCCGTTGTGAGACATGGGTAGCAATCCCCGCGCTGCGAAGATTGGTTGGCCGGAGTTCATACTCCGTGAGAACACAGCGGAGGGTGGACGCGGCCAGCATCGCCAAATTGGTTTCTGGTGGAAGGGATGCGACCGCCTTTGGGGTTGAAATCATTTGGGAGTAGACGTGGATCAGACAAAGAATTTTCTTCAATCGATCCAATCCAACTCACAAGGCCCTGCCTCTAGTTGAGACGGATTATTACTTCAGTCCCCCTGGCGCTTCGCGCAGCGATGATGCAACCATGTTTCGCCGGGGCTCATGGATTTGACTTTGAGCCGGTTCGACCTCTCCGTGCCGTTATTTTTCCACTCTCTATGGTTTATATTCCAAAATATCTCCCGGCTGGCATTCCAACGCCTTGCAAATCGCCTCCAAGGTTGAGAACCGGACGGCTTTGGCTTTGCCGTTCTTCAACACGGAAATATTGGCCATCGTGATGCCGACTTTCTCGGTCAACTCGGTGACGCTCATCTTCCGTTTTGCCAACATGACGTCGATATTGATGATGATGGCCATGCCGGTCTCCTTATACCGTCAAGTCGTTCTCGGACTTCATCTCCACGGCATTTTGCAAAGTCCTTTCAAACACTGCCGCGGCAGTAGCGACTACGACGGAAACGAAAATCAGGATAAGACCCATCATCACACCGCCCGCAATGTCCTCCCCCTTGCCGCGCTGAACTATGAAGAAGAAGGCTTCTGCGCCCAGAAGAAAAGCGATCAGAGTCATCGCGCAGTATTTTATCGTGCGCAAGGCCTTCACCGAGCGTTGTGAAAACACTTCATTTCGTCCCACGCATCCCAACAGCTTGAAGGCTTGATAGAGCGCGACGAAAAAGGCGATTGAGCCAGCGTAGGCATAAGCTAGGAATGGATCGTTGAAATAGACCTGAAAGACCGTGGCGTGCTTGTTCCTGCCTTCCAAATGAGGCATCCCAAGGATAAAGGCAAGCGCGCCGATGCCGATCAATACAATGACAACCTGAAGAAATAGCGTTGAACTTCGTTTCATCTTGGTTCTCATATTGCAGTAATTATTTATCGTTTGTCAATATATGTTTGCTGAGGTACGCAATCCAAGCGGCCAGTCCGGCTGGACCGTCAGCCTGAGGCTGAGGGTTTGTATGTGGTAGGGCGACGGTGCTCCGTCGCCAAGGTGGGAGGTGGCAATGCCACTGCGGCGCGGCAACGCCGCCCTACCAACTCTAACGGAGTTGTGTCATTCAGCCCAGCGTTGGAGGTCCGAGCCGGACGGGCGAGGAGCGACTACGCAGGGTGAACGGGCAAAATGAAAACAACTCTGACTTGAGCCATTGGAGATTGTTGGACGAATCACCACGACGGCCGGGATTGCTGCTATGTGCGGCAAGTTGACCTTGCTGGCCAACCACTGACCGCTATTCTAGCCTCGTTACCCCTCGTGAAACTGCAATCAAAAGCCACGTCAAAGTTGAAGACCCATTTGCAGGCACGTTTGAGATTGCTGGTCATCGGGCTGATTTTTGTCACCACAAAGCTCTGTGCTCAATTTCAGTCAGACACGTTCAGTGGTACGAACATTGACAGCTTCAAATGGGCAGGTCCGGTCATCTCCGGCAACGGGGCACTCCTTCAAAACGATGCCTTGTATTATTTCAACGGCGGGAACGGTACGCCTGACGATGAGGCCAATCTGCATTCTAACGATGTCGGACCCGTGGACAACGACTGGAGTGTTTGGCTGGACGCCCGGATTCCGAACCTCGCGCAGATCAGCGACGATGGGGATCAGGTTAGCCTGACGCTGAAGGTTTGGGACATGGCCAATTACTCGAACCGCTTCGACATTGAAGTGTTTGTTCAGCGATCTGATCCTTACGGCACATTTCGGATCATCGGCGCCGACCTCACGACCAACAACTGGGCGACCTCCGACTCCAGCAGTGTCATGCTCGACCTGTCTGCGCAGTCCACGATTTCGATGGCGGTTAGCTGGCAGGCGGGCACGAAAACTTTTTCGACGTTTTATGCTCCGAATGGCGGTGGAAACAACTGGATTCAGCTCGCCAGTTGGAATCTTGGACCTGGCAGCCCCACGGCATGGGACTTGGACCCGGGGCAGGGTTTTGGCCTCTACATCGGAGGCGGTTCTGAAAACGTGAACCTGCAAACCAACGACAATGTTCGCATCACATACTTTGGTGCAACCAGCGGCATTCTCACCGGCAGAGTGCGTCCCGTGATTACTACGGGAGGTCCTGGGGGCGGTGGCGATGATCTGGTTTCCTTGCCCGGAGCCGGCCTGGGCAATTCCTACAACTTTTTGTTGGAAGCAACGAATGGCGTCGCTCCCTACGTTTGGTCTGTGGTTGCTTTGGGTGGCACCGGCCTGCCGCCTGGGTTGAATCTGTCAACCAACGGCATCATCACGGGTCTGCCAACGCAAGAAGGTACGTGGTTCTTTCGCGTGCGCGTGACCGGAGCTGACGGGGCCTATTCGGAGAAAAACTTCATCATCACGGTGACTTTGCGACCGCAGCTGAAGCTAACGCGCCAGTCGTCAAACGTGATCCTGACCTGGCCCACCAACTCATCCGGCTTCACTTTGAAATCAGCCACGAATCTCGTATCCCCGGTCGCGTGGACAACGGCCTCACCCGCTCCGGTCATCGTGAATGGACAAAACACGGTGACCAACCCCGCGGGCGGCACGCGGAAATACTATCGGTTGGAAAAATAACACCTTCAGGGGTGTAGCGTTTTAGAAAGATCTCACTCCTCCAACCACAACGCGGTTGCAGCGTTCAGCCCAGCGCTGGCGCGACGAAGGAGCAGCTACGCTGCGAAACGAACGAAAATGAAAACAACGCCCGTTGCGCCCGGAATGCAGGGCAAACCGCGAAAGACGCCAAATACGCGAACTGCAAACCCTCTCGCCCCGCCCAGCGGGGAGAGAGCCGGAGAGAGGGTATTTGAATTGTTGCCGGTTGTTGAGCGTCACCTCAACCCGGCCCTCTCCCCCATTTCATGGCGGAGAGGGAGAAAACTTTCGCGTGGTTTGCGTGGTTCGCGGTTAAAAGGGATGCAACGCCTTCAACGTTGAAAACATTTTGGGGAACGTAACCCAGGGTAACCCCGGCGGATAAACCGATAGCCAAGCATCCAAAATTTGCGCCATCAACTCATCGCTATCCTCGTTGACAATGCTGGCAACCGCAGAATAATCAGCGGCCTTTACCCGCCATCTTATGAGATCAACTGCCCTGTTGCCGTGCTTGTGTTCCGTTGCGCTTGCCATCCCCGTCTTTTCCCAATCCCTGACTTTTACAAATCTTTCCTACGACCGGGGGGCGGCGTATTTCTCCACACCCACTGTTGCGCTCAGTGATGTCAGTGGCGATGGCCGGTTGGATTTGATTTGTGCCAATTTCTTTGACTCGACCTTGAGCGTATTGACGAACACCGGCACCGGTCGGTTTACGCTGAAGTCCACCTTGCCCGTGGGAGCGAATCCGGCGCTGGTCGTTTCCGCCGATGTCAACGGCGACAGCAAAGCCGACTTGGTCAGCGGTAATGCCACCACCTTGACCGTGCTGACCAACAACGGCGCCGGCGACTTTGCTTTCAAATCCACGACGATATTAACCAACCAAAATCCAATTTCGCTGACGACTGCGGATGTCAATGCTGACGGCAGGATTGATTTGGTTACCGCCAATATTCCTGTATTCCCGGAATCCGACTATACGGTGATGGTCTTCACCAACAATGGCGCCGGCGTTTTCAGCCAAAGCGTATCGTTGCGGCTGTTGCCTTTCAGCATGGTGCCGCCGGCCGCCACGACCGCTGACGTAAACGCCGACGGCAGGCCGGATTTGGTCTGTCTCGACAACCTCGGTGCTGGTGGATTTCTGCTGATTTACACCAATAACGGCAGCGGTGTTTTCACCAGCAACGCTTTCTTTCGGGTCGGCGCTTCGGTGTCCGCCTTCGCCGCTGATGACGTCAATGGGGATGGCAGGGTGGATTTGCTCGTGCCTGATGCCGGGAACAATCTGCTGACGGTCTGGACCAATAACGGCGCCGGTGTGTTTGCCACGAACAACAGTTGCGCCATCGGCACCGGCGAAAGTGCCGGCGATGTGAAGGTGGCCGACCTGAACGGTGATGGCAAACCGGACCTGCTCGTCACCCGTGATGGCACCTGCCCGGCCAGCGACCCGCCGTGCGACAATGGCTCTGTGATCATCCTGACGAACAACGGCACGGGGACCTTTGCCCTGGCGGCTGCCATCACCGCCGGTGTGTGGACGGTCCAGGTGGTTCCTGGGGAAGTTAACAACGACGGCAAAATGGATTTCGTCTGTGTTAATCATGGATATACCGGCTACGCCAACAACACGGTGGTCGAGTATTTCAACACGTCAACGCTGGCCCGTCCTTCGTTGCGGTTTCTGCGTTCGGGGACTGGCATGGTATTGCAATGGCCGGCGTACGCCGGCAACTATGTGCTTGAAACCAACGCCGCTCTTGGCACTGCCAATTGGGGCGCTTATGGCGGGGTGATTTACAACAACGGCATGAACAAAAGCATCACCAACACCCCTTCTCTGCCAAAGGCATACTACCGTCTCAAACGATAGTCCATCCCCTGCGTACGACGGGTATGATGGAAACCACGGTGAAGAAGTTTTTGGCGAAGAAGCGGCGGAAGGCATGCAACGCTTTTCAGCGCTGATGAGTTTGCGGGGACGGTTCTCCAGCGTTGGCGCGATTGGCCAGACCGGCGCGCGAGTCCATGCCGCTGGGCTTCTTGAGCTGAAAACAGCGGAGCGTCAGAATCAGCGTTGCGACGATACCCGAAACGAGTCATGGACTTCTTCGCCGCCGCCACCGACAATGACCGGGTTCTCGCCTGGCAAGCTGGATTCAGCGATCGTCTCCAATCAAAGACTCATTTATGACCAAAGCATCCGGTATCACCTCGGTGGCCGCCCCGCAACCTGCGGCCCCAGAAACCGAGCAAGAGCGGTTTGAGCGCATCCTGTTGCGCCCCGACTTCAAACCCCTGAAAGCCGTGTTCGACAATCTTCGCGTGGCCGTCCCGCTCATGCAGGCCGCGATCATCACCACGAATTGTTGCCAGAATTTCCTCGGCAAACTGGGCTATCGCGTCATCGTGGTGAAGCAACTGCACGAAAAGGACTGCTACACCCGTCTGGGACCGAAGGGCGGCATCCGCGCGGTGCTGCCGGTGCATGACATCGCCACCTACAGCACCATGGTGGTGCTCGTGAATTATGATTCCACCGTGACCACCACCGCCAATGCCATTGATTATTACGACGACCAGTTGCGCGAATTCAAGATCCAGTTGATGAACCGCTCCGGCAACGCCAAGTGACTTGACTGCGACGGAGTGCGACCAGCGCCACCAAGATCAGATTTCGCGGCGGAAGGATACACCGCCTTCAGCGTTGAAAACTTTTTTGGAAACGTAACCCAGGGTAGCTCGGTCCGAGCTGGACGGGCCAACCGCGCAACCTGGGGCTGATGGAGTTGAATCCCGCTGGGATTCGCGGACGGAGCGCGGAGAAACGTTGCGCTACGAATCGTATTTCTTCTTTTGCCGTTTGACCGACCCTTTCGGATCATTGAGATAGTCCACAAGTTCGCTCAAAACAATCAAGTCCATCTCTCTCGCACCAGTTTGGTAGTTCTGGATGATGTGCGTTGTTCCGTGATATTGGCGTTCGTTCAAATTGTCTTCGTCGAGCAATGAAACAATTGAATATTTCTGCTGGTAGAGGTCTCCCGTTTCCCAGACCACCACTAACCCGATATCTTTAGCATTTTTATCTCCACTTTCCAGGTCTTCAATTAAGCCATCCAGAGAAAATTTGTATTCCAAGATTTTAGGCTTTGAAAGAAAGCCTTCTTCTTGAAGGTCGGTTACTGCAACTCCCAACGGATTTTTTTTCCGATCAAACACGTGATGGTCCTTTGGTGGGGCGAATGAAACCCGATACATGCCGTCGTAGGTAAACCTCTCATTCGTCGACATGATCTTAATCCCACGAATCACACCACCCGCGATCAACTGGTGAAACAAGGCGATGACGTCCTGTTCTCGTGTCGGGATTGACGTGATGGCAATTTCTTTGACTGGCAGAAAGAAGTTTGAATTCTTGATTATCAAGGGAGATTGCTTTTCGTGCGCCTCCATCTCGCTCTTCCAGTCATCCAAAAGGTTCTCGCGCTTCAAATCCACTTTTGCACCAGTTGCCTGACGTAAAACGTGGCGCTGTTTTTGGAACGGACCTTCGATTAATTTCCGAGAAATATCTTCGCAGAAAGTCACGATTTCTTTTTGAAATCCCTTCCGTCCGAGGTCTGCTTTACAGTTCTCGAAGTGCGCAAGGAAGTGAACTTGGTTTTGGCGGCCGATGTTCCTTTTCAACGGAATCTGAATTACCTCCCCGTGCGGCATGTTGTTCGTCGCAATTTGAATACCGGGCTTCAGAATCTCAACATTGCTTCGAATTTTGAGCGCATCGTTAAAGTCGGACCACACACGCGCGGAATACATATAGCACGCATAAATTGTTGGGCTGAATTTCGAAACAATCGCCTTCTCCTCATCTGAAAGCGTAATCGATGATGCGATTTCGTTTGGCTTCAAGGTCACATACATGCTGTCAAGGTTTCGGAAACCCGCAGTCATCCGATAATCTTTGCCATGCTTTTGATGTAAACGGTCGGCTTCCTTTTGAACATCGACTAGCTTCCTCGACTTCGTAACCACCTTATGTGGCCAATTGTATTCTGCACTTTGAAACTTCTTCTTCTCCACCTTGCCATTTTTTCGCCGTATCGTGAGCGACACGTTTAAGTCAAGTGGTGCTTCTACAGACCCGAGCCCAGTCTTGAGAGTCAGAATATTCCACCAAACCTGTGCCGACTCAGCTTTCAACCATCCGAGGTCACCGGGTGTTGTGTTTTGGTCAAAGCGAATCGTGACAGAAACCCCGCGGTCGAAATTATTAAAGTCAGCGTCCACCGGACCTGAAGAATCCTTAATCAAGAGCGGGTTTGATGCAGGATTAGAATCCGAAAGCCAATCGCGCGCATTCTCCATCTTACCGACGTGCTCAAAGTCTGGAGTCTTCGTTGCAATCTGAATGAAGTTGTATCCGTATGCCAAATAGGTAGCACCAACTCCTTTGTGGCCTCGGGTTTTGCCTGACTTGAATGAGAAGCTCGGGGCAAGAAACTGACTGTATTTCTCTTTGGTAAGCCCAGTGCCGTTGTCGGAAACCGTCAAAGAATTACCCTTCAAGTCGATGAGTATGTTAATCGCCGGTTTATACTTCGACTTCTCCGACGCAGCTCGTTCCTCCACCGAATCAAGCGCGTTTTGAGTTAATTCCGCAAATGGGTCGAACCACCCAACATACGAACTCAGAATGTTCTCGATCTCTCTTTTGATTGCGGCCTGTGCCGCAGTTGACGATTGAGCAGCCTTTGCTTCGAGAGGATCGATAGAGTCGTAGTTCTTGCTCATAGGTATTTAGTTCTTCTCCCCCGCCAACTCCTCTTCAAAATCCACGATCTCTTTGATCTGCACCAGAAACCAGCGGTCAATCTTCGTCAGGTTGAAAATCTCTTCGATGGTGAAGCCGGCGCGCAGGGCGTGGCGGATGAAGAAGATGCGTTCGGCGTTGGGCACGCTCAGTTTGCGGCTGATGACGTCGCGCGGGAGGACGTCGCGGTCGCCATAGACTTCTGTGCCGATGCGCCAGGGTTTGCCGTCGCCGCCCAAACCGCTGCGGCCAATCTCCAGCGAGCGCAGGCATTTTTGCAGGCTTTCCTTGAACGTGCGCCCGATGGCCATGGCTTCACCGACGCTTTTCATCTGCGTGGTGAGCGTGGGGTCGGCTTGCGGGAATTTCTCGAACGCGAAGCGCGGAATCTTGGTGACGACGTAATCAATGCTCGGCTCGAAGCTCGCGGGAGTGTTTTTGGTGATGTCGTTCTTGAGTTCGTCGAGCAGGTAGCCGACGGCGAGTTTGGCGGCGATCTTCGCGATGGGAAAGCCGGTGGCCTTGGACGCGAGCGCGGAGCTGCGGCTGACACGCGGGTTCATCTCGATAATGACCATGCGGCCATTGTCGGGGCTGACGCCGAACTGGATGTTCGAGCCGCCGGTCTCGACGCCGACGGCGCGGATCACGGCGAAGCTTTGATCGCGCATGATCTGGAATTCCTTGTCGGTGAGCGTCTGGATGGGCGCGACGGTGATGCTGTCGCCGGTGTGGACGCCCATGGGATCGAAGTTTTCGATGGAGCAGATGATGACGCAGTTGTCGGCCTTGTCGCGCATGACTTCCATTTC
>Ga0315910_10001770_pt1 | contig 19569 bp, 12 predicted proteins | sample EdamamesoilMG_FD_204470 | JGI IMG/M metagenome (GOLD analysis project Ga0315910, IMG submission 204470) | Garden soil microbial communities collected in Santa Monica, California, United States - Edamame soil | ecosystem: Environmental > Terrestrial > Soil > Garden | place: USA: California...
TCGATCGACTCTCCGAGCGGCTCGGCAGGCGCGCCCATGGCCTGGCTCACGACGGCGATCAGCAGCACGCGCGCCGCGCTCAGCGCGCGTGCCTCGGGTGACTGCAAGAAGACTCGGCTGAGGTCAACTGCGTCCTGCACGTCATCGAGCAGGATCGCGAGCGGACGTTCGGTGCCGAGCGCCCGCATCCGTTCGGCCAGCGCGCGTTGCGCTCGCCGCTGCACGGCCGCCAGAACGAGGTCATCGGGCGCCACCAGGGAGAGGCCGAGCCGCGCGAGGCTCGTGGCTGCCATGGGCATCAAGCCGGCGAGCAGCTCGGGCGCGAGCGCTGCCTCGCTCGAGGTCGGGTGAGGCAGCGCGGGATCGAGCAGCAGCCGCGCCAGCAGTGGCTCGGCGTCGAGGGCCGGCGAGCCCTCGTGTGAAGCGAGCTGGCGCCCGGCCTGGATCACGCGGAACCCGCGCGCCTGCGCGCGCCGAGCGCCTTCGGCGAGCAGCGCGGATTTGCCGACGCCGCCCTTGCCGGAAACGAGCAAGATCCCACCAGCACCGCGGCTCGCCGCCTCGAGCCGCTCCTCTAACCGGTGCAGCTCCGCGTGCCGGCCCACGAAACCCGGGCGGTGGGGTGGCGGGCGAGGCGGGCCGGAGACACCCCACGCGCTGGCGTGCTGGGTCTCCCGCGCGAGCCTCCAGGCGATCGCGCAGGCAGTGGTGCGCCGCCGCCGGGGCTCCTTCTCCAGCAAGCCGAGCAGCAGCGCGTCGAGCCAGGCCGGGACGCTGGCATCGAGCTCGATCGCCGGCCGAGGCCGTGCGTCGAGGTGCAGACGCGCGAGGGCGACGGGGGTCGCACCCGAAAAGAGAGCTTCACCCAACAACAGCTCGCGGACGATGCAGGCCCAGGAGTACAGGTCCGCGCGCGAGTCCAGCGCGGCACCGATCAGCGCCTCGGGCGCCGCATAACCCGGCGTCGCGCGCGCTGCCGCAGGGCTCGCCGGCCTGACCTCGGGAAACAGGGTCGATGCGGCGTCGAAATCGATGAGGACGACACGGCCCGCCGGCGTCCAGAGCACGTTATCGGGGCTGAGGTCGCCGTGCACGACGCCCGCCGCATGCACGCGAGCCAGTGTGGTCGCGAACGCCAGCGCGATCGCCAGCGTCGTGTGCCGCGCGAGCGCGGCACGCTCGGCGGCCTCGCAGGGCGTCCCGGCGCGCTGACCGTCCCAGAGCCGATCTCGAACGGAGCGCAGCGTTTCTCCCTCGACGTATGCGGCAGCGAACCACGGCGACTCGTCCGTGACGCCGTCGGCCACGATCTCCGGCACGGCATCACCCGCCGCTGTCCGGAGCCGAATCAACAGCGCGTGCTCCGCGCGCAGGGCTCCTGCATGCGGCGATTTGGCCTGCTTGAGCACGACGCGCGAGCCGCTCACTCGATCGCGTGCCGCGTGCACTTCCGCGACGCTGCTCGAGCTCAAGCATCGCTCGAGGACGAACCGGGCCCCCGGCGTGGCAGGGGCCTCGGCCGCAATCATGAGCACGGATGTTTACATGGCTTGCCGCTGAGCGGAAGGTTGCCGTGGCTCTGTGCAACGCGCTGGCCAACCCGGGCGAGCTTGCTCTAGCATCAGCTCGCGCGCGAGCGCACACCCTGGGTACGCATGGCAATTCTCCGTCACGATCGCAGCGGCGTGAGCGTCGTCCTACATCCAAACCATCTGATCGGACGTTCCGAGCGTTGCGCCTTGCGGATCGACGAGAACTACGTGTCCACCGAGCACGCCAGCATCCGCTGGAACGGCCAGGGCTGGACCCTGAAAGATCTCGGCAGTCGCAACCAGACGTATCTGGACGGCGCGTCCATGGTGGCGGCGGAGCCGGTGGCGCTCGGGGCAGGCCAGCGTCTGGCGTTCGGACGCGAGGATGATACGTGGACGTTGCTGGACATCCTGCCTCCAGAAGCCGTCGCGGTTCCGCTCGACGGGGGGGAGGCCCTCGTCGCCGTCAACGCGCTGCTGCCGCTGCCTTCGTCGCACCGGCCTGCAGCCACGATCTATCGCGGCTCGGATGGCGGTTGGAAGGTGGACGAAGACGGCGAGACGCGGGAGATCGTCGACGGCGGCGTGCTCGAGATCGACGGTCGAGCCTTTCGCCTGTCGCTGCCGTCGGCGATCGCGCCGACGGTGCCGGTGGGCGCGCTAGAAGCCTCGCGCGTGACCGATCTCGAGCTCGGCTTCTCGGTCTCGAGCGACGAGGAGCATGTCGAGGTCAGCGCCCGCTGGCGCGGGCAGCTCCATCGGCTCGGCGCACGCACTCACAACTATGTGTTGCTCGAGCTCGCGCGCCGGCGCGCCGCCGACGCACAGGCGAAGCTCCCCGAGACCTCGTGCGGGTGGATCTATCAAGACGAGCTGTGCGTCCGCTTGCGCATCGACGTCTCGCGTCTCAACGTCGACGTGTACCGCATTCGCAAGCAGTTCGCTCAGCTGGACCTGCTCGATCCGGCGACCATCGTCGAGCGCCGCGCCCGCACCAAGCAGGTGCGGCTCGGGGTCAAGCGCTTCGTGATCGAGCAGGTCTAGGCTTCTGTCGTCACGCCAGGCGCCGAGCTCGCTCGATGGCGAGCCCGGCGCGCGGCCTCGTGGTCACTGGAGCGCGGGCGTCTCCCAGTCGATGACGGCGTCCGTATTCAGATCGAAGTTGCCTGCAGCGGGCGCATTCGCGATGGCGGTGTTCGTGGGTTGATCCTTCAGGAACCGATCGACGAACGCGTTGACTGACTGCACCTGGCTGGGCGACGTCGCGCAGTGCGCCTGGGTCGTGTTGAAATCGAAGCCGAAGCTCTCCCCGGCCCCCAGCGCCGTCCAGACCTCCCGCGCGGCGATCAACGACTTGTATCCGGACTCGTCAGACAGCCAGGTCTGCGTGGGGTTGCCGAGCGCGATGAGCGCCCGGGGCGCGATCATCGCGATGAGCTCGTGGTGGTCGTGCGGCAGCTGGTGCGGATCCAGCGGCGGGTTGAGCATGCTGTCCTTGAACCAGCTCCAGTTCGTGTTGTCGATCTTCTCGACGTCGACGTTGGTCCTCGCGTTGAAGTCCTCCGACAATCGCCACGACGGGATGCCGCCGCCGCCCGACTCCTGCGCGACGGTGAGCGCGACGCGCTCGTCGAGGGCGCCTGCGAACAGCGCCATCTTGCCGGCGTACGAGCAGCCGTGCACGGCGATCTTGCTGGTGTCGATGCCCATCTGGTCCTTCACCTGTTCCAGACCATCGATCAGGCGGCTGATGCCCCACGACCACGCGCTGTAGTTTCCGATCCTGCGATTCCCGTTCGTGGTGGGGGTCCCGCCATACGGCGCCTCCTCCCACAGCTCCGGGTAGACGGTGTAGTAGGGATCGTCCGGCGGCTGGTCGCTGTTGAAGGAGGACACCTGAACGACCTGACCGGCGGTGAAGGGGACCTGCGTGCAGCCGTTCACCAGGTTCGAGTTGCCGTCCATGCCGATGACCACGCACGCGCCGGAGCCGCTGACGTTCGAGGTGAGCGTGATGGAGCCCGCCGGCGTCGTCACCTGGACGCTCAACGTCTGATTGGCGAAGCTCGCTTGCACCTGCGGCGGCTCGGGCTTGACGCCGATCTCGTACTCTTCCAGATCCTTCTTGATCTCGTTGCGGCGGCAGGCCCACTCCGCCGCCGTGCCGATGATCGTGCCATCGTTCATGGCGAAGGGGTTCGGCAGGTTCGCGTTGTCCCCCCCGTAGGCGCCCGCCGTGACGGCGCAACCGGCGCCGGTGTTCTCGGGGTAGCCCGCGGCCGCAGGCGGCGGCGTTACGGGGGGCGTGGCCGGCGTCTGCCCGGCGGTGTCTCCCGGGGGCGTCTCGCTCGGAGCCAGCGGCACATCGGTGGCCGGGCCTTCGCTGACGGGCGTGCTCGGGGCTCCGGCGGGCGTTTCGACCGCTCCGGGGGCGCCCGGCGCAGCAGGATCGACGGTCGTGCCGTCACCCGGGGGAGTGCCGGGAAGCTGCGCGGCCGGCGTCGCCGTGCGGTCTCGACCGGTGTCGTCGCCGCCACAGCCGAACGCCGCGCCGAGCGCGGCGAGAGCGATCAGGGACAGGCGAGCGTCGAGGCGCCTCGCCTGCCGCTGGGAGCTGTCCTGGACGATGATGTGCTGCATGAGTCCTGCCTCCATGAAATCCGTCGTGGCGAGGCCCCGGGCTCCCCGGGTCCCGCGAGCGACTCGGGCTGTGTTCCTGGTGGGCAGGTTGCTCGTGGCCGTCATCTGCCCATTGGTCCTCATATCGCCGTTGCGAGATGTTTTCGAGATCTCTCGAGTCGCACGCGATCGATCCGCTCCGGTGGACAAATTGCAGCCCTGTTTGATATTTACTTCGTTCGGCGGTTGCCGAGCGCGGCGTCCTGCGCTCGCTCTGGCGGTGATCGAAGCGCGCGTAACCCTCGCTCACGCGCCCGAGAGCGCTCACGCCATGCTGCGGCGCTAGCAGGCCGCTGCCGCCCATCGCCGCGCGCCAGAAACTGTCGACGGCCGTCGGCAGGGTGGAGATGAACGCTGTGGAGATGAACGCTCCGACGCTCGTCTCGAGAGAACATCGTTCACCTGGATGAAGAGCTCGGGTCGCGGACGGCTCGCGCGGGCTGAACGGGCAGATCGAGTTCTTGCTGCGACGCGCGTCGACCGCCGTCGGGCGTGCCCCCCGACGCGTTCGCGAACGGTGCAAGACGAAGCGCGAGCATCGGACGGCATCGCGCTCCTCGCGAGCGCTGGCGGCGGTCCGGAGCCACCCACGAGCAACGAGCTCGCGGCGCGCGAGCCGCGAGGAGCAGTGGGTCACCCGCCTGCGCGCTCGCAAACGCGGCCACCGTCGCGGTCCCTTCCTGCAACACCACGATCGCGGGACGGTGGGGCGACGCGTTACCCATTCTTCTCAGAGCTGCGGTCAGGGAAAGCGTCACCGATGGACGTTGCAGCGGGGGAAGCTCGGGTCGAGGCCTGGTTGAGCCGGATCCAGCGACGCTTGCCGAAACGAAGAGGCAAAGGCGAAGCCAGGCAGCGGGCGTCGGATCGCAAAAACCTGGCCAATAACCGAGCAACCCGTCGCGTGTTGCCCTCGAGAATCCTTCCGAGGACGATAAAGCTCGGCTCGCGACGGCTTCCGGTATACGCTCACGCTGCGTATCCTCATGCGGGATCGCGAAACTGGCCGCCGAGGGGAGGGGTCGTTTGCTCAAACGAGAGGATTGGCTGGATCTCGCGCGCAAGCTCGACTGGGAATACTCGTATGTTTCCGAGCGGGACGTCTTTCCCGAAGCAGTCAGCGGGCGGCCATGGCTACCCCACGCTGCGTGGGAAAGCTGGGACGAGCCCTATCGAACCTCGTACGCGGAGTACGTCTCGGGACAGCATGGCAAAGAGGCGGCGTTCCGCGCCGTCCACGACGCGGTCGGCCGGGTCCACGATTTCGAGCGCCTCGATCGCGCCTGGTTGAGCGCCCTCAAGCTGCACGGCGCGACGTTGCCGCTCGCGGAGTTCGCTGCCGTCGTCAGCAACCTGCGAGCCGTGCGCTTTGGCCGTGACAGCGCCTGGCGCACGATGGCCAACCTGGGCGCGCTGGATGAGCTGCGTCACACGCAGATTCCGCTCCTCGTCTTGCACGAGCTGGTTCGCTGGGATGTCCAGTTCGACTGGGCGCACAAGCTGTTGCATACGGACGATTGGGTGGCCATCGCCGCGAGACACCTGGTCGACGAGTTGATCCTGACCGCCGACCCGATCGAGCTCGCCATCGCCACCAACTTCGTGTTCGAGACGGCCTTCACCAACTTGCAATTCGTGGGCCTCTCCGCCGTCGCGTGCTCGGTCGGCGACCGCATGTTCGAAAAGATGGTGCAGAGCATCCAGACCGACGAGGCGCGGCATTCTCAGATCGGGGGCCCGGTGCTGCGCACCGTCGTCGAGAACGACCCCGTTTACGCGCAATACCTGGTGGACAAGTGGTTCTGGCGAACATGGCTATTCTTCGCCATCGTGAGCGGTTTCGCCATGGATTACCTGACACCGCTCGAGCAACGTCGGGCGTCGTTCAAGGAGTTCGTGGAAGAGTGGATCCTCGACCACTTCGAGGGTCTGCTCGAGGAGTATGGCCTCGCGCGCCCCTGGTACTGGGACACATTCGTCGCGAGCATCGGTACCTATCACCACATGGTGTACGCCAGCGCCTATACGCACCGAGCGACCGTTTGGTTCGATCTGGCGCTGCCTGGGCCCGGTGAGCGTGCCTGGTTGCGGGAGAAGTATCCCGATACCTTCCCGCTCGTCGAGCCGGTCTGGGAACGCATCAGCGCCCGCTGGCGTGAGGGTGGCCCCGAACTCGAGTGGTATACGCAAGGTGCCACTCCCATCGGCTTTTGCCGCTTGTGCCAGCTGGTGCTGTGCGGCGGCACCCCGCTCTCGAACTCCGCCACTGTCCGGGATCATGCCGGGCAGCGCTACATCTTCTGTAGCGAGCCCTGCGCCTGGATCTTCGAGCGCGAGCCAGAGCGCTACGCCGATCATCGCGACGTCGTGCAACGGATCCTGGCGGGCAACGCCCCGGGCAACCTGTTCGCGCTGATCCGCCGATACTTCGGGCTCAGCGAGCAGAGCTCGGGCAAGGATGTCGCCCACGGGCGCTATCCGTGGCTGGAGCGTCCTCCGGCATGAAGCAACCTGGACCTTTGCGATGCTGATCCCCCTCTACGGCTTCGTTCGTGGTGACACACTAGGCCTCCTGGTGTTGGTCCACACTGGCGACACGGTGCAGACGCTCGCAGCATCGTTGCAGCAGGCGGCGTGCATGCGGGTGAAGCCATCGCAGCGGGTCTCCGTCTACCACGGCGGTGTGCTGCTGGCCCCAGAGCACACTCTGGAGCAGTTGGGGGTCTCTGCGCTCGCGCGTGTGGACCTAGTGCCGGAGCCGGACGAATGAGCTGGACCAAGGCGCTGCCTCTGGACGAGTTGTGGATTGGCGAGATGCGCGGGTGCGTGCTGCGCGGCCGGCGCGTGCTCCTGCTCCGGGTCGAGAGCGGTGTGTATGCCTACGAAGACCGCTGCGCGCACCTCGGTGTCCCGCTCAGCAGCGGCACGCTGCGCGACGGCGTGCTCACCTGCGGTGCGCATGGCTTTCAATACGACGCGCTCACGGGGCAGGGCATCAACCCTCGGCAAACCCGCATCGCTGCCTTGCCGCTGCGGGTCGAAGATGGGGACATCTGGGTCGATCCCACGCAGCTGAAGGGCAGGTCAGCGTGAGCGCGGGTCGGCGTAGCAACAGCGCCGTCGACCACGCTCGGCACGTCGGTCCGGTGCTCGACGCGAGTGAGGAAGGCCGAGCCGTGCTGGCGGCGATCCGCACCTCGAACCACGGCGTCGAGGTGATCGATCGCGGGGCCTATGCGCGGGTGCTCGTACCGGTGCGCTGCGTGGTCACACGCGGCGCGATCGAGGAGGTGCTCGGCAGGGCGTTCCGGTTCCCCGGCGATCTGGAAGCGGTCATGCCGGCGTTCAAGGGCTTCCTGCGCATCAGTGAACAGCGCGTCGAATGGCGGTGTGAACGTTTATGAGGCGGCAACGCAGCTACTGGCACCTCGATGGGCTCGGGCGGGTCCCGACCGACTACGACATCGGAACGACGGCCCTGCTCTATTATCCCGAGCGTGGGTTCGAGGTGGCCACCCCGGGGGCCGCCTGGTACCGGCGTTACCAGCCGGGCTGGTGGCAGGAGCTAGGGGGCTGTCCAACGTTTCGGGACCCGCGTGAAACGACCTACACGCGATACACCGACCTGCAGAACACGCAGGAAGCGTTTGTCGATGGCTTGCTGCGCTCGATGCAGGAGACGTCCTATGACCGCGCGCTGCCGCGGGGCTGGCTGACGCAGCTCGACGGCTGGCTCCCCGTGCTGCGATTTCCTTGCCACGCTTTGCAGATGCTGACCGCGTATGTGGGCCAAATGGCGCCGGCGAGTCGCGTGGTGATCGCCTGCTGTTTTCAGGCCGGCGACGAAATGCGGCGCATTCAACGCATCGCTTACCGGATGCGCCAGCTGCAAGACGTCTGTCCGGAGTTCGGGTCACACAGCAAGGACGACTGGCAGAGGTCTGCAGCCTGGCAGCCCCTGCGAGCGCTGATCGAACGGTTATTGGTCACATACGACGCCGGCGCTGCGTTCGTCGGCTCAATCCTCGTGCTCAAACCGATGTTCGATCGCCTGTTCATGGAAGAGTTTGCGCAGCTCGCAGAGGAAAATCGCGACTTGCTGCTGGGCAGGGTCTTCGCCTCGCTCGGGGACGACTGCCGCTGGCATCGGCAGTGGGTTCGTGCCCTTGTGCGCGCTGCCCTCGAGCGCTCGCCAGCATTGCTCGAGCCCGTGTGCAACGACCTGTGGAGCTGGTACGGTGCGGCGAACGAGGCGTTGAAACTGCTCGAGCCACTCTGGACGAGCGAGACTCGTCCATGGGCTGCCGTTCAGGACGATTTGCGGGCCGATTGCATGGGGTTCTGGGCGAGCGCGGGCCTGATCCCCGAAGGAACGAGCTGATGGATCGAGCTTTGATACTAGCGTCGACCCCGCCCGGCGGCGGCGCGAGGGCCATGCTCGAACGGCGCGCCCTCGAGAGCGAAGAGCGCTTTCGGAAGATGGCTGATCACGCGCCCGTGTTGCTCTGGATGGCCGGAACCAACGGAGAATGTGAGTTCTTCAACCAGCGTTGGTTGGCGTTCACTGGCCGGATGATGGAGGAGGAAGTGGGCAACGGCTGGGCGGAGGGCGTTCACCCGGAGGATTTCCAGGCCTGCATGCATACGTTCATGGATGCGTTCGTCGCGCGGCGCGAATTCTCGATGGAGTATCGCTTGCGCCGCTCAGACGGTGAATATCGCTGGATCTACGATCAGGGGACGCCGCGTTACGAGCCAGATGGGAGCTTTGCCGGGTTCATTGGTTCTTGCATCGACGTCACCGAGCAGCGGCGTTCGCAAGCCACGCAGCTCATGAACGCAGAGCTGGCAGCGAGACTGCGCGAACAAGCTTCCATCGCTCGCGAACGCGAGGTGCTGTTGCGCGAGGTTCACCATCGCGTCAAGAACGATCTGCAGCTCATCTCCAGCATTCTGAGCATGCACGCGCGACGCCTCGATGATCCGGCCTCGGTGGCCGCGCTGGAGGACTGCGAGAGCCGGGTCCGAGCCGTCGCCATGATCCACGAGCTGATGTATCGGTCGGACAAACCCTCGCGGATCCCGATGGCGCGCACGGTGCAGGACCTGGCCATGGCCATGTTGCGAGTCGCCGACCGCAACGAGGGCTCGGCTGAGCTTCGGCTCGACGTCGAGGGCGATCAGACGCTCGACGTCGAGCGTGCCATCCCCTGCGCGCTCATTCTCAACGAGTTGATGACCAACGCGTTCAAGCACGCCTTCCCGCCCGGCCGCACGGGGACCGTGTCGATTTCGCTGAGTGAGCCGCAGCCGGGCCAAGCGCGGCTCGTCGTCGCGGATGACGGAGTCGGTATGCCGCCGACCCTCGAGCTCGGCGGCCCGAGTTGCCTCGGGTGGCGTCTAGTCGAGGCGCTGTCCGAACAAATTGGTGCCACGCTTCATGTCGATCGTTCCCGAGGGACGAGGGTAGAGATTACCTTCGCGCTAAACGCGCGTGGCGCTCGCGCCGAGCGCGATCCCGCCGAGCCCAAGGTGAGGTGATACTCGATGACTTTGATCATGGTTGTTGAAGACGAACGGATCGTCGCCAGGAACATCGAGGAGAGCCTGCGCCTGATGGGGTACGACGTGCTCGGCAACTACGCCACGAGCGCGGACTGCTTGCGGCAGGCCAGCCAGCGTCGGCCGGATCTGGTCTTGATGGATGTGCAGCTGGAGGGGGACGTCGACGGCATTCAGACCGCGAAGCTGTTGCGCAAGCGCTACGACGTGCCCGTCGTCTTCTTGACGGCATACGGCGACGATGACACTTTGAGCCGCGCGCGTGAGGCGGAGGCTTACGGCTACATCCTCAAGCCATTTCGCGCCAGCGATCTGCGTGCCGGCGTGGAGATCGCGGTCTCTAAACATCGCTTGGAGGCGGAGATCCGAGGGCGCGAGCGCTGGTTCTCCACGACGCTGACGGCGATTGGCGACGCCGTCATCACCGTGGATTCAGAGCAACGGGTAACGTTCGTCAACCGTGTCGGAGAAAAACTGATCGGCAGATGCCAGCAGCAGCTCGTCGGCTGCCGTCTGGACGAGGCGCTCCGACTGCAAGATGAACGGACCGGGCAGAGGGTGAATGTGCCCATTCGCGAAGCTCTCGAGCTCGAAGGGCCGGCGCCGACGCCCTCAGGGCTCGTTCTGTCGACCCCAGCCGGCAACGTGCCTGTCGAGGAGAGCGTCGCGCCGATTGTGGACGAATGGGGGAAACTCTGGGGGGCGGTCATCGTGCTGCACGACATGAGTGAGCGCCGCCGCCTGGAGCAACAGGTCGCCCATGCCGATCGTCTGGCGTCGCTCGGCACGCTCGCGGCAGGCGTGGCGCACGAGATCAACAACCCTCTGACCTTCGTGCTGGGCAATGTCAGCGTCGTGCTGGAAGAGTTGCAGTCATTGAGCGACGCGCTGTCGCCATTGTTCGCGCTCCCCGACGGCGCAGCGCGCACTCTGGTGGCTCGAGTGGAGGACATGCAGCTCTCGCTGCGCGAGGCGAGCGAGGGCGCGGATCGCATCCGGCAAATCGTGAAGGACTTGCGAGTGTTCGCTCACTCCGAGCCTGTCCGGGGAAGTGGCGACGTGACGGCGTCCATCAACTGGGCGGTGCGCGTGGCCGGCGCGCTGGTTCGTCAAAGAGCGCAGCTCTCGCTCGACTTGTCGCCCCTGCCGCCAGCGCGTGGCGACACGGCCCGCCTTGGGCAGGTCTTTCTCAACCTGCTCATCAACGCTGCACAAGCCATCCCCGAGGCGACGTCATCCGAGCACACAATCCGCGTGTCGGCAGAGGTGGATGGCGAACGTCGCATCGTGGTCAGCATCGCCGACAGCGGTGTGGGGATGCCTCCAGAGGTGGTGAAGCGCATTTTTGATCCGTTCTTTACGACCAAACCCGTGGGCTCGGGCACGGGGCTCGGTCTGTCGATCTGTCACGGCATCGTGCACAGCTTGGGCGGCGAGTTGACGGTCGAGAGCTCGGTGGGGAGGGGCACGGTGTTTCGCGTGCTCCTGCCGCTCGGCGAGACCCTGGTCCCGCCCGCCGTGCCCGCGAGGCCAATGCTAGCGAACATGAAAGGGCGTATCCTGGTCGTCGACGATGATGACCTGGTGCGACGGACGTTGCAGAGGATGCTGGCGCGCTCGCACCGCGTGACGCTGGCCGAAAGCGGGTCCGCGGCGCTCGCCATACTGCGCGCGGATGCGAGCTTCGACGCGGTGCTGTGTGATGTGATGATGCCGGAGATGTCTGGCATCGAGCTGTTCGAGCGCGTTCGGGTGGAGTGGCCGCATCTCGTGCGGCGTGTCGCGTTCCTGACCGGGGCGGGGTTTACCCCCCATGTCTCGGACTTCCTCGCGTCCGTTCCGAATCCGCACTTGGCAAAACCCATCAACGCAGAAGCGTTGAACGAGTTCATTCAGGGGCTCCTGCTCAGCGCACGCGCGGACGTGGCGTGAAGGAACGCCTCGTCGCGCACCCGGGACGCCGCACCACGGTCTGGCGGCGGCTTCGCACCCGCTCGCGTCGAAGCAGCCGCCAGAGGAGTCGGGACGCTCGCGAGCGGGTGGCCTGCGCGGGTCATTTCTTCTTGTCGGCGTTGGCTTTTTTGCGGGCTTCGAGCTGGGCGCGGAGCCTGGGGGCGTAGCCTTCTTTGTTGCTCTGGCGGACGCGGCCGATGGCGAGGGCGCCGGGGGGTACGTCCTGGTTGACGGTGGTCGCGGTCGCGACGTAAGCGCCGTCGCCGACCGTGACGGGGGCGATGAGCTGGGAGTCGCTGCCGATGAAGACGTCTTTGCCGATCTGGGTCTTCTGCTTGGAATAGCCGTCGTAGTTGCAGAAGATGGTGCCGGCGCCGATGTTGGTGTTCTCGCCGACGTCTCCGTCGCCGAGGTATGAGAGGTGGTTGGCCTTGGCGCCGCGGCGCATGCGGGTGGCTTTGGTCTCGACGAAGTTGCCGAGCTTGACGTCTGCCTCGAGGACGCTGCCGGGGCGGGTGTGGGCGAAGGGGCCGAGCTGGCTGGCGTCGCCGATCTGGCTGTCGTTCACGACGGTATAGGGCAGGAGGGTGACGCCGGCGCCGAGGGTGCTGTCGCTGACGACGCAGCCGACGTCGATGGCGCTGCCGTCTCCGACGCGGGTCTTGCCGCGCAGGTGCACGCCGCTCTGGATCGTGACGTCCTTGCCGAGTTGCACGGCGTCGTCGATGTACACGCCGCTGGCGATGCTGGAGCCTGCCAGGCGGTGGCGCTCGGCGATGCGAGCGAACATGGCGTCCTGGACGAGCCGGAGCTGCGAGCGGTCGTTCACGCCGGCGACCGCGTCCGGCAAGAGATCCACGGTGCCGACCGCGCCGCCGCGCGCGATGGCGGGGACGATGTCCGTCAGGTAGTACTCGCCTTGCGCGTTGTCGGGGCGCAGCTCGCCGAGCGCGCGCTCGAGCCGATCGGCCATCACGGCGTACACGCCGGCGTTGATCTCGTCGATGGCGTGCTCGGCTTCGCTGGCCAGGTCGCGCTGCTCGCGGATGGCAAACGCCCGCCCGTCTGCGTCGCGCAGGATGCGGCCGTATCCGCGCGGGTTCGGCATGCGGCAGGTTCCGACCACCAGCGGGCTCTGCGGACCCAGCGCCGAGGCCAGCTTCTCGACGTCTTCGCGCGCGATCAGCGGCACGTCGCCGCACAGGATGAGGACGCGCCGCGTGTCGCTGTCCAGCGCGCCGATGCCCACCCTGGCGGCGTCGCCGGTCCCGCGCGGCGGGTCCTGCACGGTGACCCGGATCAGCTCGCGCCCGAACGCCGACACGAGGTAGCTCTCGACCGTGTCGCGATCCTTGGGGCTCGTGATCACCACCACGGTGGACGCGCCTGCAGCTCGCGCGGCCGCGACCGGATAGTGGATGAGGGGGCGGCCTGCGACCGGGTGCAGGACCTTGCTCAGCGGGCTCAACATGCGGCGGCTCTGGCCCCCGGCCAAGATCAAGGCGGCGAGATCGTTCATGGGCCCAGCCTACGGAACAAATCCGTGTGGGACAAACGCTACCGGGCGATCGGCGGCGCGACGTTTTGCGCCCCGCTCACTCGGCGCGGGCGGCGGGCAACGCGGCGGGGTGCGGCGGATCGACCGGGGGCAAGGGATCGGGCGCGCGCGAGAACATCTGCTCGGCCGCGGCCGGGCCGCTCTTGGCGTAGACGATCACGGCCGTGCCCTCGACGAGCCGCTCGTTGCGAGCCCGGTGATTGATGCGCTCCATCATGCCGGCGCTGAGGCCGTAGCGGCGGCCGATCGCCTGCAGCGTGTCGCCCTCGCGGGCCGCGATCTGCAAGCGCTGGCGGCCCTGCTCGCCCTCGAAATGCGCGAGGAATGCCGGCGTGCCCGCCTCCAGGCGCTTGCCGGCGTTGCGCTCGCGCGCGAAGCGCACCCCGTCGAGCTCGGCCCCTTTGCGCACGAACACGCTCAGGACCATCTCGGACTGCAGCCGCGCCTGCTCCTCCAGCCCGTTCCAGAGCACGAGCTCCTCGGGCCGCACGCCGAACGCCGAGGCCAGCGCGTCGAGCGTGTCGCCGGGCAAGACTCGATAAAACACCCGCTCGCGGTCGGGATAGGCAAAGCGCATGGGCGGCAGCACCACCACGGCCTCCGCGTCGTCGAGCGGCGCTGAGCGCTCACCCGAGGCGACCCCGAAGCTCTGCGGCACGAGCAGCACGGAGCCCGGAACCAGCGGCTCGTCGTCCCCGATATAGTTCTCAGCGGCGAGCTCGGCGGGAGTGCCGCGCAGCCGCTCGGCCACGTTCTCCAGCGTGTCGCCGAGCCGCACGCGATAGGTGCCTCGCACCAGCGCCAGGGGCCGCCAGGCCTCCGGTTTTGCGGGGAGCCTCGAGCCGCTGCCCGCGGGCACGTGCACCGACCAGGAGCGCGCGGGCTCGTCCGCGCTGGCCGGGGGCGTCAACGCCGACAATAGGTGCGGATTCATGCTCGCCAGCGCCGCCTCGGGCAGCCCCACGCGAGTCGCGATCTCGGCCAGCGGCACGCCGCCCGGCACGAGCACGGTGTCGAACGAGATGGCCGGGTCCATCGGCACGTCGCCCAGCCCGAACTCGCGCCGGTTCTTGAGCACGATGGCGATCGCCAGGATCTTGGGGACGTACAGCGCCGTCTCCCACGGCAGCGCCGCCTCCAGGCGTATCAAGCGCCAGAAGTCGTTCGTGTTGTAGCGTCGGACGCTGCGGGACAGGCCGTAGTGGCCCATGTTGTAGGCCGCCATGGCCAGCTCCCAGGTGCCGAAGCGGCTCTTCAGGTCGCGCAGGTAGCTGGCGGCCGCCTGCGTCGAGCGCAGCGGATCGAGCCGCTCATCCACCCAGCGATCGACGGTCAGGCCGTAGCAGCGGGCCGTCTCCGGGATGAATTGCCAGAGGCCCGCCGCGCCCGCCGGCGAGCGAATGGTCGGGTTGTGGCCGCTCTCGATCAGGCTCATCCAGACCAGATCCGTGGGCAGCCCGGCGCGCGCGAGCTCTGCCTGGATCGCCGGCACGTAGCGGCCCGCCTTGCGCGCCCACGACTCGGCGAGCACTCTGCCTCGCTCGGAGTCGCGATAGAATTTGACGAAGTCGAGCGTGCGCTGCTCGAGCTGCACCGGGATGTTGGGCAGGCTGAGGCCGCGTGGCCATGGCTCGGGCACGGGCGTCGGGCGCCAGCGCTCGAACGACGCCCCGAGGGGCAGGCCGCTGGAGCTGACGCGCGGGCCCGGCCCCGCCAGGGGACTGGGCAGATCTGCGTACGGATCCGAGCTCGCCCCGAGCCCCTCGGAGAACAGCTGGCGCTCGGCGCGCGAGAGCTCGAGCAGCTCCGGATCGTCGCCGCCGGCGTCGAGCTCGTCGAGCGTCGCGCCGCCGGCGATCGCGCGACGGACCTTGTCGTTGACCGCGGTGCGGGGTGCGTCGCCCGGCAACGTGGCGCTCGGCACTTTCGGTGGACGGCCGACTTTGTACGAGCGATCGGGGGCGCGGGGAGGCGCCCGCGTTGCCGCCGCGGGAGCGGCGGGTGGGGCGCGACGCGGCGCAGTCTCGATCTGCCGGCGACCGTTGCCGCGCCCCGGGCCCACGCGCACCTGGACCTTGCCGAGCGCCGGGCTGTCGGCGGCCAGGGCTGTGTCGACCGCGAGCGAGAGCAGGGCGCTGGCGAGGATCGCGCGGGCGGTCGTGTGACGAGAGCGGCGAGCCAGCATTCGAGCGAAATTAACCACCGCTCGATGCATGCGGTCAAATCCCTGGGAGTCGGTAGCCCCCCGAGTCGCCGGCCCAGCTCGCGACACGCGCCCGGCGAGCGTCGGCGCCGACCGCCGCCAGGGGGTTCCTGGGCCTGTGTGCAGAGGGGCTGTGGCTTTGTGTCGAGGACGTGAGGGCTGGCCCCCACAGGGCCGAGCCTGCCCGCGGCCAGGCCGAGGCCGGCTGCCGGTGACCGGTGTCGCATGCACGGCGGGCGTGTCGGCAAGATCGCATGCGCCGATCCGAGGCCACGGACGCGACGCGCCGAGGCGACGCCGTCGAGCGGCGGCGGGGCAGGACTGCGCGGGCGCGCACGCCGGCCGAGGTCGCGCCGTCGTCGTCGTCGCTCGCGTCATGCTCGGGAGCTCGCGCTCGGGAGCTGCGCGTATACCGCGGCGTAGAGCGCATCACGGTGGATCACGGCGGTGACACACGCGCACAGGCGTTTTTTCGAGTTACTTTGATCGAGTCGGCGACTCATCGCATGCTAACTCGAATATGCTTCGAGCGAGGGTCAACGTCGCGCTGAGCTTGGTGCTCGCGGCGGGCTGCGGTGGCGGTTCGGGCGGGCCCGGCGGTAACGGCGCCGGCAGCGACGGGATTGGCGGAACCGAGAACGCGGGCGGCGCGACGGGGCTGGGCGGAAACGGGCCCATCTTCAACGGCGGCGACGGCAACGTCGGCCTGGGCGGCAGCGCGAACGAGCCGCACAATATCCTCTCGCTCAGGATCGAGCCGGCGGACGCCGTGCTCGACGTGGGTGTCGGCAGCTCGATTCAGCAGGCGTTCACGGCCCACGCCGTGTTCGCCGACGCGCCCGATCAGGAGGTGGACATCACCGCGCAGGCGGTGTTCTACGTCCCGGACAACTACCTGGTCGCGAGCTTCCCGACCGACGGCTCGAGTACGATCACGACGCGCGTTCCGGCGAGTGCCAGCGAGCCCGCGCAGCGCGGCGGATCGCTCACGGTGCAGGCTCAGGCGGCGAGCGAGGACGGCTCGATCGCGACCGCGACGACGTCGCTTTTGGTGCGGCTCGCGGGCGAACGCGGGCCGGATCCGTTGAGTCCTCAGTATGTCCCCTATACCACGCCGGCCCTGCCGCAGAACCCCGCGAGCGCGTTCGCGGGCGAGCCGGTCCGCGCGCGAGCACCCGAGCTCGTGTACCCGAACGACGGCGTGCTGCTGCCGCCAAACCTCGGCCGGCTCGAGGTGCATTTCAAGCCCGGCGCCGCAGAAAACAAGCTGTTTGAGCTGCGCTTCCAGAGCGAAGTGAGCGACATCGCCTACTACACTCGCTGCTACGCCAGCGCGCAGGAGTTCGAGGCGGGCTCGTGCGCGTTCTTCATCGAAGGGACGGAGCTGGAGACGCTGGCCAACTCGAACCAGGGGCTCGGCCCCGTCACCCTCACGGTGCGCGGAAGCGACGAGGCGGGCAGCTTCGGGCAGAGCGCGAGCTTCGACATCGAGTTCGCGGAGAAGCGCATCGATGGCGCGGTGTACTACTGGTCTGCCTCCGCGCCGCCGACCATCATGCGCTTCGATTTCGGCAGCGCGGCCTCGGAGCCCGAGGCATTCGTGCGCGCCAGTGACGTGCCCGGCCGCGGCAGCTCGACGTGCGTAGGGTGCCATGCGCTGTCGCGCCAGGGGGACAAGGTCATCTTCGGGCTGGGCAGCGCGTCCACGGCGCGGTTGGTGTACGTGGACGACATGAGCCGCGCGCTCACGGAGACAGACTTCTTCACCTACGCGGGGCCCACGAGCGACCCCAACGCGGTGGCGAACGGCTCCTTCAATCCGGACGGCACGGAGTTCGTCGCGGTGTCGCCCGCGGCGACGGGTGTGGACGCCGAGCCGGTCCTGCACTTTCACGACGGCACGAGCGGCGAGCGGGTGTCCGAGCTCGAGCTGTCCGTCGTGCCGAACAACCCGGACTGGTCACCGAGCGGTGACAAGATCGCCTTCTCGGCCATCGGCGGCGACGACATCTGGCGCATCCGGTTTCTCGGCGCTGGCATCAGCTATGTCCAGCGCCAGGGTGACGTGTGGGACGCGAACCCCGTCGTGCTGGTGCCCGCGGCCAGCGGCAAGAATCGCTTCAATCCGACCTTCTTCCCGGGCGGCGACCTGCTCTTGTTCAGCGAGGTCGACGATGAGTCCTATTCGGGCGACGCTGCCGGCGCGTGCAGCGCGAGCACCGCCGACGGCACCGGGACGCTGTGCAACGGCTACTCCGATCCCGGGGCGAGGACCTGGGCGGTCGCCGCGCGGCCAGGAGCGACACCGGTGCTGCTCGCCCGCGCCGCGGCGCCCGGTGTGGGCGATGAGCTCGCGAGCACGACGCCGCAGGAGGGCGTCGCCAAGAGCGATCTCATGGACACGTTCCCCAAGCCATCGCCGTTTCAGATCACCCATCGCGGCAGCACGCTGAGCTGGTTCACGGCCGGCTCGCAGCGTCGCGCCGGTCTGCGCCTGACGCTCGCGAACGGCAGCATCGTCACGGGCGAGCCGGACTCCCAGGCCCTGCTCTGGATGTTCGCCGTCGACACGGACCGCGTCAAAGCGGGCGAAGACGGCAGCTACCCGGGCTTCTTCCTGCCGTTCCAGGACTTGAAGACATCCAACCACATGGCGCAGTGGACGGAGCGCATCGTGAGCGACGACCCGCCGCCGCCCGCGCCCACACCGCCGCCGCCCGCGCCGCCGCCAATTCCGATCCTGCGGTGACGTTCGGCGTGCCGTGCTGGCACGTGACGTGCTGGCACGTGACGCGTTGATCGTTGTCGTCGCGGTGCAAGCCGCGCGTCGCGAGCCGCGCGCGGTCGTGGTGAACCCCGACCGCGTCAAAGCCGCGCCGTGTTGCACCGGTGTGCATCAACCCGTGTCGCGCGAGACCCGCGGCATCAACCCTCACACGTCGCGCGTCGCGACGGAGAAAACGCCGCGTGTTGGTCGCTGGCGACACATGTGAGCGTGCGCCTCACGGAACGCAGCCGACTGTTTGTGCGGCCGAGGCGGGCTGGTGCAGAATTCGCAAATGTTATTTTAGATTTTGCCGCTCTCTCTCCCAAGGCCCGAAGTCTCTCTCAGCGAAGGTGTATTTGTGCGCACGAGTGCGTTCCGATTTGGAGTCGTGTGTCTCGCGGTCTTGGTGACCGCGTGCGGCGGTGGTGGTTCCGGCGGTGGCCGCGGTAATGCTGGGCCGGGGGGCTCCAACGGGATCGGGGGGGACGGCTCGCTTGGCGGAGCTGCCGGTGACGGCTCGCTCGGCGGCACCGGCGGTCGTGACATCCTGGGAGGCGGCGGCGACGGAAATGGAGGCGATTGCGTGCCCACGACCTGCGAAGCGCAGGGCAAGCAGTGCGGCGCGATCGCCGACGGCTGCGGCACGACCGTCGACTGCGGCGGCTGCGGGGACGGCGAGGTCTGCGGCTTGTCGGAGGCCAACATGTGCGCCGGCATCGAAGACGTGTGCGTGCGCGTGAGCCAGGAGGTCGCGTGCGCGGGCAAGCAGTGCGGCGTCGAGGGTGACGGTTGCGGCGATACATACGCCTGCGGCGACAACGACGGTGGCTGTCCCGATGGGGAATCCTGCGGTCTGGTCGCGGCTTTCCAGTGTGCGGAGATCCCCGGCGGCACGCCGAACGAGTGCGCTGCACGCATCGAGAGTTGCGCAGAAGTCGGCGCGCTGTGCGGCATCATCGGCAACGGCTGCGGCGGCACTATCGACTGCGACGCGGAGACCGGCGGCTGCGACGACGGCTTTCTGTGCGGCAACATCGTGGGCCAGCCCTACACCTGCGGGGCCTATGAGGCGTGTCAGCCCATCACTCCGGCAGCGGCTTGCGCGGACACCTGCGGCCTGGTCGGCGACGGCTGCGGCGACACCTACATCTGCGAGGACGAGGGCTTCGGCTGCACCGGCGGCGACAGCTGCGGCGGCGGCGGCGTGGCGTTCGAGTGCGGGCAGGGCGACGACTACAGCTGCGAGCCGGTCGCTGACGCGGTGGCGTGCGCGGGCAAGGAATGCGGCTACGCGAGCGACGGTTGCGGCACCGCG